>Ga0214472_10002237_pt1 | contig 21015 bp, 30 predicted proteins | sample RVTome_6_FD_207662 | JGI IMG/M metagenome (GOLD analysis project Ga0214472, IMG submission 207662) | Soil microbial communities from uranium-contaminated site in the Upper Colorado River Basin, Wyoming, United States - RVT140D175 | ecosystem: Environmental > Terrestrial > Soil > Contaminated >...
GCCAGGCATGCGCCCGTAATGATCCAAGTCCCGTGACGTAGAGTCCGATTGCGCCGGATATGTCCTGGAAGACCCCCGCGACCGCTGGAACGGCCCGGGGGCATGGCCGACTGTCTAGGAGTCGACGTGGCAAACGATAGACCGGTTGGATATCTGACGACGGTGCAACGAGGCTACGGAGCTCTACATCAGGCAGAGCGCAAGCGTCTTCTGCCGTTGGCCTATGGCTCGCTGTGTCCTCTCTGTGGCGAACTGATGACGAAGAGTCAGCGACTTGATCTGGATCATTCCGATCCTGAATCACGCTTCATCGGCCAACCCGGTGATCGGATCGTTCATTCCATCTGCAACCGCAGGGAGGGCGGTCGTCGAGGCAATGCAGCCCCTTCGCGCTCGATTCGCCCATGCCAAACGTGCGGAAAAGAGTTTCGAGGCCGCCGCGGATCATTGACATGCAGCAGGGCGTGTTGGCAAGTCTTGCGAAGAAATCTTTATCCGCCTAGTCCAAAACAAAAGATGCGCAAGGCTCGCGAGAATCGCCCGTGCGCATTGTGTAGCACTCCAACTACTCGTCGTCTCTACTGCAGCGAAGCATGTTATCGAGAAGCGAATGCTCGCCAGAACCGCGATCGCTACCGAGCGAAGATCGGTTTGCCGGTCGATCCCGATGAACCTACGAGTCGTTGGAGGAAGCGCGATGCAACGCCTCTGCGACCAATGCAGCAAGACTTACGAAGCGAAGCGCAAGGCGTCCCGGTTCTGTTCTGACACATGCCGGAAGCGCAATCAGCGGGCGCCGGCTGAACGATCACGCTCAGAAGCCATGCCGAGTGATCTGGTGTCCACGACACGGCGTGAGCTCGAGAGTGCCGGCCGCTTGGACACGGTGCTGGGTCAGCAGGCGCTAATTCTGGCCGAGCGCATCGACTCTCCACACGAGACCGCTTCGGGCACCGCGGCATTGAGCAAGGAGTTCCGGGCGGTTCGCGAGGCCGCGCTGGAAGGCGTGGGTATTGCGGCGAACCCGCTGGACGAGCTGAGGGCGCGGCGTGAGCGCAAGCTTGCTGGCGGTTGAGCCGGCGTTCTGGTCGGCACCGTCGTTTACGCAGACACTCGGCCCCGAGGTGGGGGAACTCGCCGCGCTGGCCGGTTTCGAGCCGGACCCGGAGCAGCAGATGGGTCTGGATCTGCTGTTCGCCTTGAACGGCACCAAGTCGGCGGCGTTCGAGTTCTGCGTGGTCTGCTCGCGGCAGAACCTCAAGACGGGACTGTTCAAGCAGGCAGCCTTGGGCTGGCTGTACGTGACCCGTGAACGGCTGGTCGTGTGGTCGGCGCACGAGTTCCGCACCACGCTCGAGGCGCTGCGGGACATGGTCGAGTTGATCGAGGGCACGAGATTTCTGCGTGATGAGGTGAAGTCGGTCAAGACGGCCGCCGGCCAGGAGTCGATCGAACTCAAGACGGGTCAGCGGTTGATGTTCAAGGCTCGGACGAAGACCGGCGGCCGTGGTCTATCCGGAAATAAGATCATTCTGGATGAGGCGTTCGCGCTGCAAGCGGATCACATGGGCGCGTTGCTGCCAACTCTGTCGGTGCAGCCCGATCCGCAGGTCGTGTACGGCTCGAGCGCCGGCTTGGCGATCTCGGAGATTCTGCGGGGCATCCGGGACCGCGGGCGGCCGGGGAAGTCCGGCCGGTTGGCATATCTCGAGTGGTGTGCGCCGAAGAACTGCGCTGAGAACCCATGTTCGCATGAGATCGGCATCACTGGGTGTGTGCTCGACGACATGGACAAGCTTCGGTTGGCGAATCCGCTGTTGGGCCGCACGCGAGCGAACGGCACGGGGTTGACCGAGGAGTACGTTCGTGCGGAGCGGCAGGCGTTGCCGCCGTGGGAGTTCGGCCGCGAGCGGGCTGGCTGGTGGGACGAGCCGGGCATCGACGCGGCGTTCGGCCCTGGCCGGTGGGAGGCATGTTCCGGCTCGCCACGGCCGGAGGGCTTGGAGCTGGGGGCTCTGTCGCTGGCCACGTCGTATGACTTGACCCGTGGTTCCATCGGCGGGGCCGCGGTTGATGGCGCCGATGTGTACGTGCGGCCGTTGCAGTCCGGTTCGGGCTTGCAGTGGTTGATTCCGCGGGTGAAGCAATTGCAGGATCATTTCAAGGTCGATGTGGTGATCGACGGCAGGGGCCCGGCGGCGGTGCTGATCCCGGATCTCGAGGATGCGGGGGTGCAGTTGCGGATCATGGACACCAATGAGGTGCTGGACGCTTGCGCCGGCATCTTCGATCTGGTGCAGGACCGCCTGCTGCATCACGAGTCGTACGACGATCTGGACAAGGCCGTGGCGGCGGCGGTGAAACGCACGGTCGGCGACCGTTGGGCGTGGGGCCGCAGGCAATCCGAGTCCGACATCTCGACGCTTGAGGCCGTGACGCTCGCCGCGTGGTGGGCGGTCCAGGTTCAGCGCGTTCTTCCGGCGATCTACTGAGAGGTGGGCCATGGGTTTCTGGGATTGGCTCACTGGGGCCGGTGCGACTCCGAACGCGACGGTGGGCGACCCGGACAGCGTGGGGCCGACCTACACGCCGGGCGACCCGGATGGGTTCGAGTTCGAGGACGCTGAGCCGAGCGACAACCGGATGGCCGCGGTGGTCACGTCGCCGTGGGATGGCTGGCCGGCGAAGTGGGCGACTCCGGCGTGGGGCCAGATAGGCCCGAAGTTCGAGGAGCTCGTGGACACGGCGTGGGCGGCGCTGGACCTAAACGCCTCGGTGCTCTCGGCGATGCCGGTATACCGGACGCGTGGTGGCGTGACACTTGAGCCGACCGTTTGGATGACGAATCCCGATCCGACGGTCTACACATCGTGGCACGAGTTCGCCAAGCAGTTGTTCTGGGACTTCCAGTTGGGCGAGGCGTTCGTGCTGCCGATGGCGCGGGCCGCCGACGGTTTCCCGTACAACTTCCGGGTCATCCCGCCGTGGATGCTTAACGTGGAGATCAAGGACGGCCGCCGGGAGTACAAGCTCGGTTCGCTGGATGTGACCAGCGAGATCCTGCATATCCGCTACAAGTCCACGACCGATTCGGCGCGCGGTATCGGCCCGCTGGAGTCGGGCAAGACGCGAATGGTCGCCGCCGGTGTGCTGGCCCGCTATGCGACGGAGATTGCCGAAGGTGGCGGTATTCCGTACTACGCGCTCGAGGTGCCGCGGCGGCTGACCAAGACCGAGGCGGATGACCTGCTGCAGCAGTGGTGGGATTCGCGGACCCGGAACCTGGGCAAGCCTGCGGTGCTGTCTGGGGGGGTGTCGGCCAAGCAGCTGCAGATGACGCCGCAGGACATGGCGTTGTTGGAGTTGGCGCAGTTCAACGAGTCGCGGATCGCGATCTTGTTGGGCGTGCCGCCGTTCCTGCTGGGGTTGCCGTCCGGTGGCGATTCGATGACCTATAGCAACGTCTCGCAGTTGTTCGATTTCCATGACCGTACGTGCCTCAAGACCAAGGCCGTGCACGTCATGTCGGCGCTGTCCGGCTGGGTGCTGCCGCGCGGCCAGTCGGTGGAGTTGAACCGTGACGAATATTCGCGGCCGGCGCTCAAGGAACGCGCCGAGGCGTACGAGAAGCTGGCTGGAATCGGAGCAATAGATGCCGGTGAGGTCCGCACTATGGAACGACTTCGCGGTCCAGAGGCAGCTGAGGCGCTGACCGGCGGCGGGCTTTCGTGAGATGCGCGAGGAGTGAATCATGCCGCTGAAGCGATGCCAAGACGACGAAAAGCCCGGTTGGAAATGGGGCGACGAAGGCAAGTGCTACACGTACACGGCCGGGAGCGAGGCATCTGAGATGGCGGCCCGCAAGAAGGCGATGGCGCAGGCGGCGGCGATGGGTGAGTTTCCCGGCACTGGTAACCGCAGCCGACCGACCAATGAGACAGTCGAGATCCGCGCGGCGCAGCTGACCAACGTCGACTTCGATGAGCGGATCATCGACGTGATGGTCGTCCCGTACGATCAAGAGGCGGCAGTGCCATATGGCGGTCAGATGGTCGTCGAGACGGTGGCGCCCGGTGCGTTCAAGGGGATCGAGACTCGCGACGAGCACGTCTCAGCGAATCGCGATCACGACTACGCGCGGACGTTCGGCAAGGTCGTCGCGTATCGCGATGATCCGACTGGGCTGATTGCCAGCGTGTACGTTTCGGATACCGAGCTCGGCAATGAGACGCTTCGGCTTGCCGCCGATGGAGTTTTGAAGGCATCCGCAGGGATGCTGGTTCGCCGCTCCGATCAGATTTTCCGGAGGGGCGTGCGCAGGGTCAACCGGGCATTCCTCGATCATGTGGCATTGGTCCCGAATCCTGCATACAAGGGAGCAGGGGTGCTTGCCGTTCGGCAGGAACAGGGGCTCCCGGCTGAACAGGAAGCTGTTCAGCCCACACCCAATCTGGACAAGGTTCTCACCCTGCTTGGACTGCAGGACTGAGCTTGTCCACCTGCCGCCGGTAGGGCGGTAGTCGCACGACGCTGGTAGGGCGTCGTTCCTCATCAACCCCCGCTTCCTAGAAAGGGATGCATCATGCCTGCTGATCGCACCGATCAGACGGACGCGATGATCGCCCGGTTGGAAGGCGAGCTCGAGGAGCGCAACGCCTTCAATCAGGGGCTCATTGCCGCCGCGCAAGAAGCCAATCGCGACCTGAGTGACAACGAGACCGAACTGATCCAGACCTCCAAGGCCAGGATCGACAACATCAACTCGCAGTTGGGAACACTCGTCGAGTCCCGCTCGACGATGATCCAGGCTCGGGAGAAGGCCCGGGAGTACGGCCAGGAGATGATGCGGCTTCGACGCGAGGTTGACACCGGCCCGGTCGAGTACCGGTCCACCGGCGCCTACCTGGTGGACTACATCGCCGCACAGACTGGGTCGAAGTCGGCGATGGAGCGGCTGGAACTATTCACCCGCGCCGCCGCGCACCAGAAGACCTCGGACAACCTCGGCGTCATTCCCGACCCGATCGTCGGCGGGGTTCTCAACTTCATCGACGCGGCCCGTCCGCTGGTGGCCTTCCTTGGGCCGCGGGACATGCCGTCGGCCACCTGGTACCGGCCGAAGGTCACTCAGCACGCCACGGTCGCCGTGCAGGGATCTGCCGGCGGTGCGGCGGATGAGAAGACCGAGCTGTCCAGCCAGAAGATGACCATCACCCGGCTGACCGGCAACGCGGTCACCTACGGCGGCTACGTCAACGTATCGCGGCAGAACCTCGACTTCTCCTCGCCGTCGATGCTCGACGCGATCGTCAACGACCTGGCTGCGCAGTACGCGATCCAGACTGAAGCTGCTCTCGGCGCGGCGCTGATCGCCAGCACGAACACGGTCGAGCTCGGAGGCGCGGCAGGCAGTGCCACGGCGGCCGAACTCGCCACCGGGCTGTGGACCGCGGCGGCGAACATCTACACCGCCACCAAGGGACAGGGTCGGGTCGCGCTGGGTGTGCCTCCGTCGAAGCTCGGCGCGTGGGGCTCGGTGTTCGCGCCGGTCAACCCGCAGAACGCCCAGTCGACCGGCTTCAACGCCGGCGACTTCAACTCCGGTCTGGTCGGCAGCATCTCCGGCATCCCGGTGTATGTGTCCGCTGGGCTTTCCAGCGCACCGGCCACCACTTACGGGATCGTGCTCTCCTCGGCTGCGGTAGAGGTGTACGAGCAGCGGGTCGGTCAGCTACAGGCCACCGAACCGTCGGTGCTGGGTGTGCAGGTCGCCTACGCGGGCTACTTCACCCCGATGACCGTCGAGACCGGCGGCGTCCAAGAGATCGTGAACGTGACGTGATCATCAACAAGTACGGGCGAGTGGCCGGGTCGATCGACCTGGCCCAGCTCGCTGACCTGTATGCGCAGGCAACGGACGAAGACCTCAAGGCGCACTTCCGGCAGGTTGCTGCCGAGAACGGTGCCAGTTTCGATGAGGCCGAGCCTGAGCCTGAATCAGAGCCCGAACCGGAGTCGGAGCCTGAGCCTGCTGAGGTCAAGGCATCGATGGCGCTCAGCAAGGACGAGCTGGTCGCCCTTGCCGAGGATGCCGGTCTCGGCAAGCGGGAGGATCTCGAGCAGTTCACCAAGCAGGAGCTGGTCGACGAACTCAAGGCGAACGAGGAGGGCTGATTCATGGCGACGACCACGTTCCGGGAGGACTATCTCGGCCGCGACCTGGTGACCCCGGCGAGCAACTCGCTCGATTCGCTGGGCCGGGCCACCACCTCGACCGCCGACTTCGTCGGCCGGTCGTTGCGGCGGGTGCTGCGGGCTAACACCACTGCTGTCACGTTGAACCAGGAGATCCAATTCACCGGTGGTGAGAAGTTCATCGTCACAATCGCGGGGACGACGGCTGCTGCGCCGCCGACCGCGCCTGCGGTGGGCGCCACGGTGGTCGACGGTACGGCCACCTTGCTCCGGCAGAAGTGACGGAAGAGGCGACCGGTGGCGATCGGCGACGCGTATGTGACGGGCGAGGACCTGGCGGTGCGGCTGAACAAGCCGAACGACGGGTTCTTCGACGACATCGTCAGTGCCGCGTCACGGGCCGTCGAGTTGTTCACCGGTCGCCAGTTCAACCGCACCGAGACAGCGGCGGCGCGGCGTTTCCGCGCTGTGGACTGGTACCGCCTTCCGGTGGACGACTTCTGGACCACCACCGGCCTGGTGATCAGCGTCGACGGCACGGCATGGCTGGTGACCGATGTGGACCCGCGGCCGTGGGACGGGATCTACAACGGGCAGCCCGGCTGGCCGTTCTTCGACCTGTTCACCGTGGACCGAGTCTGGCCGTACACGACCCGCGGCCGTCGGGCGCTGATCACTGTCACCGCCAAGTGGGGCTGGACAGCGGTCCCCGAACCCATCAAGCAGGCGACGCTGGATGTGGCGCAGGACATCCAGGCGGGGATCTCGGTGGATGTCACCACTGAGCAGGTCGGGGGGGTGGCGGTCACGGCGCGGTCACTGCGGACCGAGTCGATGGATCTGGCCGGCTTGGTCTCGGGCAACCCTGCGGCATTCCTGAGAGCGATCCCTTACGTTCGGGACTCCCCGATGGGGATCGCCTGATGTACCTGCCGTTCCAGCTCCACGACACATGCACGCGGTTGCGCGCCACTGTCGCGGTCGGCTCGTATGGTGCCGAGGTGCCGGACTGGACCGCGCCGGCCACGGTCGAGTTGGCGTGCGAGTTCCAGCCGATGACGGTCCAGGAAGATCTGGTGCAGCAGCAGCGCACCGAGTCGCAATGGAAGGTGTTCCTCTACGCGGACGCCGACGTGGTGGCGACTGACCGGATTCGCTTCCAGGGTGTCGACTACGAGATCGACGGCCAACCTAAGCGGTGGCGGTTGCGCGGCGGCGAGCATCATCTGGAGTTGGTGGTCCAGCTCGTCACCGGCGGCTGACTCTACTCGAACGCCTCTCCCAGTATCTCCGTAGCAATGCGCTCAGCATCTTCGTCGGAGACGCCTTCGCATTCTGCCGGCCGGGTGCCCTCTTCGGCGTCAGGATCGGCCATCGCGTCAGCGAACTGAGCGCGCATGGCGTCTTCACACGCTGCCAGATCCGGCTCGCCACCACCGCAGGCAACCAGCGAGGCCGCGAGGAGTATTCCTCCGATGATCGTTTTCATGTCCGCCCCCTTCGTCGACACATCTACCACGTAGTACACGCGCTGGCTAAGGCAGGAGGTTACATGCCTGTCTCGCTGCTTCCCGACGCGTTGGCGTTGACCCGTGAGGCGCTGCTGGCTCAGTCGTCGCTGACCGCGCTGGTCGGCACCCGCATCTATGACCGGATTCCGGGGAGTCCGACGTGGCCGCTGCTGGTGCTCACCGTGGTCGACGAGGTCGAGCTCGAGTGGCACACCGGTCAACCGCGGGTGCAGGTGGACGTGTGGGGCGCCGGGAACACCGCCACCGACGCGGCGAACGCGCTGACCATCGCCCGCACCGTCCGGTCGGTGACCCGTGACCTGCGTGGCTCGTGGACGGCCGGCGACATCTCCAACGCCGCGCCGTCGACCATCATCCCCGCGCCCGATACCGAGACCGGCCGCGCCCGGTACGTGATCGATCTCCTACTGGAAACCAACCCGTGAGGAAACAGCAATGGCTGACAAGCCCGTGAACCCAGAAGCCCCAGCCGGTACCGCGGACGACGCTGAGCGCGACGCTCTGGCCGAGTGGGGCGTGTACGTAGCCCTCGAGCCGATCGACATCGGCGGCGTGCGCGCGTTCAACCGCGGCGAAGCCGTCCCCGTCTCCCACGTCGAACGCGGCGTGGTCAGCCCGGACCAGGTGGCCAAGCGCACCACCAAGGCCGGCCAAGAAGCCACTCAGTAGAAAGGGCTGACATCCGATGCCTACCATCGCCACGCCAACGATCTTGAAGGATCCTGGCTACCTCTTTAGGGCCCCCATCGGGACGGCGCTGCCGACCAACACCGTCGTTGGCAGTGTGTTCACCGACGTGTGGGCAGCTGCGTGGGTTCCGGTCGGCGCCACCGAGGAGGGTCCGACGTTCTCCTACGAGATGACGTCCGAGCCCATCCGGGTCGCCGAGCTGTTCGACCCAATCGCCTACGCCGTCACCGAGGCGACCGGCTCGTTCGCGTTCTCCATGGCCGACTACACGCTGGAGAAGCTCAAGTACGCCATGAACGGCGGCACGATGACTCTGGTGTCCGGCACCGGCGCGACCGCGCTGACATCCCTGGAGCCGCCGGAGCCGAGCCAGGTGACGCGATGCATGATCGGCTGGGAGTCGCTGGACGCCACGACGCGCATCATCGCCCGGCAGTGCCTGAACGCCTCTGCGATCGAGTCGGCGTTCCGCCGTGCCCCGGACAAAGCACTCATCCCGGTCCAGTTCAGCCTGGAGCGCCCCGCTGCGGCGAAGTCGTTCATCGTGTACTCCGCAGGTGTGGCCCGTTCCGGCACGGTTGTGTGACATGAGCGGTGAGACCGTCGAGTTCCACGGCGAGAAGTACCGCATTGCCGGCCAGATCGGGCTGATGCCGCTGATGCGGTTCGCCAAGGTGGCTCAGGATGGCGTGGATTCCTCGGATATGGATGGCCTGGTCGCCATGTACGACCTGATGGAGCAGTGTCTGGTCGATGAGGACTGGGCCCGGTTCGCCGCCGCCGCCACCAAGCACCGCGCCGATGGCGAGGAGCTGATGGGCGTGGTGCGCCAGGCGATCGAAGCGATGGCCGAGCGCCCTACTCAGCGGTCCTCCGACTCATCGGATGGGCCGCCGTCTACCAGTGGGAGCTCGACGGGCGACTCGTCCTCGCCGGTTGTGCGCCGACTCGAGAGGCAAGGCCGGCCGGATCTGGCGCTGCTGGTGCGCCGCACGGAGCAGGACCAGGCGGCCCGCGCCAGTTGAGTTTCGGCGACGTCTGCGACGTCGTCTATGCGCTGTTGGCCGAGCGTGTCGAGGCGCGTGCGCTGGCGCAGTACCAGGCGTCGGTGGCGATCGCGATCGCGTCGAACGGCAAGAGCGAGGTGGTCGACCCGGACCGTCAGCGGCAGTTGTTCGACGAATGGCTGCTCGAGGAGATCAAACCGGTCGAGTCGGAGGACCGGGACCGCCAGGAGTTGTTGCGCGCGCTCGGACTGAGATGAGGTGACTCGTGGCGGATATCCGGATCAAGATGTCATCCCCTGCCGTGCAGTCCGCCATCCTGGCCACGCTGTCCCGCAACAAGGCCGTCACCGGGGAGGTCGCTGCAAGATCGCGGCTGGTCCGCGATGAGGCCAGGCGGCGCGCTCCACGTCTGACGGGGGCGCTTAGGCGCAGCATCAAGTCTCAGCGGTACTACAACCCGCGGACCCGTCAGGTCGAGTATCGGGTGGGCTGGGATCGGGCGATCGCGTTCTACGGCTGGATGGTGGAGGCTGGTACCGAGCGGACGCCGGCGCAGCCGCATCTGCGCCCGGCCGCCGACGAGTTCGGCGCCAAGCCTCCGCGGGACGGTCTGTGATGGCATCCCTGGCCGACGTGTTCGTCGCGGTCAAGCCGGACCTGAAGGACTTCGGACCGCAGGTCAAGCGGGAGATCCCGAAGCACTTCGACGGTCGCCGCGCCGGCGTGGGTATGTCCAAGTCTCTCGGCAGCGGGTTCCGTGTCGGGATCGGCGGGGTTGCCCGCACCATGTTCGCGCCGATCGCGGCCGCCGCGGCCGCGGTCGGCGGCTTCTCGCTGTTCAAGGGGTTCATCGAGGACGCTGCCGAGTCGGCGAAGATCAGCCGGTTGACCGCGCAGGTGATCAAGTCCACCGGCGGGGTGGCCAATGTCAGCGCCGACCAGGTCAACAAATTGGCGACGGCGATCTCCAATAAGACCGGTGTGGACGATGAGGCGATCCAGTCCGGCGCGAACCTGCTGCTGACGTTCAAGAACGTCCGCAACGAGGTCGGCAAGGGCAACGACATCTTCAACCAGGCCAACCAGATCGTCACCGACATGTCGGTGGCGCTGGGTCAGGACACGAAGTCGTCGGCGATCCAGCTCGGCAAGGCGCTGAATGATCCGATCAAGGGCGTGACCGCTCTGCAGCGGGTGGGCGTGTCGTTCACCAAGGAGCAGAAGGAGCAGATCAAGACCCTGGTCGAGTCCGGCGACGTGATGGGTGCGCAGAAACTCATCCTCGCCGAGTTGGGCGACGAGTTCGGCGGCGCGGCTGAGGCCGCGTCCACCCCCATGGACAAGCTGAAGGTGATCGTCGGGAATCTCGGCGAAGAGATCGGCGCCAAGATGATCCCGTTCATCGAGGATGCGTCGAAGTGGCTTGGTGAGAATCTGCCGAAGGCACTTAAGGCCGTGAGTGGGTTCGTCAGCCGCGAGGTCATGCCGCGGCTGCGTGAGTTCGGGGATTTTTTCAGGACCGAGATCCTGCCTCGACTGAAGGAGCTCGGCGGATTTATCAAGGATGAGATCGTCCCACGGCTGATCTCGTTCGGTGGCTGGCTCAGGGACAATACCGGGCTGATTAAGGGTCTGGCGGTTGCCGTCGGCGCTCTGGTCGCCGTGACCAAGGTGCACGGCGCGGTGCTCGCCGTGCAGGCTGCCGGTGGTTTGGTGTCGTACATCAAAGGCATCAAAATAGTTCAGGCTGTGACAAGAACATGGGCGGCGGTTCAATGGCTGGTGAACGCCGCTCTGATCGCCAACCCGATAGGCATCGTCATCGCCCTGGTGGCGGGCCTCGTCGCCGGCATTGTCATCGCCTGGCAGAAGTCCGAGAAGTTCCGCGACATCGTCACCGGCGTGTGGCAAGCCGTGCAGGACAAGGTCGGCGCGGTGGTCGGCTGGATCAAGACCACGTGGAGCACGTTCTGGGAAGGGCTGCAGTCGGTAGCGCGTGAGGGGCTTCGCCGCGTCATCGACAGCTTCCTCGGGTTCGTGGACAAGATCTTGCAGGGCGCTGAGCAGGCGTTCGGCTGGGTGCCCGAGCTCGGGGACAAGCTGGATGCGGCTCACGACGAGTTCGTCAAGTTCCGCCGCAAGGTCAACAACGAGCTCGGGGCCATCAACGACGAGGCCGTAAAGATCAACGTCAAGACCTACGGCAACCTCGAGTTCGGCGGCGCCGGAGGACGCGGCGGTGCCGGCGGCGCCGGGATCTCGATGGGTGTCGGCGGCGCCGGCCCCCTGCCCGGTGTCATGTCGCACGCCAGTCAGGCAATGGGCGGCGCCCTGGACATCAAGACCCTGGGCCTGGACCCGAACAAGATCTCCGATCTGGCCACCGACTTTGTCGGCCAGACGAAGGCCGCGGTGCAGAAGCAGATCACCAAGGCGTTCGATGCCGGCACGATGGGCCCGGCTGGGTTCCCGCTGCCGCGGGGCAGGTACCGGGTGGGCCGCGGCACTGTCGGGCACGGCTATCCGGCGGTCGACTTCCCGGCCGCGATAGGCACGCCGATCTATGCGGTGCGTTCGGGTGTGGTTACCGCCGCCCGGCGGCTGGCCACCTCGTACGGCATTCACGCGATCCTCGGCCACCCCGGCGGCTGGGGCAGTCTGTATGCGCACATGTCGCGCATGTTCGTGCGTTCCGGCCAGTTCGTCCGGGCGGGCCAGCAGCTTGGACGGGTCGGCTCGACGGGCAACTCGACGGGTCCGCATCTGCATTTCGAGGCGCGGCGCAACGGGGTGCGCGTCAATCCGCGGTCGCTGATCTCATACGACAAGGGCGGCATGCTGCCCACGGGGATCTCGCTGGTGCACAACGGCACCGGGCAACCGGAGCCGGTACGCCCGGCGGACATGCCGATACGCATACACCCCGCCGACATCTTGGCCATCGGCCAGGAGATGGGCCGCGTGGTCCTGTCCGGCATGGGCGCCGTGCAGCGCGGCTCGGCCCAGGTGGCTGGCCTGTACTCGAGGAGCGGTTGATGGCGTCGGTGATCCAGTTCGTGGATTCCATCGCCTCGTCTCCGACGGTGCGGCTGGACCTGAACAGCACCAGCGGGCCATTCATGGTCGCCGAGAGTGGTATCGACCTGTCGCCGCCGCCGTTCCGCGAGGCGATCGCGTCGACACTGCTGCAGGACGGCGATCACATTGCTGCGGGAGCGTTCGGCAACCGGACGGTCAAGTTGCCGTTGAAGCTGGTTTACGCTGCGTCGACCGACGCCGCAGCCACGGCCATCCAAAACCTGGCCCGCGAGTTGAACCGGCCGCGGAACATCCTCAAGGTGCAACTGGACGGCGCCACATCGCCGGTGTTCTTCCGCACCTTCCGCGCGCCGAGCTTCGTCCTGTCGATGCTGCGACTACTGCTCACCGCGAATACCGACACCACCCTGGAGATCCCCGCCGAGTACGCCGGTTACGGCCTGCTGGAGACCCCGGTGTCGGGTGTGACGGTGAACGCGGACCCGGCGGCGGGCAGCAACGGCTGTTTCGTGGATGTGACCGGGGTGAAGGGCGATGTGGAGTCTCCGGCGCTGATCCGCTGGCCGGAGTCGGCGGTGGCCGAGACGCGGCAGTCGCTGTTCGCGGTGCGCCGCCGGAGCACCCCGTCGGGGACGCCGTTCGTGTTCCAGGCCGAGGCGATGACGCAGGGGCCGGACACCACGACGCAGGCCAACGATGCGGCCTTCTCCGGGGCGGGCAACAACTATTCGCGGTGCACCTTCTCGACGAACGCTCTGCTGACGGCCCGGTTGACGCTGACGGATCTGGGTACGGCGTCGGTGGATCTGCGCGGCACGTATCGGGTGTTTGTGCGTTATCGCAAGAACACCAGCGGCGATGGGATCAATCTGCGGCTGGTGTGGGGTGACGGCTCACGCAACGATGTCATCAACAACGACACGTTTGCCACACCGAACACGACGAACATCACCATGGCCGATCTCGGGCTGATCTCGATTCCGTACGGGCTCGATTCGGTGTACGACTTCCGCAGCGGCACCGAACTGGTGGTGGACGACAGGTTCAGGATCGAGATCGAAGCCGGGCGCACGTCCGGTTCTGGGTCGCTGGATCTCGATTTCGTGCTGCTGGTTCCGGCTGACGACCGGTTCGGGCTGATCGAGTGGGGTGAGACGGAGTCGGCGTCGGACCGGCGCTGGTTGGACGCCTACGACTGGTCGGTGCATGGTCGCACGTCGGCGGACGAGGTGGTGTCGGTGGAGGCCCCGCGTGCACGTTCGGGTGGTCTGCCGATGCTGTCGCCGGGGCAGACGAACCGGATCTACATGCTGTATGAGGTGGCGGAGTCGCGGGCGCATGCGATCGCCGCGACCACGACGGTGTCGGTGGCGTACTACCCGCTTTACCTGACGGTTAGGCCGGCTTCGACGTGAGCCTGCCGATCCCGCTGTCAGTGCAGTTGTCGAACAGCCGGGCTACCAGGCACATCGAGTCCGAGTTGCGTTCGCTGCAATACCGCTGGGTGGCGCCGGGTGGGTGTGCCTCCGTGCAGTTCTCCCTGGACCGGCCGCTGTCAATGTCGGCGGACGAGCTCGCCTACTACACCGACGTCGACGTGTACGACAAACGCAACGCTCAGTGGATGGCGGGCGGCCGGCTGGAGGACCCGGGCCGGGGCGTTGGTAGCGATGGTCAGGTGTGGAATCTGGCGGCGGTCGGCCCGTCGGCGCACGCGCAGGACCGCACCGTGCCGCTGATCTACGTGGACCGCATTCTGACGAACTTTTTCCCGAGCCGCCTGGCCAGCACGACAAATAGAGACGGGGCGGCTTCTGAGGTCGACGAGTACACCCCGGACAGCACTATCAATGCCATCACGATGCGCTTCGTCGACAATGTGGACACCCCGACCAATGGGACGTACACGGTGCGGTATCCGGGGTTGCGTCAAGCAGGGTTGAAACTCGCCCGATTCGATTACCGCCACATCGAGGGCCGCACTCATGCCAGCCTGCTGGTGCGAGCGGTGGTGCAGCCGTCGAATGCGGTGGTGCGCAGCGAGACATTCTCCACGTCTGAGACGGCGCCGTCGCCGAAGGTGATGACGACCGATTTCGCTGTCACCAACGACGTGGTGGAGATGCAGATCCGATGGACCGGCGCCGCCGGCAATAACTTCACCGGCGGCGTCACCTGGTCTGAGGTCGGCGGGTTGTACATCCAATGCCAGCGGCTGGACAAGTCCGGCGCCACGGTGGGCGCTTCGGGATACACCGCGCATTCGGTGTTGGCGCATCAGATCGTGGAGGATCTGCTGGGGCGGCTGCTGACCGAGTTCGACGGGGCAAATGCGACGGTGGCCACGAACACGTATGCCATCGACCATCTGTCGTACCCGGATGGTGTGACTCCGGCCAAGGTGCTGGACGATCTGATGATGTACGAGCCTGCTTATTTCTGGCAGGCCACGACCCGCAACTCGGCCGGTAAGTACAAGTTCGAGTGGAAGGCATGGCCGACGACGGTCCGCTACGAGGCGGACGTGGTCGATGGCTACTCATCGACCGGCTCGGCGGACGGGCTGTACAACGCGGTGACGGTACGGTGGCGGGACTCCCGCGGCTGGATTCAAACGACTCGCCGCACCGCCACGGTTGCTCAGCTCGCGTTCACTCGTGATGCGTTCCTCGACCTGGGTGACGAGGTGTCCTCGCCGACCAATGCAGACCAGGCCGGGGACCAGTTCCTCGCCGAACACGCGACCCCGCCGAACGCGGGCACCCTGACGGTCGCCCGGCGCATCTATGACCATGAGCGTGGTCGGATGGTCGATCCGTGGGAGATCCGGCCCGGGAACCTGATCCGGGTGCGCGGCATCACGCCGAACCCGAACTCGCTGAACGTGACCGACCGGGACGGGGTGACGGTGTTTCAGATCGTCGGCACGGACTTCGATACGTCGTCTGCGTCGGCCACGTTGGAGCTGGACTCGTACTCGCCGACGATCGCGCGTGCGTTGGCGGCGCTGTCCGGGCGGGGTGGGACACGTTCTGCGACCCGCGGGTCGCCGGCCACGCTCGGCGCATGGGGACAACGCAGGAGATGAGGGGAAGCCATGTCTGACGAACGTGACCCGTACGCCGATGTTCCACCGCCGGACGAGTCCGACGGCCCGCAGGAGCCGGTTGACCCGGGCGAGCTCGAGGAAGAGTCGCACCCGACGGCGCCGGAGGACGGCTGATGCCGTCGATCTACCTGCGCGGCGCCAACATCACAGCCCAGTGGTACGCCGACAACTACTCCGGCACGACGTTCCCGCGGGTCGACAAGTTCCTGATCCACACCACCGAGACCGGCGGCTGGCCCGGCTACAGCGCGGGCGCCTCGGCGCCGAACGCCACCTACTACCCGAAGTTCCGGCAGATACGCCAGCACTTCGGCATCAACCGCTCGGCCCGGGCGTTGCGTGATCCGTCGTCGACGTTGGTGCGGGAGAACCGCGACAACGTGTTCCAGCTTGAGGTCATCTGCTACAGCCAGTACTCGCTGGCCGTGGAGCGCGGCGGGATCTGGGTCGGCGATCTGACCGCCAGCCACCTGCGGGACATCGCGGCGATGATCCTGCAGATTCACCGCGACTGGAACCTGCCGCTGCAGTCAGGTGTGACGTGGCGGGAGGGCCGCAAAACCTGGTACAACGACGTGCGCCTATCTGGCCCGCAATTCGACGCCTACCGGGGCATCCTCGGCCACGTCCACGCGAGCGGAAACTGCGTCACGGCTGACGTTCCCGTGCTATGCAGCGATCTAGTTTGGCGGCCCGCTGGCGAGCTTCTTCCCGGTGATGAACTCATAGCTTTCGATGAGTTGGCACCGGATCAGCAGGGTCGGCGTCTTCGCAAGGCGACGGTCGTGGCCAATGAGGTTCGCCGCGCGGCCCTCATGCGGGTGAATACTGCGAGCGGCTCGATTCGCTGCACGCCGGAGCACCCATGGCTGGTGCGACGTGGTCGCGGCGTCGGCGGCCGCAAGCGCCAGTCTGAATGGGGTGCATGGCAATGGGTGGCGACTGAGGATCTTCAACCTGGCGACGAGGTCTGCCATGTGCTGGAGCCATGGCAAACGGACCGCTCCTGGGAGTCCGGCTGGCTCGCTGGAATGTACGACGGCGAGGGGTCGCTGAGCATCGTCCAGGTCAAGCGGAAGGATGGCACGCCGGGCGCCAGTGGTGGCGTGTACCTGTCCTGCGCGCAACGTGTGTCCGACACTGCCGAGGAGATGTTGCGGCAGATCAAGGAGCGTGTGCCCGTCTACTCGCTCAAGCGTGCCCCGTCTGGGCTGGGTAAGACGGACATGGTTCAGGCAACCATTCAGCGCCGCTCCGGCGTGCTTCGCATGCTAGGCATGGTGAGACCCGCTCGGCTACTTGCCAAGGCTCAAGCAGCGTGGGAGAACGCGACACTCGGGAAGTTCGCCAGCCGAATCACTGTCGAATCGGTGGAGTGGGCTGGGACTGGCCTGATCGCCGCCATGACAACGAGCACCGGCACCTACATCGCCGGCGGCTTCGCGATGCACAACACGCACTGGGACCCGGGCGGGTTCCGGTACTCGCGGCTCAAGGCCGCGCTGGACTACCAGCTGGTGAACCATCCCGTCTACGGCGGCGGCAGTGTGGTCGTCCCGCCACCGCCCGCACCCGAACCGCCTCCGCCGCTCGACCTTCTCCGAAAGGCCACCGACATGATCCTTGTGAAGCAGGCCGGCACCGACCCGACCCGGATCTGGCTGCTGACCGGCGCGTCCCGGCGTCACGTGGCGGACTTCGCGGCCTTCACCCAGCTCAAGGCCGCGGGTGTGCCGTTCGACGAGTCGGCCGAGGTGTCGTCGCAGCTGTTGCAGTGGTTCCCGCAGGCCGAGGGGACGCTGGCCGAGGTCCGCTCGGTGTACCCGGCGCCGTGATGCCCCGACGTGAGGTGGTGGCTGAGGTCGCCGTCCTGATCGCCTATGCCCTTGTCGGTGCGATCGTTCATGGAATCGACCAACTCCGCTCGCGTTTTCGGCGCGCCTGACCGCGGGGTGTGCACGGCGTGCGGGCGGGAGTATCCGTTGGCGTTCGCCACCGGCATGGTGAAGCGGCATCGCGTGAGCGGGGAACCGTGCCGGGGGGGAGCCCGGCCGCCTGCTGGGTCGGCGGCCGAGCAGACGGTGCACACCGACGAGCGACTCTGAGCGGGGGGGAGCAAATGCGTGGAGCTTCCAGAATGGTCCACCCTCATCCCCGGCGCAGGCTTCTTCGGGCTGTTGGTCTTCCTAGTCCTGCATTTGATGCGTCAGGCATCAGGTGACCGTGGCGATTACCAAAGTGTCTTACGCGATCTTCGCAAGCAGCACGCCGATGAGATGAAAGAAGAGCGCGAGCAGCACGCCGACGATATCCGCGAGATCACGGCTCGCCACGACGCGCAGATCCAGGACCTGCGCTCACAGATAGGCGTCCTGCGCGCCGAGGTCATCGACCTGCGCGAGGACGTCGAGGCCGAACGCAAGGCCAGGTGGGCCGCCGAAGACGCCGCCGCCCGCTACCGGCGCATGATCAACGGCGGTGGGGACGCTGTAGAGGGCGGTACTGATGATCAGACGTAACCCACTGCCCACCAACCGCAGCCACCGGCTGACGATCGTCCTGCTCGTTCTGCTGCTGCTACTGGTCGGGTGGATCCTGTTTGACCGCTCCACCTCGCAACGCTCGGCAGAGTTGGCAGAAGACAACGCCGCGTCGATCGCCGCTCAGGTCCGCGCCGCCTGCGAGCGGCGTGATGAGACGGCTCGCGAGCTCGGGGATCTGTGCCGTCAGGCCGAGCGGATCGAGGAGCGGCCGGCCGAGACGATCCCGGGGCCGATGGGTGAACGTGGTCCCTCATGTGTGGAGGAGCTCGGCCTGGAAGTCTGCCGGGGACCGCAAGGAGTGCCGGGCGTCGGCATTCAAGGTCGTCAGGGTGATGACGGGATTCCTGGACCGTCCTGTGGCGAGGAGTTTGGATTCGAGGCTTGTCGGGGGCCGCAGGGCGAGTCGGGCGAGTCCATCGTCGGGCCGCAGGGGCCTGCTGGAGAGTCTGGCGTGGATGGCGTGGACGGAGAGTCCATCGTCGGCCCTGAAGGCCCTCAGGGGCCGCCTGGGCCTGCCGGAGTAGACGGCAGCGACGGCGCGGATGGCCGCGGCATCGTGTCGATCGAGTTCGTCAACGGCGGCGACTGCCACATGGTCATCACCTACACCGAGGGCGACCCGGACGAGTTCCCGATGCCCGCCAGCATGTGCAAAGAATCATCTGAGGAGCCGTGATGTTCGCCGTAATCGCCGCTGTGCTCATCTTCCTGGCCGCCGTCGGTGTCAGCGCCGACGCAGTCGACCTGTTCCTGCTGGGGCTCGCGTTCCTGGCGTTGCACTTCGCCTGGGACTTCAGTCCCTGGCACAGATGAAGGGGGAACCACCATGCTCACCGCCGCTTTCTGGAAGGCCGCGGCTGAACGGGCGATCAAGACATTCGCGCAGGCGTTCGCCGCGTTCCTGGTCGCCGATGCGACCGGCATCCTCGAGGTCGACTGGGTCAAGGGCGCCTCGATCGCCGGGTTGGCCACGCTGCTGTCCGTGCTCACCTCGGTCGGGTCGGACGCGATCACGTCCGCGCCGGGGCCGTCGCTGACCAACTCCGAGACGCTCAGTGGTTAGGCGCGTCCTGCTGCTCGTCGCCGTCCTGCTGCTCGCTGCGGCGCCGAGCGCGCACGGGCTGGAGTGCCGGGTCCAGCAAGTCCCGATCAGCGCCGCCGAGCTGAACGCCGTCGACCCGGTCGCGCCGCACTACCTCGGGCAGCCCGGCACCTGGTACTACGAGGTGTCAGGCGGCACGCCCGGCGGGCAGTACATCGGCGAGCTGAACTGGGCCAAGGACCCGTCGAACAACGCGCACGCCAACGTCGGCGCGCTGCTGGACGAGAACGGCTACGAGCTGGTCGTGCTGCCCCGCTACTGGCAGCCCGACGGGACGCTGCCCGGCTACTTCGCGTTCTGGGACCCGTTCAATCCGATCTCGGGGTTCGTGGCCACGCCGGGCGCATTCTCGATCCACCTGTACCCGGCCGACCGCAAGCAGGCGAGCGGCAACACCAAGTGCTTCGGCGAGGTGACCGACTGATGCCCTGCGCCCGCGGCTGCTGCGCCACCCAGGCCGAGCACTACCGCAGCCTGCACATCGCCGACCCCGCCCGGAAGCAGATGCGGAAGGTCACCACCGATGTGCACGACCACCACAAGGTGGATGTCACCGAACGCTGGGATGGCCAGGACGTGACGGTCAAACCAGACCCCATCAAGATCAAGGCTGAGGAGTTACGTCGTGACAAGTAGCCGTGAGACGGCCGCGGTCGACCAGTTGGTGGCCGCGAAGGACGCCTACCGCGAGGACCCGTCCGAGGCCAATCGCAAGGCCCGGGATAAGGCGGTGGCGAAGGTGCAGAAGATCCGTGCCGAGGAACGCGAGGGCCGTACGGGCCTTGCCATCGGTGGCGACGCTGAGCAGACGGGAGTCTGAGTCATGGCCTGGACCGCATCGGGACTGTATTACCTGACGTTCCGTGATCTCCTCGACACGTCCGGTCTTGTGCTCAATCTTGACTTGGAGACGCACAAGGTGGCGTTGTACACCAACACCGAGACGCCGAACTTCTCAACCGAGACGGCGTACGCGGCCACCAATGAGGTGACTAGTGCTAACTGGCCGGCCGGTGGCGTGGCGCTCGCTGGAACTACGGTGTCAGAGTCGCCGACCGGATCACTGATGTGGGACGCCACAGACGTATCCGTCGCATCTACCACGCTGGTGAGCGTACGCGGTTGCAAGATTTACGCGGATGCATTGACGACTCCGACCGCGGATGCGTTGATCGTCGGAGTGAATTTTGGTGCGGACTACTCGACCAGCAACGGCACGTTCGCCATCACGTGGGCGACGGCTGGGATCTTCGCCATCGACTTGACTCCCGGGTGATCAACATGCGTAAGCGCGCACTTCTTGTCGCGTCCCTCGTGGCCGCGTTATTGCTCGGTGCTGGGGTGACCTGGGCAGCGATCCCGAGCGGCGATAGTGTGATCCACGGCTGCTATCGGACATCTAACCCGGCCATCGGCTCACTCATTGTCATCGATGCTGAGGCAGGTCAGATCTGTCCGTCAGGTACGGCTCCGCTCAATTGGAACCAGACGGGACCGCAGGGATCTCCTGGTGGTCTAGCCGGATGGGAGATCATCACTGTCCTAACAGACATTGATACAGCACAGACCAAGGCCGCAACGGCCAACTGTCCAAGTGGCAAGATCGTTGTAGGTGGCGGCGGATTCACAGGCGGGAGCAGCCACGCGATTACCAACTCATTCGCACAATTCAATGGTACTGCTTGGCAAATGACCGCCACGAAGCTCAATCCAAATGACGGTCAATCATGGCGGTTGGTTGTTCAGGCTATCTGTGCCACTCCAGCATGATCCTGTCCCGTCGCAACTTCGTCCTCGG
>Ga0214472_10002239_pt1 | contig 21001 bp, 21 predicted proteins | sample RVTome_6_FD_207662 | JGI IMG/M metagenome (GOLD analysis project Ga0214472, IMG submission 207662) | Soil microbial communities from uranium-contaminated site in the Upper Colorado River Basin, Wyoming, United States - RVT140D175 | ecosystem: Environmental > Terrestrial > Soil > Contaminated >...
ATTATCAAGGTCCATTGAAAAATGCGTATAGGAGGTCAACCAATTGTCGATCGATATATGAGCGGCCCCGCCCACAACTATCCGGGTTCTTTTAGCGAGGTGTGGGATAATTCTTCAATTGCCTCAATACAATAGGAAAATATCCCTGTGCGGACTCGTTTCGTGAGATATCTGGTGGATGGAGGGCACGGCCCGGAAACCGCCAACTGACGTGGCGAGGCTCCGGGGTCGTTGAAGAGGGGTTCGGTCATCAGATCTCGCGGTGTTCGTTAGCCGATTTGACCACCAAGACCGGTTGTCGTGCATTCGCCGCGACATGCTTGGCGTAACTCGGTTGCAAGAAACGGAGCCACCCTGTTTTGACGGGTGAGCCGATGACGATCAAATCACAGCGCGCTTCATCGGCGACATGGAGAATCGTCGGGACCGCGCTTCCCCATCTGAACATCGTGGTATACGGCACGTCAGCACGCTCGGCAACGCCTGCCGCCCAGGCCAAAATGGTGTTGCTCTCTTGGGCGGTGGCATCTGCCAGCGTCTCGGCAAGGCTCATCCCGTACGGTGCTTCCTGGATGATTATATAGGTGGGCACCATGAGGATGAGTAAGGTCGATTTGGCGTGAGCGGCAAGTGTGACGGCATGTGTGATCGTATCGTAAGACCAAGGGTTTTGATCGATGGCGATCAGAATGCGCTTGTACGACTCCACCGCATCCCAATTGCGCTCCCAGAGATTGCTATCCAGCTCGTCCATTCCTGCATCCGGGTCATTCCACCATGCTACCATCTTAGGTTTACCTTTCTCGCCCGTAAGGCTCCTTGCGTAAGCTGGGAGATATAAGGGCGTTGTCCCCCAAAGGGACAAGAATCTTTCTTAGTCAAGCGTAAAAGTAATTGACTCGCCATCACTTCCGCGTATAATGGCCCCACCATTCGTGGTCTAGGGCTGGATAGTCCCGAAGTCACGCCTGTGGAGACTTGTGAGACCTGGGGGGTTTGGCGGTTGCTTCGTCAGCGTAAAAGCCCCCTCGTGGGGCATAAACGCGATAACCAAGCTAAAACCCTCCGGGCATCGTCGTTGAAACAGGAACCTACAGCACCGGCTTTGCCGGTGGTCTGGAATCCCCCACCGTAAGGTGGTGGGAGGATGTCAATCCTTATCTGACAGCCCCTCGTGGTCAATCTTTACCGTAGGATCTCTCGATCAGCCGGGCGTTTTGCCACGTTGTCGAGACTTTAACAGCGCAAGGTTCATGCCAAGCGAGTGAAGTCGGGTCTATCGGGAGCTTTTTCATGAGAATATAAGGACGGAGGCGTGGTAGACAGCCGGGCGGCGCGGAGGCATGATGCCTTTGATGTAACAATTTTGTCTGTTATAAAGCACCAAGCGACATATATGTCGCTTGTCGACCTCTCGACCTGCGCTGTACTCCAGGTCGACGCTCTGGAGTGCTGCGTTTTTTTACCTGATCATATGTGATAAAGCCAGTCACCCCATACAAATGATGCTGCACTAGGCAGAGTTAAGCCCACGCCCACGCTTAACGTGCTGCATTGAAGCCCCCAAACGAGGTGTCGAATCGCCTATTTGCGACAATATTGTCTATCAATGGACCCTAAAGGACATATATGTATGTGGTTTAGCTGATAGGAAACCATGCTGCAAGAGAGCCTCAAGACCAATGGAGAGAGATGATTTCTCCCTCTGTTGCGTCCGGATGTCTCATATGTATGGTGAGATTAGCGCCCTTATCACCGCTCTGTACACGTTGATCGATCGCCTCCTGAGCCCGAGCGAAGCATTTTGGCATACGATTTGCTTATACATACGACTCGTTAATGGTTCTCCTCCTGGTGGGCAAGAGGCTTCGTCGTGAGGCAGTATGACCGCTTCGAAGCCTCTTGCTAGGCGAATCCGCACCCCCAACATGACCGTAGCCACCTATGTCTTCATCCCCTGTACAATCCCATAGACCGGTTTTGAGAACGCTGAACGCGCAAGGGAGTTCATCATGGCGATCCCATTGGCCTCACAGCATTTGGATGGATTATCCGCCCCGTCTGTGACCTCTAGTGCCCAAGATCGTCCTCTAAGCTGGTATCAAGCGCTCTATGGCCAGCACCGTGAAGAAGAAATGGCGCTCTTAGCGTATTTGGAACTCTGTCGGGACCACCCGGAGGTGGCTGCCTCACCGCACGAGCGGTTGCTGCAAGCGATCGGCGAACCGGTGCTGCTCGATACCAGTCACGACGAACGGCTTAGCCGTATTTTCTCCAACCGCATTATTCGTACCGGGCGCGTTCCCATCTTTCCGGTCAGGGCTCCAACAGAGCTAAGTGCGAAGTGGCCATATGTTTCAACAGATTCTAGCGACCCACCGTGTAATAGGAGCGCAACAGCAAGATCGCCTCGGCACTGGCTCGACACCAAAAGAGGCTCGCGCCTTTGAGTCGCAGGTTGACCACTCTGCGAACTGTGCTTTCAATCGCACCGCTGCCAATCGGAAGCTTCATGCCCAAGAGCTTGGCATAGGCCATGCGACTCTGATTCTTGATGAAATAGTCCCGATGCGTGCGGATCGACTTGCTGTTTCGGCCTCGGCAGATGTCGCGTACCGCTGCAATCACTTGTTGCAATGTTAGTCCTGCGACATAACATCACCCCGCAGCAACAAGTGACGCTGTTGCTTGCGCCAGCGGCTGCGGGCCTTCGAACTCCAGTCTTTGCGCAGCGCCGACACTTTCCCAAGGTGTTCGGCCGCATGATCAAAGTCGAGTACTTTCATGGACCTGATCCACTGCTAGGCCCAAGGCTTGCCCCAACAGAGGGATCCGTTTCCTTACTTGGTGATCGAGTCCGAGCGTATTGGAAAATGGGCATCCATTGGCTGACCACGGTGAGAAATTTGCTCTTGCTACCTTTTACGCCAGAGGTTTCAAGACTCATTTGGAGCACGCAATAAGAGTGCCGAACAGTGTTGATTTTGGGTGATCAACAGAAGCCGTTACAGCCAGAGTTTTTTACCTTACGGGAACGCGATGGAAGGTATGGGCTGGCATGGCTGACTGGTATTAGGTTGTTATGCAACCCGGTGTAAATATGAGACATGGTAGAACTGCCTAAAGAGCAATCATGTGCATATGTAATGGCAAGCGGAGATGAAATCAGGGTATGCGACCATTACGATAAATCAGGACCCGAACATGCTCTAATGTCACCAGTCCCTCACGAATCATGGCATCCAGATCGGGTATAAAGGCATTGATTTTATCGGCTTCGTCAACCATCTCAATGACCATCGGCAGGTCCTCTGACAGGCGCAAGATTTTGCTTGTATGAATACGGCTGTTCGCTCCAAAACCCATCACGCCACGCAACACGGTGGCCCCCGCCAGGCCACGCCGTCGCGCCTCCTCAACGATCACTTCGTATAGCGGACGATTATCGCGCTTATCTGACTCTCCAATAAAAATCCGCAGTAGCAGTCCTTCTTCTGGTAAATTTACCATCATCCTGCCTTCTATATTTGCTGTCCAGCTATCCGACCGACAAATAGACAGACCAGACCCACCATAACCTGGAGTGCTATATTGCCGAGGGCCAATGTCCACTGTGCATCACGTATCAGTTCTCCGGTTTCAAACACAAACGTCGAGAATGTGGTGAAGGCCCCCATAAAACCCGTGAGAACAATCGTGCGTGTTTGGGGCGTTAATGCCAGGCGTCCTTCCGCAAGCGACCAGATTAAGCCAAACAGAAAACTGCCCAGCACATTCACAACGAATGTGCCCCAGGGAAAGCTGCTGCCGAGTAAACGCTGTACAAAGCCAGTCAGACTGTATCGTGCCAGAGCTCCGAACGCGCCTGCAAACCCAATCCATAACCACTGCTGCATTGCGGCTTCCTTCCACTTTGCATCCATTGAGTACGCCACAACGCAACAAAAAAGCTCACCCGGTATGGCGAGCCATGGTTCAATCATCAACGTGACGATTCCCATCATGTGAGGCATGCAGCAGGAGTCATCAACACTTGTTCAGGCGGTTCAGAGCGGACTCCATCGCCTCACTTTACGATCTCTACTCTAATACTGCATGAAGAGCATGTCAAGCTACGCCTACTATCTCTCTCACCCCAGGCTTGCCGAGCAGCCTATGTTTCTTTTTGCCTGCCCGTTGCGCCATAGCGAGGTCGTCTTCGTATAGGCGCGTTACGTCGCATCAAGAGACATGAATACACCGGGCCATACGGCCATCTTCGAACCTCCGGGCCTCCGGCTCGTCAATTGTACACGCCTCGGTGACATAGCGGCACCGCGGGGCAAAGCTGCAGCCCCTCGGCAGCCGACGGAGATCTGGTGGCGACCCTGGAATGGCTTCAATACGCGCGCCTCGCGGCTGCTGTGAGACGCTCGAAGACAACATGCCTTCGGCATACGGGTGAAGGGGATGGCGCAGCACGTCCCGGACGCGACCTTGCTCGACAATGCGGCCGGCGTACATCACCGCGACGTGGTCCGCGATCTCTGCCGCCACGCCAATGTCGTGGGTCACAAAAATAATCCCCATGCCGAGTTCTTCTTGTAATTGCCGCAGCAGGGTTAAGACCTGAATTTGCACCGTCGCATCGAGTGCCGTGGTGGGCTCATCGGCTAACAGCAGGCTGGGCCGGCACGACAGGGCCATGGCGATCATGGCGCGTTGGCGCAGCCCGCCGGAGAGTTCGTGTGGATAGGCGTGCAGACGGCGTTTGGCAGACGGCACTTTCACCAGCTCCAGTAACTCCAAGGCCCGCTGCCAGGCGTCTTGAGCGCTGCTGCCGTCGTGCCGCACCACGGTTTCCGCAATCTGCCGGCCAACCGTATAGACGGGGTCGAGAGCGGTCATGGGCTCTTGGAAGATCATCGCCACCGTCGTCCCGCGGATGTCCGACAATTGCCGCGAACTCAGCGCCATTACGTCGCACCCGGCGATCCGGATGTGGCCGGTCATCACCGCTTGACGTGGGGGAAAGAGCCGCATCAGAGCGCGTAGGGTCACGCTCTTGCCCGAGCCGGATTCCCCAATCAGGCACATCACCTCGCCCGGCATCACGGTGAAGCTGACGTCGTTCGCCGCATGCACGGACGCCTCCCGGGAGACGAACGTGACATTGAGATCGCGCACCTCTACCAGAGGCTCACACGTCGTCGCCACCGCCGTCTTCGGGTCAGTGACCGCCGGTGTCGCGCGGGCTTCCACTGGCGCCGGAGCAGGTGCCGCGGCGCTCTGCGCAGAGCGTGGGCTCGCTTCGGGATGACCGGAGGCGGAATCATACATATGGCAGGCGACCAGGTGGTCCGCCATTTGGGTCAGAGCCGCCGGCAAGACGGGGGTGTCGCGTGCACAGATGTCTTGAGCGTGGGGACATCGAGTACGAAAATGACAGCCCGAAGGGGGAGAGATCGGATTCGGCGGATCGCCGGTTAGAGGCGGGTCGTCGATGCGTACATCCGGATCCATCGACAGGCGCGAGTCGAGCAGGGCGCGCGTATAGGGATGCTTGGGCGCGTTGTAAATCGCCTCGACCGGACCGACCTCGACGACCTGTCCCAGATACATCACCAGGACGCGATCGCTGACGAACTGCACCACATTGAGGTCGTGCGAAATAAACATATAGGTCAGATCGAATTGCTGTTTCAGATCCATCAGCAGATTCAGCACCTGAGCTTCGACGGATTTATCCAGCGCTGAAACCGCCTCATCGAGGATCATCAACCGCGGCTCCAGCGCCAGGGCACGGGCGATGTTGACGCGTTGTTTCTGGCCTCCCGACAACTCGTGCGGATAGCGCTGTGCAAACAGATCGGGGTCTAGACTCACCTTGGTCAAGAGGTCTCGTGCCAGGTCTTTGGCCGCGGCCTGACTGGCGCCGTGCACCCTCGGACCATAGGAAATGGAATCCTCGACCGGCATGCGGGGATTGAGTGAGGAGTAAGAGTCCTGAAAAACCATTTGGACCTGGCGTCGCAACTCCTGGACGCTGATGCCATGCCGCCGACCGACCGGGTCGCCGTCGAAGATCAACTCCCCAGCATCCGGCACGAGGAGGTGGAGGAGCAAGCGGGCCAACGTCGACTTGCCACAGCCACTTTCGCCGACCACGCCAAGGGTTTCGCCTTTCATGATCTGGAAGCTGACGCCATCCACCGCCTGCACATAACCAATGGTGCGATTTAACAGCCCTCCCGTCATGGGAAAATACTTCTTCAGGTGGTCTGCGATGAGCAAGGCCTGGCGGCGGCCACCGCGATCTATTAATTTGAGCCTGGTCCGGCTGGAAGCATGAGTCACCGACATGAGACACCTCTTCTCGATTAGGCTAGGCGGACGTCCATCGCCGTTCTCAGGCCGTCGCTCAACAGGTTGAAGCAGATGGAAGTCACGAAAATCAAGACGCCTGGCAATGCCGCGAGGGCCGGGTTGATATAAATGGCTTGTCGCAGCGTGTTCAACATTAAACCCCAATCCGGCATCGGCGGTTCCACCCCGAGTCCGAGAAAGCTCAGGCCCGACGCGATAATAATGCTGACACTGACCAAACTGCTGGCGTAGACGAAGACTGGCCCCAGCACATTGCCCAGAATATGGTGGCCGATAATATTGAACGCTCTGGCCCCACTCGCCCGCGCCGCTTCGACAAAATCGAGATTGCGCACCTGGGTGGTGGCGGTTTCGGCCACGCGGCAAAGCGGCGGAATAAAGATGAGGGTGAGGGACACCATGCCATTGACCATGCCGCCGCCCATGGCGCCGGAAATGGCTACCGCGAGCAAAATCGAGGGAAAGGCATAGAAGACATCCATGGTGCGCATGATGGCCATATTGATCGCTCCCCCGGCATAGCCAGCGACGATGCCCAGCAGGCCGCCGATACACGTGGCCGTCAACACCGGCAGAATACCCATGGACAGGGACATGCGGCCGCCGTACAAAAGACGGCTCAGCATATCCCGCCCGAGTTCGTCCGTCCCCAGCAGAAAATCTTTGTAGCCAAACGGTTTGAGACGGTAGATCAAGCTCGTCTGATACGGATCTGCCGGGGCGAGCAGCGGGGCAAACACGGCGGACAAGATCAGGAGCAGCACGATCACCCCAAAGCTGAGCGTGAGGTAATCGTATCGCAGGCGATACCCGACAGTTTGCCAGTAACCACGTGTTTTTATCGACGCTTCGATGGGGGCGTCGAGGGGCGAGGTGGCACTTGCCTCAGCCACGGAATGTAACATCGATCGGGACTCCTTCGACTGTGGTGGTCAATCGCGCTAGCGCCGCTGCATCCGAGGGTCAACGGCGGTCTGCAGGAGATCGACCATGAGATTGGTCACCACAAAGAAAATAGCTAATACCAGAATCGTGCCTTGCAGCACCGGGATATCACGGGTCAAGATCGCTTTATTGAGCAAAAACCCGGTTCCCGGCCAGGTGAAGATGGTTTCCACCAGGATGGAGCCGCCAAGCAGATAGCCAAATTGCAGGCCCATGACCGCGAGGACCTGGGGCAAGGCATTGCGCACCACGTGGGTCGCCACCGCCCATTCCCGAAGCCCCTTGGCCCGCAAGGTTTGCACGAAATCCTGATTCAACGCCTCGGCCACTGCTGCCCGAGCCGTGCGGGTGATAATTCCCATGGGGATCAGGGAGAGGGTGACGACCGGTAGCATGAGGTGCTTGAGATGAGCGGGATCGAGGAGGTTGAACGTGCCGGAGCCACCAGGCCCCATGCCGGTGGCCGGCAGCAGTTGATACTCCACCGAGAAAATGATAACCAGCACGATGCCCAGCCAGTAATTCGGCACACTGACTCCCACCACCGCCAAGCCTGTGAGCAGGCGGTCCGTCCAGCGGCCGTGCAAATAGCCCGCCATAATACCGAGCCCAAACGCGAGGCTGAACGACAGGGTGATGGCCCCCACCGACAAGATGATCGTGTTGGAGAGCGCCTTGAGAATTTCACCGCTGACCTGGCGGCCGGTGGCGATCGACATCCCCAGATCGCCGGTGATGGCCCGACCGAGCCAGATGAGATACTGCATGGGAAGTGGCTGGTCGAGCCCGTAAGCCTTCTTGACAATCTCAATCGTCTCCGCGCTGGCGTCCTCCGGCAAAAGCGTTTGCAGGGGGTCACCAGGCGCGAGATAGACCAGGGAAAAGCACACGATACTGACGCCAAGCGCGATGGGGATCGCATACAAGACACGTCGCATCACATAAGCCATCATCAGGATAGGGCTCCTCTCCGTCGCTTTGCCATCGCCAATCCTACGGGGTCTCAGTTTTCAATGTGAATGGGGGTCAGATCCTGAAACCAGCTCTGCGCTTGTACAAACCCCTTGACCCGTGGGTGGAGCGCCCGCGGGTTGACATCGTGCGCCACCCACAGCATCACCGCCTCGTCCACCATCATTTCATGGAGTTTGGTGAGCTTGGCAAGCCGCGCCTCGGGATCAAATGTCGCATAGATCTCCTCAATTAAAGCATCGACCGCCGGATTGGTATAGTGCCCCCAGTTCGAGCCGGCGGGTGCATGTTGCTTGCTGTAGACGTGGCGAAAGAGGGCGCTAAAAGGGTCCTGTAAAGCGCGGCTGATGTTGATGCCGTCGGTATCGGGCGATTTTTCCCGGCCCGGCCGGGCCACGTCGAGCAACGCATTCCAGTCCATCACATCGAGCTTGGTGTTGAAACCCACGGCATCGAGTTGGGCCTTGACCAACTCGTTCATCGGCAGCGGCTGCATTTGACCGGATCCTGAGGTGGAAATCGCGAAGGTGATGTCGCACGGATAGCAACCGGCTTCTTGCAGCAGAGCGGTGGCCTGCTTCGGGTTGTATTCGATCTTGAACGACGGGTGACCGAAGTAGGGCGTGGACGGCAAGACGTTGCCGGTGCTCTCGATCATATAGCCACCGAGAAGTTTCTTCATATCCGCTCGGTTGAGCGCGAGATTGGCGGCCTTGCGGACTCGGATGTCTTTAAACGGTCCATCCACGAAATTGAGCTGATAGCTCCAGTTGTGAGGGTAGCCATTGGTCATAATCTGCATCCCGGCGCTCTGCAGCCGGGGGATGGTGTCCGGCGAGGGCGCCTCAATAAAATCCACCTGTCCGGCAAGCAGCGCCGCCGCGCGAGTGGTGGCTTCGGGCATCGGAATCAGGACCAAACGGTCATGCTTCGGAATGCGCTTCTCATCCCAGTAGTCCGGGTTTTGCACCAGCTCAAGACGCTCCTGCGGCACCAACTTGTCGACCTTATAAGGCCCGGTGCCCGACGGGGCCTTCTGGAAGGCTTCGTAGTCGTAATGCAGCGCTTCCAGCTTGCACCGGCTGACCATAAACCAATAACTCAACTGATAGGGTAGCAGGGAGTCCGGCTGCGCCGTGGTCATGACGAGCTTATAGTCGTTCACCGCCTCAATCTTCTGAATGTTGTCGGTGCGATTGCGGATCATGGCAAACTGTTTGGGATGAAATTGGGGGGCTTTCTCATTGGCGATGCGATCGAGATTCCAGATGACGTCTTCCGCCTTGAACTCGCATCCGTCGTGCCACTTCACACCCTGCCGCAGCTCCACGATCCAGCGATTTGGGTTTTTGGGATCGACTTCCCAGGAGATGGCAAGTCCGGGCCGAAGGTCGGCCGCGACGTCCGATTTAGACAGATCCCAGGAGGTGAGCGTATCGTAGATGTTGTAGCCGACGAACCGGTATCCTTCAAAGCCCTGATCGGGCTGGCCGATCGTGATGGGGACGTCGCCCGCCGTCATCGCCACGCGCAGCACGCTCTCAGCATGAGCCGATGGTAAGGTCCATCCCGCAATGATGCCTATCCAGAAAAACGTGCGGGTAAAAGATCGAAAAGCTATCCATAGGTGAGGCATGCATAGAACTCCTTGCTCATGATTCATATGGGACATCGACGTTGGTTCACACCGATGCATAAAGAGCAATATCTATACCAACCTCACCAGGGCCATCAGATGCATTTGAGTCCGACATGGTAGGAGGCGCAAAACCAGAGCTTTGAGCTTGTACACTGGCCAATCATCGTGGTTACGCCATGGGCACAGCTTGATACATGGATACAATGATGTCACATTTTAAAAATATTCATACGAATCTGTCGTTTCATCAGGATGCAAATCCTCCGCGCTTCAGTCAGTTGGCCCAGTAAGCAGCCTCAGGCCGATCGGCACGTTTACAGCTCTTAGAGCACTTTTTAAATCTCCTTGGCTCTGCACGGCGCTGCATGATCGCGTGCGAGCATCGGCACCATGCCAAACATGATCCGACAATATAGTTGCTTACCAAGCACCAAACGACAGAAATGTTCATTGTCGACTTGCCGAACCAGCCTGATGTCGAGGTCTGTGGCTTGGTTTCCAGCCTTCCTGACGATTTATGCGCTCCTGGCACGGCCTTTGCTTTTCGCTTAGCCGTGAGTACATCTCAGGCCCTCCATGGATGATCGTTGCAACATGTGCCAAGCCGGCTCATGAGGACAGGTGAAGCAACATGGCTGACAAACCCAATGGACAACCCACGACACGCGGCATCAAACCCTTACTCGAAATCCGCAACCTGAAAACCCATTTTTTTACGCGCGCCGGCGTGGTCAAAGCCGTTAATAGCGTGAGCTTTGACGTCATGCCCGGCGAAACCCTGGGGTTGGTCGGGGAGTCGGGGTCGGGCAAGACGATCACCGTCACGTCGATTCTCAGATTGCTGCCACGCGGCGCCCAGATCCTCGAAGGCGATGTGATCTTTGAGGGCGAAAACCTGCTGGACAAAACTGAAAAAGAGATGCAGGCCGTCCGGGGGAGACGCATCGGCTTGGTGCTGCAAAACTCGATGACCGCTCTCGATCCCGTCTTCACCATCGGCTCGCAAATTACCGAGCCCGTGGTGGTCCACAACCGGTTGTCGTGGAAGGACGGCTTACAGCGGGCCATTGACCTCCTGAGCATGGTGAAGATTGGCGCCCCTGAAATCCGCATCAAAAACTTTCCCCACGAGCTCAGTGGCGGCATGCGTCAGCGCGCCGCCAGCGCCGCGGCGATCGGTCCGACCCCTTCCCTGCTCATTGCAGACGAGCCCACCACGGCTCTCGACGTCACCACCCAGCGGCAATATTTGGAGCTCTTGAAAGACCTGCAGGCGCAGACTGGCGTCGCCGTCATCTTCATCACGCACGACATGAGCATTGTGGGCAATTTGTGCGATCGCATCGCTGTGTTCTACGGGGGACACGTGGTGGAGAGTGGCCCTAAGGAAGACGTGTTTGCCGCGCCTTCACATCCGTATACACAAGCCTTGCTGGGTGCCATTCCGGTATTGGGCGAAAGAGTGGATCGCCTACAAAGCGTTGACGGCGAACCACCCAACCCCTTGCACTTGCCCGCTGGATGTCCGTTTCATCCGCGCTGTGAGCGCGCCATGGATATGTGTAAAAGCGGCGACGCACCACCCACCTTCCAGCTCAGCCCCACGCATCGCGTGAGCTGTTGGCTATTAGAGGCGAAAGACCATGGCGGAAATCCTGTTAGAAACGCGTGATCTGAGCAAGCATTTTCCCATTCAAAGCGGTTTTCTGCGCGGCAAGACGATTGGCTATGTCAAAGCCGTCGATGAAGTCGGCTTTACGATTCGCAAAGGCGAAACCTTTAGCTTGGTGGGCGAGTCCGGCTGTGGCAAAACCACGGCGGCCAGCCTCATTCTCTTGCTCCAAGAGCCCACGTCGGGAGACGTGTGCTTCCGCGATCTGCCGCTCACGGAGTTGTCGACTAGCGACCGCAAGGCGTATACGCGGGACGTGCAGGCAGTCTTCCAAGACCCCTATGGGGCGCTGAATCCGCGCATGCGGGTTGGGAGTATCATTGGCGAACCCATGGAGGTGCATGGCTATAGCCGTCGCGACCGGCAGCAACGCGTTTTGGCAGCCATGAAAACGGTGGAACTGCTCGACGGCAGCGAACAAAAATTCCCGCACGAATTCAGCGGCGGCCAACGGCAGCGCATCGGCATTGCCCGGGCCCTGACCATGGATCCGGCGCTGATCGTGCTCGACGAGCCGGTGTCCAATCTCGACGTCTCCATCCGGGCGCAAATTCTCAATTTGTTAAAAGATATTCAGGCAGAGCGGGGGCTTTCCTACCTGTTGATCAGCCACGACATGGCGTCCGTGGAGTACATGAGCCACCACATCGGCGTCATGTACCTGGGCCGCTTGGTGGAAGTAGGCGAATCTGAAGACGTGACGCATCGACCGCTGCATCCGTATACCGCCACCCTGGTGGCGGCGGCCACCCCGCCGGGGCGCACCCCGGCCTGGCAGCTGCCAATTATCGGCGAGGTGCCGAGCCCACTAGACATGCCAGTGGGCTGTGCGTTTCACACCCGCTGCGCGTATGCGATGCCGATCTGCAAGGCGGTCAGACCGACGTTGAGCCCCTTTGGTGAGGAGGAGCGGCGCGTGGCCTGCCACCTGTATCCGGATCACATCGATGGCATTGATAAAAGCCTCGCCGCAAAAGAGGGATAAGTCGGCTGTTGAACGTCTCCCCTCTGCCATCATTTTTCATGTCACGCAGTCTGGGAGCTAATTTCTGCGCTGAGTTCGTTTAACAGCTGCTTGGCCTCTATTAAATCTGCGGTATCAAACCCTTCGGTAAACCACTCATACACCGGTGCCAGGAGTTCGTATGCCTTGTGGGGCTGGCCTTCCTGCCGCCACAGGCGGGACAGGCTGGTGGCGGCACGCAGTTCCAGGGATTTGGAGCTCTGGTGTTGAGCTATGGTAATGGCTCGCTGGAAGGAGGTTGCGGCTTCAGTAATGTTGTTGGAAGACTGTTGGAGTAGCAGTTCACCATGGAGGCGATGCAGGTCTGCCTCTCTCCAACACTCTTTATATTTGGATACGTCAGCCAGTGCTTCGGCCAACAGGGTGAGCCCTGCCTCGTGCTGACCCGCCTGCGCATGGGCTTCGGCCATCAAGGTAAGATAATAGGGCTGCCGTAGATTTGCTCCTGTGGCTCCTATGTCGGTAAAGCCATGGCGCATCTGCGTTAAACCCTCTTCTGCCTGACCCTGTGTGGTCAGCGCCCATCCATGCATGATGGTCCCCCACGCCAGGTAGTAGACAAACCCATGCTCTATACAGAACGTCATGGCCATCTCTGACGACTCTCGGACCATTTGACTCGTACGGCGAAACTGATACAGCATGGCCGCATAATCTAGAGCCAAGGCTCGACTATAAGGGTGCGCCAGATTCTGAGCCAATGTAAGCGCGTCCTGGATTCTCTTGAGAGCCTGCTCCGGATAGCCGAGATGCCACAGGGTATGAGACACAAAGCAGAGGCAAAATACCCCGAGATCACCAGGAAAGCCTGGCAGCAAGGCCAGGGAGTCGTGATGCTGGGAGTTATAGAGGCTTAGCCCTTGTTCCAGGTGGGTTCGCGCCAGGACGAAATCCCCCAGAAACATCGAGGTCTGTCCAAGCGCCCAGTGGGCCACCATGAGGCGTGCGGTGCCACCCTGGTGTTGAGCCAGGTCGAGAAGTTGCCTGCCTACGTCCCATGCCGACTGGAGTTCCGCCCTGACCACATTAAACGACAACAGGCCCCACAGCGCGACAAAAAGCTGTGAAGTCTCCCCCAACTGGTGACAGAGGACATGGGCTCGGGTATAAGTTTCTTCCACTTCTTTGCTTGCCTGCCCTTTTGTAGCCATCAACGCCAGTCCGAGGAGCATCAGACAACCCAGTTCACGTTGGGAACGCTCAAGGCCGTCCGGGAGGGCCTTGAGCACCTCCAGACCTTTACTAAGATGGGCAAGGGCTTCCCTATTCGCCGAACGCTCGACGGCTTGCTGGCCCGCCTGATACCAGTGCATTACCGCTTGCTCGTGGAGACCAGCTTCCGTGTAATGATAGGCCAAGAGCTCGGGTTGAGTCTCTGCGGCCTCAGGAAATCGTTCCTCTAACGCCTCTGCAATACGTCGATGATGCCCTTGTCTCGTGCTGCGTAGGAGAGACTCGTACGCAGCGTCCCTGATTAAGGCGTGCTTGAAGACGTAATTTGATTGCGGCGGTACACCGCGCTGATAGATTAAATCAGAGGCGACAAGCCGTGCCAATTCCTGTTGCAGGGTGTCTTCATCTCCTGGCCAGACCGCTTGAAGCAGTCCATAGGAAAATTGGCGACCAATCGCTGCCCCCATTTGCGCAATGCCCTTGGCCGTCGTGAGACGATCGAGACGAGCCATCAATGAATCCTGCAGTGACATGGGAATCGTCACCGCTACCGTAGGGCCCGCAAATCTATACTGCCCATTGAGTTCATGCAGCTGTCCTGATTCAAGAACTGCTTTGGTCATCTCTTCGATGAATAGAGGGATGCCATCCGTTTTGTCAACGAGTTGCTCGATGAGTTCAGCGGGTAAGGCTTTCCCACCGGTGACGCGGTGGATGATGTGTTCGATCTGCACAGGCGGCAAACGCTGCAAGGTAATAGGCGTCAGATGAGACCGCAATCCCCAGGCTAGATCGAACTCCGGCCGGCAGGTTAAAAGCATCATGATCGATGTCGCTGGCACTTGTACCATCAGGAGGCCCAGGAGTTCCAACGTGGAGGGGTCACTCCAATGGATGTCTTCCAGAATAAAGAGGACGGGCTGACGCTCGGCCTGCTCTAGGACGTTGGATACCAACGCCTCGAAGAGCTTGTGCCGCTGGCGCTCCGGTGTGAGTAGCAGGGGGGAATAGCGATCTTCAGGTGGAACAAAGGACAGGAGCGAGGCAAAGAGCGGTAGCGTCTCGTGCAAGGGAAGACGAAACGCCGCCAGCATCGCTTCCAGTTTGTCGAGTTTTGTTTCCGGTGCGTCCTGAGCGTCCCAGGCCAGCCGGCGTTCGAGGTAATCGACCACCGGATAGAGTGGCGAATGCTGGGCATAGGGCGACGTTTGGCATTCAATGTTGGTGTAGTCGCCCCGCGCCATGTCGTCTTTGAACACCTGCACCAGGCGAGACTTGCCGAGCCCGGCCTCGCCACTGACCACGACCACCTGACCACGACCGGCTTGGACAGAGGTCCAGCGGTCGGTGAGGAGCGTCATCTCAGGGTCGCGTCCGACAAAGGCCGTGAGGGCGTGCGTCGAGGTGGCCTCCAGGCGACTCCGCACCCCGCGTTCCCGCAGGACGCGCCAGACCTGCACCTCGGTGCTCACACCGGAAAGGGTATGTCTGCCGAGGTCCTCTACGCCAAAATATCCTTGGACCAACTGATGCGTCGCCGCACTGACGACCAGCGTATTGGGGCTGGCCAGTCCCTGGAGTCGGGCGGCGATATTCGGCGTGACCCCCAGTGCGAGTTGCTCTCGCCGTCCGTGGTGACCCAACCCGCCCACCACGACCAGACCCGTATGAATGCCGATCCGCACCGCCAGCCGGACACCGTAAGTCTGTTCGAGACGGTCATTAAGCGAGGTGACGGCCTCGAGGATGCCGAGCCCGGCGTGTACTGCCCGCTGTGCATCGTCTTCGTGTGCGTGGGGATAACCGAAGTAGACCAGCAACCCATCGCCGAGATACTGGGCGATGTAACCCTCGAAGCGATCGATGACGGCGGCACATGTCGCTTGGTAGTGGCGAATCACCTCCCGGAGATCCTCGGGATCGAGCCGTTCGGCTAGTGGGGTCGATGCCACCAAGTCGCAGAACATGACGGTAAGCTGGCGCCGTTCTGCCTCGTGTAGTGGCAGGGTGTCGGCAGCAAGGACATCGCCCGTCTCGGCGGAGATCGCCGCGGCGGGCGGATCAGGTGTCGTTGCATGGGCTGGAGCACCCTCTAAGGGTGTCCCACAGGTATTGCAAAAGGAGGCGTCCATGGCGTTGACATGCTGACAAGACGGACAGCTACGGGGCGTATCGTCGACCGGAGGAACGGTCGGGGATGAGGCGCCGCGAGATTCCTGGGTCAGAGGCTCCACGGCAGCAATGAACCGGTAACCTCGACCATGGACCGTCTCGATGTAGTGCGGGTGGCGCGCCGGGTCATCCAAGGCTCGCCGCAGTTCCCGAATCGCGGCGGATAAAACGGAATCGCTCACGATGGTATCCGGCCATACGGTGGCAAACAGGACCTCTTTCGTCACCAGTTGGCCGGTGTGTGTAAGTAAACACCGCAGCACAGCCAAGGCCTTGGGCTTCAGTCGTATAACATTGTGCCCGCGCCACAGTCGCTCATCGTGTAGATCGAGCAGGAACGAACCAAACGCGAGACGGTGCGGATCCTGCATAGGCGTGGTACTTTCCGCTTGACGCTTTATATGGACGGCTGATGACCTCATCACCGTCGCAACCTGTGCTCCCTCTCGTGTGGCCTATTGTACACAAGAACCGTTTTGCTTTCTACCTGACGAATATCGCGGCGTTCAGAAATTATGCAAAACTTTTTCAGAATTTCTTCAGACGCTGTTCAAGACTCAATGTGCCGTCGCTGCTACGCTTTATGTCCAGTGATGGTGGGTAGGCGCTTGGTTGAGACCTGCTTCGTCAGGGAGTCGGAGGCGTCCTGTGTCCACAGGTGTCTTCTAACGCAGCCTGAGATGAAAGAGAGGCTTTCACGTGTCGTGGTGGAGAGCCCTCGCAGGAACAGACGATGCCACATGTCAAAGGGGTCTGTGCTGACCGCCTGCCGCATTTGCGTTGTGACTTCACGACGTGTATCAACGCCTGTACGCAACCGTACGGGCATCGACCTGAGACCCCGCATCGGTGTGCGGACGGCCATGAGTGGTTCCTTGATGAGGCGAGTCGTGATCTGAGGCAAGCCCAATACGCTCATGCAAACCCGAAACCTTTGCGGAAAGATTCGCAACCGTTTGGAAAAGGACAAGGCTCATGAAACTCGTCAACGCTTTGATAGTCTTCATGCTGGCTGTTTCTGTCTCGGCAAAAAATGCTCCCGCCGAGTCACCACAGCAGACCGGAAAGACACCGATTATCGCTGTAGGTCCGGACGAGGGTGTGGTGCGATGGCTACAGCCTGACAGTGCAAAAGAGGTGGGTCAAGGCGCACTTCTTAACATCAAAATTGATCGTCTGTCCGTACCGTATACCAACATGATGGTCGCCACACAGAAACTCGCCACCTTGGGCATTCCCGTGCACAGTCACACATGGGAAGATGAAGTCATTTATGTAATCAAGGGCCAAGGCTTTGCTGTCATCAATGAAGACCAGACGCGGGTTCCAATTAAAACGGGGAGTGTGCTCTACATACCGCTTGGTGAGTGGCACGGCTTGAAAAACGCTGATCCTAAAGAACCGATGGACATCTTGCTGGTCACCACACCCGTAAAACCCAATGGTCTAGGTGACTTCTTTCAGTTCGCTACGGTCAAACCAGGTCATCCACCGCTCAACTTGCCTGAAGAAGAGTTCCTCAAGCTGGTTAAGAAATATGGTATGGAAATTCCCAAAAAGAAGTAACAGAAGCACAGAATTTGCCTGCCGTCACTAGTCCTGGGGTCGCTCATACACCCACACGGCCTGGCGTGCTGCATCTCGATAGAAACGGCTATTCTGCCGCGCCATGGCCACCCACTCGAGTTGGGTGTACACCATGACCTCTGTCGGGACAGGTAGGGCGCTCGTATCCCAGGCCAGAGCGCGTTCCATAAAGGGCTGCTGACTTTCATCCACCACAATCAGCACATCCAGGTCACTGCCGACACCCCAATCGCCGCGGGCATACGAGCCCGTATAGCCGACCCGGCGTATGTTGGCGTGGTGCTGAGCAATTTCTGCGGCCCACTGACGCATGGCTCGATCGACGTCCTGCTCATTGGGCCATTTGAAGACGGACGAACGTAAGGATCGCACTGGCATGGCGTATGGCTTCCCGGCTTTGCAAGAGACCGTAATGTTCGAAGGGCGCCCCTTCCGGATGACTATCGGGATACCGGGTTGGGATGTAGAAATTATCCAGCACCCGGGCCTGCTCGACGAGATCTGCGGGGACGGTGATGTGCTCTGGCAGTTCTCTGAGCAAGCGGGCCACCACATGCCCCCAGGCCTCCTGCCTGAGGAAGAGGTGGAGGGCTTTGACAGCCTTCTCTGCGGCCTGCTGGGCCGCAAAGCATGCCCATTCGTGGCGTTCAGACCGCTGCGCATCCTCGGCCAGTTCAAAGTCACGTTGGGCTTGTTTAAACCAATCATCTGCACGATTTGGCATAATGCAACCTCTCTCGGTTGCAATGTAGCATACTACACACAGGAAATCCACTGGCGCCGCAGGCGCGGGATGACATCTATAGCATCGATAAAACTCGCGATTCTATAACTGCCGCCGGGTAGGATCCAGCCGATCCCGCAGCCAATCCCCAGTGAGATTGGCTGACATCACCAACAAGGTAATCGCCATCCCCGGAATGAGCGGAAACCACCAGGCGATATAGATGTACTGTTGGGAATCTCTGAGCATCGAGCCCCAGGACGGCAACGGACGTGGCACTCCCAGGCCTAAAAAGCTGAGTGAGGCTTCGACAATCACCGCGAGGCCGATCTCTAGGGTGATCAGCACCAGCAGGGTGTTGGTAATATTGGGCAGTACGTGCCGCAGCATGATGCGGTAGCGGCTCGAACCCGCTACTGTCGCCAGGCGCACGAAATCCATCTCCACCAACTTTAACACCTCGCCCCGCAGCACGCGGGCAAAGCCCATCCAGCGCAGCAGACCAATCACCAGAATGACATTGCCAATACTCGCCCCCAGGAGCGACACCGCGGTGAGGGCTACCATGAGATAGGGCAAGGCCAAAAACATATCCGTAATGCGCATTAAAATGCGATCTGTCCAGCCCCGGAACACCCCGCTGAGCAGGCCGATTGCGGTACCTACGGAGGCGGCCAGGAGCACCGACAAAACGCCGACTTTCACCGAGGTTTGAGCCCCGTAGATGAGGCGACTCAGAATGTCCCGCCCCTGGTTATCCGCCCCGAGGAGATGTTTCGAAAACAGATTCGGCGCGGCCAGGATGTCGGCGGGATGGGTTTCAACCGGACCGTAGGGCGCGATCCAAGGCGCGAAGATCGCACATATGAGCGCCATGGCCAGGAAGAGGAGCGAGAGCACCGGGGCGCCACGCAACGCCTCCCGCACGCTTTGCATCAGGTTTGACAGCCAGGTTTGTGGGGCTACTGGCTGCGGCAGTTCCAGTTCCGTCTCCAAGTGTCTGGCAACCATCTTGAACTCCCTACGGCTAGGCGACGCGTATACGCGGGTCCAGCCACGCGTACATCACGTCAACCAATATGTTGATAAACACGATAAAACCCGCGGCAAAGCAAATCACCGTTTGCGTGGTCGGATAATCCCGAAGAATCAGGGAATCGACCAGCAACCGACCGATGCCCGGCCAGGCAAAAATGGTCTCGGTCACCACTGCACCCGAAATCAGGGCTGCGAAATTGACGAAAAACAACGTGAACACCGGGATCGAGGCGTTTTTAAACGCATGCTTCCAGATCACCAGGCGCGCCGGTAAGCCCTTGGCCCGGACCATTTTGATATAGTCGGATTCCAGCACTTCTAGCATGGTCGAACGCACGATGCGCATGTGCGACGCCACCAGGAAAAACCCCAGCGACAGCGCCGGCATCAAAATGCCCTGCCAACCCAGGCGGTCGATGCCGCCGGCGCTGGGAAGCCACTCCAGGTAGACACTGAACAGCAAAATGAGCAACAGCCCGACCCAGAACACCGGCATGGATTGCCCCACCACCGCCACGGTGCGCCCGATGCGATCGAACCACGAATCGGGCTTGGAGGCCGAGACCGCCCCGATGCCCACCCCTACGACCATGGCAAAACTCATCGCAGCACAGGCGAGTTGGAAGGTCGCGGGCACGCGTTCCCACACCACTTCGAGGGTGGGACGCTTGTCCCAAGCCAGGGCATTGCCGAGGTCACCGCGCAACAGTTTGGCATTGAAGATCAAGTACTGCTGGAAGAGGGGTTTGTCAAAACCATAGGCTTGGGTGAGCTTGTCGATATCGGCTTGGGTGGCCTCGGGCGGCAGCATGTACTCCACCGGATTGCCGCCGCCCAGGCGCAGGATAAAAAACACGGCCAAGGTGATCAACCACAGGGTGATCACGCTCTCGAACAAACGCTTGGAGATATAGCGGCCCAAGACTGGCTCCTTTTCACACTATTTCTTGAGCAACACCAAGTCGTAGTGTTTGAAATGGGGTGAGAACTCCACCGTGGGATGCGCCAACACGCGGTCTGAGTAGGCGTTGACCAGCGTCATGGCATACAGCGGGAAGGTTTCTTCAAGTCCGAGCACCGCATCTTCCATCATCGCCAACTTCTTGGCCATCTCCTCAGGTTCAAACGTCTTACTGGCCTCCACGGCCAGTTGTTTCGACTTGTCGTCATAGACCCCGACATAACCACTCGTAGAATTGTAATTGGTCGTCTTAATACCAGAGTGATCCTGACGCCCCCAGGTTTGCAGGTTGACGGGTACCCAGGAGAACACACCAGCGCGAAAGCCACGTACAAAGTCAGATGGATCATGCTCTTGCCAGGTGACCTTAACCCCGAGCTTCTCCCAACTGCTGGCGATGAAGTCAGCGGTCTCCGGAATACCAGGGCGCCCGGCGAACTGTCCGAAGTGTCCCTCCAGGGTAAAGCCATTGGCGTACCCCGCTTCCTGTAGCAGCCGTTTGGCCTCTTCCGGATCGAAGGGGGAGACGTTGCTGACGACTTCCGGACGTGAGCCGAAAGAGCCGGCATGGTAGATCGAGCACATGTCCTTATAAACACTGGCAACAACCGTGCTGAGCACACCTCTGTTGAGACGTCGATAGTGAGGTTGGAAGACGAGACAACTCGCATGTTGCGGGGGGGATGAAGAGATCGGCAATCCTACGATACTGGTATATGGCTCCAGAA
>Ga0214472_10002240_pt1 | contig 20998 bp, 16 predicted proteins | sample RVTome_6_FD_207662 | JGI IMG/M metagenome (GOLD analysis project Ga0214472, IMG submission 207662) | Soil microbial communities from uranium-contaminated site in the Upper Colorado River Basin, Wyoming, United States - RVT140D175 | ecosystem: Environmental > Terrestrial > Soil > Contaminated >...
TTCGCTCTGTAACTTTAGAAGAAATGTTTTCTCTCAATTCCTCTATCAACAGATCTCGCTCAAATACATCCTGCTCGAGTTGAGTTTTTTCCGCCTTCAATGCGGAAAAGCGTGTCAATATTTTTTCAACAAATTTTTCAAGCCGCTGCAATTCACTCCCCTGCTCCATATCTTTCCCCCTCAATTATTTATTTCTAACGTACTAATGTTATTATTACTGTATCCCAGGGAATATACCATGCAGTTCACTCTCTGCAACCTCTATCAGATTCTGGAATAACGCCAGTCGATGGGTCTGGCATTGTCATAAGGCATGAAGCCATGGAAAACCCTGGGATCGTCATCGAACACCATCGGTAAAAAAAATCTATCCCCTTCCCACATAGGCAGTTTCATAATATCCGCCACATCAACCCAGACTAAATCACCCTCCTCGTTGGAAGTCATGGGAGTTCCGCTGAAACAATCTATCCTGTAGATAAAACCGAACCAGTTTTCTCCCTGAGGTCCAAAGCCCGTCCAATTTATCGTTCCCCGCAGCACCGCAGTTTCACAGACGATGTTCGCCTCTTCGTGTATCTCTCGGATCAGACACTGATAGATATCTTCATCCGGGAGCATTTTCCCTCCCAAACCGTTATATTTGCCGAGATGCTGATCGTCAGATCGTTTATTTCTATGGACCAGTAAAGTTTTTTTTTGGTCAGGGGATACAATATATCCCAGAGTCGCTATTATAGGTGTGTACATCTCGCCCTCAATTTTCTTGCATCAAATGAAGATACATATTCCGCTGCCCCTTTTCTTGTGATACAGTTGTACATATTGTAATCTCTATCTGTTCATAACTCATACTACCAGACACTTACTCCTACAATGACCTCGATACCTGTCGAATTTTTTCTGAAACGAAGATCACCCGTCTTCCTATTTTCGCTTTACTTGCTTCTGGCAATGGCAACGTACTGTCAGGCTGAATCCAAGAGCGGCGAGAATTTCCCAAGCTATATGGCTATTGCCAAAAATGTTGCCTTCTGGGAGAAGATATATGCACATTATTCCCTTAACGAAGCAGTTATACATGACTCGAATGATTTATCAAAGATTTACGAAATCATTCCGCTTCTCGGTGAAGATCTGCCGGGAGCTGCTCGTATCAATTCACTTTTTCAGCAACAGGCCAGAGATAAATACAGTCAGATGCTTACCAAGCTCGCCAGCCGAAAACCGGCTACCCGTGATGAAATAAGGGTTGCCGCACTCTTTTCAGGACAAAACGGTTTCAGGGAGTTAGTCCTGGCTGCAAACAATGTCCGCAGCCAAAAAGGACAGAAGGAACGCTTTCTGGCTGGAGTGATCGACTCCGGTAGATATATGAAGGAAATAAAAAGTATCATTCGCGCCTATCAGCTGCCGGAAGAGCTGGCTTATCTCCCCCATGTTGAATCTTCCTTCAACTTTCGAGCTTATTCTAAAATCGGAGCGGCTGGTATCTGGCAGTTCACCAGGGAAACAGGAAAAAAATATCTGACAATAAATTACTCCCTTGATGAACGTTTAGATCCGATCCTGGCCACCCATGCTGCTGCCAAATATCTGCAGAACAGCTACCGTTCCCTTAACAGTTGGCCCCTGGCTCTCACCTCGTATAACTACGGTCTGGCAGGCATGGTCAGAGCCGTAAATGAGCAAGGAAGCTATGAAAAAATATTCACCAATTACAATAAAGGATATTTTAAATTTGCTTCGAGAAATTTTTATTCCGAGTTTTTGGCAGCACTGAAAGTTGCCAAGCAGCTGGAAGCAAACCAAAATGTTAAGCTCAAGCCTGCCCTATCCACTCGATATCTCAATCTTCCCGGGTATGTCCATATAAAAGAAATCAGCAATCAATTCGGTATTTCATCAGAAACAATCAAATCACTCAACCCTGCTCTGCAAGCAACAATTCTCAGAGGCGAAAAACGTATTCCGAAAGGTTCTGTCATCAGACTTCCAGCAGGAGAGAGGACCGATCGGCTTCTCGCCTCAATCCCATCCACATTTTATGCAAAAGAGCAGACCCCCACCCTTTTCCACCGGGTTAAAAAGGGAGACACTCCTGGAAGTATCGCTCGGCTACACGGCATTTCCGTAAAAAATCTAATGAAGGCAAACAATCTGAATAAGTACGCGACTATTTATCTCAATCAGAAACTCAGAGTGCCAAAATATGGGGGAACAGTCGTAAAAATAAAGCAAGGCACACTTAAAATTTCTGCTCGAAGTAACGCCACCTTCAACTCCGGTCATGGCCCCTCAATACCAATTCTTCTTGCGGGGAAAAAACAACATCCGTCGGGAAATGGTTATGACTGATTTTCTGAGAAAAGATCCTGCGATACATAAAAACCAACAATTTCTGATCTCATAAATAAGGATTTCAATGGATATTTCCAAGACAATAAAAGAACTGAAAAAAAGGCCGGAATTTATCGACAATGTAGGAATGATCCTCATTCACAACGGGGTCGTCCGCAATTGGTCAAGAAAAGGTCGAACTGCCGTCACCGCACTTGAGGTTACCCCCGACGCTCTGAAAATTGAAGCTCTCCGACAGGAATATCTCCAACGTGAAGGTATATTCGATATAATTGTTGAAGCATACACCGGAACCTTCCAGCCGGGTGACGATCTCCTCTATATTATTGTTGCCGGCGACATCAGGGAAAATATAAAGCCGGTTCTGGCTGAACTCCTTGATCGGATTAAATCCGAGGCAGTTACCAAAAAAGAGATTTATTCTTAATAAGCCGTTATCAAGAATAACATCCATGTAACTGGATTAATATTCATTTTGAAAATGGGAGGTTACGTGTGTCCACTGCCAAAATATTTATTGAAAAATTTGCGGATATACATCCCCTCCCACACGTAGTTACCACCGTCACCCGTTTGATCAACGATCCGGATTCAACAATGAAGGATTTTGAAGAAGTTATCAAGATGGATCCCGTCCTGGTAAGCCGCCTCCTGAGGCTTGTCAACAGTCCTTATTACGGGCTGATCCAGACTGTCGATTCCATTGGTCGTGCAGTGGCTTTTTTGGGGATGAAAAACCTGCATAATCTGGTGGTAACGGATGCCCTGAAAAACATCTTCGTGGGACCGGAAATTCACTCCGTTTTTTCCAAAAAAAAATTGTGGATTCATAGTGCAGCGGTTTCCATCTGCAGTAAAATGGTCGCCGAAAGAATTTTCGGCATAAACGGAGACGATGCTTTTTTATGTGGTATCCTCCATGACTTCGGCCTGTTGGTTGAAGAACAGGTCCGGCAGGAAGATTTTCACAGGATCTGTGACTCATGTACATCGACCACCTCCCTGCTCGAAATGGAGCAGCAAGCATTTGCCACAGATCACTGTGAAATCTGCTACCTAATGACCATGGACTGGAACATGCCGGTGGCTATCCAAAATGCCATCCGGGATCATCATTTGATCTTTCACGAGATACAACCGTCGAGCCTCACTGGGATAATCCAAATTTCCGAATATATCACAGGTCAACAGAACCTTTCGACTCTACCGGGTATGAAAATGGTAATATCACCCTCACTCATCGAACACTTGCGGGACAATGAGGATGAATACACCGTACTTATCGAGGATCTTCCTGAGGAAATGGCCAAGGCACAGAGTATCTATAGCTAAAGACACGGCGATGAGGTATACCCGGCATGACCAGTCTGTTCAATAATTCGGTCTCCTATGATGAGCAGATAGTAGAATTACTCAACTTTCTGCAAGAGGAAATCCCAGCTTTTTTTGCGGTTGTCCTCAACAAAGAGGGACAGCAGCTTCCAAAAAACGACCTTGCCGAATTCCCCAAAATTCTCGTTGAAGAATTGGTGAATGCTGCTCTGGACCAGACTCAAAAAGGTATCCCGGTACATCTCTTCGACAATAGATATTTCGCGCTTTATGTTCCACCTCTGCAAGCGACATTGGTAGCATTCGCCCGTTACCAAAACTCCCGACCTGAGGATATTGCCTGTCTTATCAAAGTTGCGGTGCGCGCTTATTTGGGCCGAATAGAAGTCGACCAGCTCAACAAGAAAATGAGCATCCAAAAAAGCCAGTTCAATCGTAAATTTCAAGTTATGGATGCCAAGCATCAAGCGATGCTTGAGGAAACTCAACGCAGTTACAGAACTATTCAGGAACATCAGGAAAACTACTCCAAAACCCTGCAATCGGAAATTGAAAAACAGACCCAGGAACTTCGCAAGGCAAAAATGCTGGCCGAAACGGCTAACCTCGCCAAAAGCGAGTTCCTGGCTTCCATGAGCCACGAGATCCGCACCCCGATGAACGGCGTCATCGGCTTTACCGACATACTTCTCACCACCGATCTTGACGAAGAACAGCGTGACAGCGCCTTGACCATCAAACGCAGTGGAGAGGCCTTGCTGGGATTGATCAACGATATCCTCGATTTTTCCAAGGTGGAAGCCGGCCAGATGACGCTTGAGTACATTGATTTCGATCCGGAAATTACCGCCCATGACGTCTGCGAGCTCATCCGGCCGCGGGTATCAGGAAAACCTATTGAGGTACTCTGCCGCATCGACGACAATCTGCCGGCCAATATTAATGGAGATCCCGGAAGATTTCGCCAGGTGCTAATCAATCTGCTCGGCAATGCCGCAAAATTTACCGAACGGGGCGAGTTGGAGCTCAGTATCGGAGTACAGGAAGAGTCCGAAAATACTATTACGATACTCAGTAAAATAAGGGACACGGGAATCGGCATTGCCAAAGAAAAGTGTGAAACAATCTTTGAAGCCTTTAAACAGGCCGATGGCACTACCACCCGGAAATACGGCGGCACAGGCCTTGGTCTGTCGATCTGCAGGAAAATTGCAAGCCTGATGAACGGCCAAGTCTGGGCGGAATCCAAGGAAGGAGAAGGTACTACCTTTCATTTTTTGGCAGTGATGAAAAAGGCGGCATCGAATTTGGAGCCGCCACCTGTCATTGAAAATCACGACCTTAAAAATGTTAAGGTCCTGGTCGTCGACGACAACAAAGCCAATAACGAAATTTTAAGAGCCATTCTTGGTAAATCGGGTATGGAAGTTGTTACGCTTTTTGACGAAACCACCACCATCGCCACTCTTCTTAATGCCGAACAGGAAAGCAAGCCATTTCAACTCGCGATCCTTGATCTGCAAATGCCGCATATTTCAGGGTATGATCTGGCAGCGAGTATTCGTGCCTCACATCTTGCCAATCCCGACATTCCGCTGCTTGCTTACACTTCATCCATGGACAGGGTTGCACAAAAATGTAAGGATGTCGGTTTCACGGCGTTTCTAACCAAACCGGCCCCCCGCAGGATTCTCCTTCAAACTGTAGCCAAAATACTCGGTAGCGGAATTGATAACAAACAACACCCGCAAGACAAGAAACTCGTCACCCAATATTCGATACGCGAAGAGCTGAAGCAGTCAACACGGATTCTGCTTGCCGAGGATAACCCGGTAAATCAAAAACTAGCTACCATTATACTCAGTAAGGCCGGCTATAAAGTAACGGTAGCAAACAACGGCAAAGAGGCACTGGAAACCTTCACCAAAAACCCTGATGATTTTGACGCCATCCTGATGGATATCCAGATGCCTGAAATGGATGGGTACGAAGCAACCCGCTCTATACGGCAAAACGGCTTCAATGATATTCCCATTGTTGCCATGACAGCCAATGCCATGAAAGGTGACCGGGAACTCTGCCTTGAAGCGGGTATGAACGATTATATCAGCAAGCCGATCAAGAGGGAGACTGTCTTTCAGGTCCTGGAAAAATGGCTCAATGTCCAGGTTTGATCGATTGAGGCTGCCACGGCTGTCCCCCGCTGTTCTCTGCCACTGTTTTGCGTCTCCTTACATGAGTGACGATTTTCTCTTGCGTGACTTGCTGGTCAGCCTGCCGATAGACATTCCGACAAGCAGAACACCTCCACCCGCCAGGAACCAATTGATGGATTTTTCCTTATTCAGGTTGCTGTTTTCTTCTTTGAGAGAAGCCATTTGTTGTACCAGCAATTCATTTTCCTTGGTTGCTTGCAGCATGTCCTCTTTGATCTTCATCACATCTGCCGTGGCCTCCTGCAAATTCTGGTAATCGGATTTGAGCTGATCCCGTTCGGCAAGAATTGTCTGCAGTTCGGTCTCCATCCGGCTAAAGCTCGCAGAAATCTCATCGTATTTCTGGGTCACTTCAATTTCTCTTTGCTTCATCTTTTCATTTTCGGCACGAAGAGATGGAGCTGTTACAGAAAGCGGCGGGGTAATACTTAGAAATCTTTTCAACATCCAGCCTTCCTGGCCGTCGGTAAGGCGGACCCGCGCATAAGAATCACCTTCCTCGAGTAGCTCAACTACATCACCATCCTTCACCACGCCTAGCATTTTATATTTAGTTCCTTCACCTGTCCTTAAGGCTATTTCGGCACTGGGTTTTACATATCGGCTCTCGGCAAAAACATCTGTTGCTGAGAATAATACAGAGCTGGTTGGTAACAGAAAACTAAGCGCTATAAGAAAGACCAGGGTTCCCGACGGTCTTGTGATTCGTCTGATAGTCATTATTCCAATGCTCCTTTCACATATTTTTTATACACGACGGCTCAACCCAACATCACTTAGGACTGCTCTATAAATTTCAACACAGGCATATATTTGATATTACCAGGATTAAATTTGAAGAGCAACGAAGAGTCAGGGAAAAATGGCAGATTAAGTTAATTATAATGCAGCAGCTGGAAAAATAAGCGTCAGAAGCTTTTCCGATGTTTGAAAATGGATTCTTTTTATAATTAACAACCACTGGGTGACCATGCAGGTATTACAATTTCGTGCAGGATGAGTGCAATTGCAATATTGAAGCATTTCCAAGGCACCAAGTGGTCTCAGGTCTTATTTCAAATTCACTCTCAGAGCGCTATATCGAGCGTCTGCAATCGACTGCCGGTTCCCTGGGCAAATGGAGAACCGGTGTCGGTTGCCACAAAAAGAACTTGCTGACCATCTACACTCAAACCCTGAATTGCTGCGTCAACAGGCTCCCCTACCGTACCCTTAACAAAAGTGCCATTTTCGTAATTAAATATAACAATGCGGCTTTTATCAATTGTTGTCATTATCCCCGGAGCTCTGATGGAAGATTGATCTGAAGATACGGCGAGGAGTTCCTCGCGGCCATCGGCATCAACGTCGACTGCAACCGGAGTAACTTCAAAAAAAACCGATGTAGATCTATAATTCGGCACTGCCGGGTCCACTTTATAGGTTAAAGTCGACAGACTTCCACCCATCTGCTTTGGTGAAACATATAGTCTTTTTTTCCCTGAATAAACCCACAAAGCACCATTGCGAACATACGCTGCTTCAAGCTCACCATCTCCTGTCAAATCAGCGAGAAGTCCGCCAATGACTGTAAACTTGGCAGGAAGCTCTAAGGTAATTTTTTTCTGTTTTAATTGCGATGCATGCCAATACATTTCCCCGATACGTCGACCAAAAAAGTTGTCGGCCTCAAATTCCTGACTTAACAGCGTTTCCGGGCGTCCGTCCTTGTCCAGATCAAAAGACCCCAATATGGAATCCATCCCGCTCACAACAGCCGTCAGTCTATCGTTTTCCAGTATAAACAGAGTGCTGTCGATTTTATCGTCAGTCCAGGCAAGCACCGCCAGATAGAGCGGCCCACCTACATCCGGCTGCCACCATTTAACGGCCAGTATCTCACCGTATCCTCCGATTTTGCCCTCTACTAACAGTTTGAGCTGGTTTTCCACGTTAAAGATGCTGATTTTTTTGCCGTCAGTCGCTGCCAGGATGCGTTGGCCGCTCTGCTGCAGCATATCGGCCATCAATACATTATCGCTCAATCCGGTAACGGCACCTGCAGAACCATAGTTAATGACAGGAGATTCTTTTGTGTCGTTAACGGGCTGTGCAGCCACGGGTGCAGCTTTCAACTGTGTCTCGGATGCTCTGGCAACAACCGGAGATATTACTTTTACTCCGCCGTCGGCCATGGCTTCGTTTAAAGAATATTTATGGATAAGAGCAAACTGTGCATCGCGCACTTCCAGCATATTATTATCAACAATAAAAATCAGAGCATCATAACGGTCCGCGAGAGGTGCCGGTTTTGGTGGACGTTTCAGTTGGGATGATTGGTAATCCTGCCATGTTAAAAATGGCAGTGTATTCTGAAGGCGATCAAAAAGCGGCCTGTTCTTATCGCTGTAATCCCAAAATACAGCTTTGAGAGAACCAAAACGTCTGATCGGGTCTCCCCGTTTAATTGCAGCAGAATCTCCCAACGGTCGAGCATAGGAAAAACCTTCACTGATTCGTATAACTTTTAAAACGCCTTTAACCTCTTCAAGTTTACCGATTACTTTTTTGGTAACAGGGTGCACCAACTCCTCGCCCGGCCCAATGACACTGAATACATCGCCTACTGCAATACCTTGGCCACCATCCAAATCGATGACGAAACCGTTTTCTCCAGCTTTTACCACATAGCCGTCAATCGGTTTCAGATCATCGGCAATGTCAGCAGCGCAAGGGGTTGCAAAATAACAGAAAACACTCAGCATTATAGTTATCAGTTGCCAATCAAAGACCTTCACTTCGGCAAAACATTTCATAAAGCACTACCTCCCTAACGATAGCAGTAAAAATTGAGGGGCCGTGATAAATTACGGCCCCTATTTTATGCATGTACCGATTGAGTCTAAAGATTGAGTCTAAAACTGGTAGCGTAGTCTGGCGCTGGTGATATAAATATCTTCATCCGACGAGCCATCCTGAATGGTGTCGTCTTCATAGACATCCAGTGCATCGCCGGCAACAAGATAGCCAAAGTTTAGAGCTACCTCAACATCAGGAAAGAGCATGTAACTGATATATGCATCTATTTCCCAACCCAGATCGCTCTCACTGACACTTTCACCATTGGCCGCTGCTGTGTATTCAAAATCTTCTGCGGTCATCATGTACATTAAAGCGCCGCCCAGCGTCAATTTTTCCGTGGTCTTGTAATCGAGGCCGAGACGATTCATGATGAAGCCTTTATCTGCCAGGTAAGGGCGTTCAGTGAAATAATCGTCATCTGCATAATTGCCTTCAAAAAGAACGATACTATCGGAGATGTCGACATCTGTAGAGATAAATGCTTCAAAATCGGAATCGTCGGGGTTATCGTCTCCCGAGGCGTACCAGAAGGTATAGGTGATTTTCAGATTGTCCAATTTTGCTCCGACGTCGAAATGAATGAAATACGCACTCATATCGAAATCATCTGTAACACTGGTACCCGAAGCAAATTCGGTGAAGGTGAGATCGTTAAATTCACCTGTCTGGTAAATTAAATCCCAGTTAACAAAGAGAGGATCGAAGTCAACTGTGCCGTCTGTTCCAAACGACCAGAGATCAAAGTCAACTTGTGGATCGGTATCGTCTTTAAACAGTTTGACTTCCCAGTCCTGGGAGTCAAGTGTGGCGATGTTTCCGTCTGAATCATAGCCTTGATAGTTAACAAATAAACCTGTTTTGACTCGTCCCGGTTTCATGTTCAGCCGGACCAGAAAGGCATCGAGATCGGTCCGGTCATCGTCATCGTCACTGTTTCGTGCGGTTTTGTCGTATTCGGCACCTCGCATCCAGGCCAGCACATAATCCATATCGCTGCCGATGGTCGAATTAAAAGCCACCCCGGCTGCTGTTTCCTGCCACTGATATTTATTTACGGTAAAGGGCTGCAGGCCAAGTTTAAACCGTGCTGTCCGCTCAACCCAGGGCAGCTGAACATCGGCATAGGCCCAGCGGACTTCAAACTGTACATCGTCTCCTGAGTAGTCCGCCTTATTGTTTTCGCCAAAGCGCAGGCCGCCTATTTCCGTAGCGACGACACCTTTAACATCGCCATCGTTTGTCGCAGCCTCAGCCCACAGGCGATATTTAATCTCACCAAAATTGTCATCGACATCGCCATCATTTATTTCCGGTCGGTTACCGGTACTGTCGGCAGTTAAAAAGTCGGCATGATTGGTATATTGAAATCGATGATTCAGATCACCATGAAATTCAACTTCAACCGCAGAAGCATGACTATACACGCCCAACATAAGTGTAGGAACCGCGAAATATAGGCCTAGTTTCTTCATTCCCTCTCCTTAATAAGGTTGATGAGTAGTTCTTAATAAGTAGTTCTTAATGAGATTTGCCTGACAATGACACGTTACTGCCGCTTAAAACGATTGCTTATAACTTTCTGCTAATCACCTCCTTTTGTTGAGATTTAAATGATCAACCTTTTTTCCAGTTGAATATTCTTACGTAAGTAATCCGGCAAGGCCTGGCTCTTTATGTCTATTCCTGCCCTAATGCACTTCATGTATTAGATGATGTAGCCAATATGAGCCCAAAGCCGATAAAAATATAATCGTCTCTGATTAGATAACCTTCAGGAAAAAGTTACAATACAGTTTCCCGATATCCTGACTGTATCGACCGCATCGACGGCATATGGAGTGCTGCCGAACATTTACGATTTTTATCCACACTTATAAGTGGATACAACACCTATCAAAATGTTTCAAGCGAAACCTGACTCTATATACAGTCAGGCATACCGAACCGATATGTTACCTGGTCCAATGCCGTAACTCAGATCCTGCAGCTTCTCGCAAAGTTTTCAGCACGACCGGTGAATCAAATAGTTTTTTGCAAAGCTCACATTTGCGGAAAGTGACGATTTCTCTCGCTTTGATTCCGGCAAAGGAAGCAATATTAGAAATGCCCATGGATCGAATGCAATTATAGAGGGGAGATACTTCGCTCCTGGTGAAGAGTTGCTCGATGGAATCGTTCTCAAGGTTGCCGAGAAGAAAAAAATTGGTAGTGGTAAAATGGCTGCCAGCATCGCAACATGCGTACATGCTAAAATCCGGAGCCAGATAAGGATTCATGGTGCAGCGATTTTCCTGGTAATCGGTGAAGATAGCTTTTCGGCCAATGCTATCGGCCCGACCTGCATAAATAACCGGTTCCGGAAAATATTTTAATTTATTGTCCCGAAGAAATTGTTCATAAACATCATCTTCTTCAGTAAAATCGGTTACAAAGGAAATGAAGTAATCAATGCCCGTTTTCATACAGGCGTTAGCCGCAATCAACACATTTTGCAGGGGAACGTGTTGTTGATGCCACCTGCTGCAGCTCATGCGCAATTGGGAAAGTCCACATTGTTTGAGCCTGCCGAGCTGTTGTTCTGCTTTTTCCGGGGATTTAGCCCAATAGCTGTTGGTGACGATTCTGGTGTAAATATTCAAATCCCGGCAGAGGGTCACCAATTCCAGTACATCGTCAAAATAGATAAACGGCTCCCCCGCCGTAAAACTGATACCGGTAACACCGGCTGCCGCCATCTCCCGAATGATCTCTTTTGCCCTGCCAAGCTCCATTTTTTTATCACCTGGAATGTCACCTACAGCCACACAATGGGCGCACCTGATATTGCATCGGGTCGAATATCCGAAGGCTATTTTTCTCATTAAACCTGGTAACTCCTTGCATTTATGGGATGGAATAGTTGTTTCAATGTTTTTACCATAGCTTGAGATTTATTGCTTTGGTAGCTGGTATTACGTGATGAAGAGAAGAGACAGATAGTTGGCGCGGCTTGACTGACGTGCTTCAGGTGGTTAAATATAAAGATATTTTGATAAACCACAGTTTTGCAACAAAAGTTAAGATATTCGTTATTGAGGGTTGAATGAAAAATTCTTAAAGAATGAGACTCTACTAGAAAGGAGCTAACCATGCCCGTATACGAATTCTATTGCGACAAATGCAAAGAGGTTTTTCCGCTTCAAATGTCGTTGGCGGAATACGAAAAAGGAAAATTCAAATGTCCCAAATGCAAAGGCCGACAAATTAAACGACAGATATCGACTTTTCTGACAAAAACATCAAAAAAAAGCTAAATTGAACGAAATAATACGGCAGGCCAAAATTGACGATGCAGAGCTCATAGCGGCGATTGTCAGGGGAGCGAACAAAGATGTAGCTCAACGCTTTAACCTCAACCGTGAAAATGCACCCAAACACCCCTCATTCTGTAATGCGGCTTGGGTAATGGCCGATTTTGAGCGGAGGGCTGTTTACTTCAGTCATATAATTGCCGAGCTTCATGGGAAGCAAACTCTCTTGTCTATTGTTCGGACAACTGTCCGGCAATCCCCGCTCCATGGGCTATGATGTGATTATAGCTGTTGGCCAGCTTTTCAGGAGTCAAAAATTGGCGATTTTTGCACACCATCAATTGACAGATGCGATCCTCGGTAAGAACATCAAGAACAAAGTCCATAAACTCATAATGATGATCCGGCCAGACGGTTTTTTTGTTCTTTGGACCGTAATAGAACCAGATATTCTCTCTGAATTCACCCCCATCCTTGAGGGAATAACCTAAGGTTTCATAGGTCCAGGGACCACCATCCAGAGGTGGCAGGTGATCACTGGTCACCAGGATCAGGCTGTCCGGATCCATCTTCCGAAGCTGCTGAATATAATCGGCAACTGCTCCGGCCCGATAATAGAATTGCTGAATGGCCAGATAGGCCTGGGAGCCAGGTTTGACTCCGACCACCTCAACCTTTGGCGTAAAACGTTCGGTGTCGATTATGTGGGGCAGATGCCCATAGGTACCGAGCACATAGTTGAGAAACGGCTTGCCGTCGGCGAGAAGCTTTTCCACATAGAGAAGGTTCTGGGAAAGGAGATCTCCATCGAATATATAGCTATTGGGAATGTCATACTTCAGGTAAGTCTTTCGGTTTTCGGCATATATCGAGGGGAAATTGGTTTCCCGAAAGCCCATTGATTGATAAGCTTTTTCCGAATTAAAGAAATCCGGTTTATACGATTGCGTAGCAATAGTCCTATACCCGGCAGCGGAAAGCAGGTTGGGTAGACAGGGCGTCGGAGAACCGTTGAACATATTGAATTCCGCCGGACTGTAGAGCTCAAAGGCGGGAACTCCGCAGAGGAGCTCAAATTCTACCTGAGCTGTTCCCCCGCCAAATACCGGCGACCTGGATATATGCATATTCTTGCGGAGAGCGTCGAATCGAGGCGGGGCCGGTGGTGTACGAAATTTCAAACCCGAAAATCTCTGTGGATCCAGAAAAGATTCCAGAACGAGAATATGGACATTGCGGGTCTCGTGCAGGGCGTTAATCAGTAATGCCGAATTCCGATCCGGATCATCGGCTACCGGCCGCATGGCCAGATCTTCCAAGGCCTTGCGCTTGGTAGCGGCAAAGAGGAAAAGTGCAGTAGTTCGACCCATGACGGAAGAGGTTAAACGATCGGACCAGGGGATGACACTGAGCCCCGAACTGTCAGCCATCTTAAGAAACTGTCGTGGCATAGTGTAGGCGGCAATAGGCGGCGCCGCAGCAAGAGCAACAAGCAACAGAGGCACAGCCAATTCCCGGGGGTGACGCTTGAGATTTCTGATAAAAACCGTCAACCAGACGCCTAAAGCAACCCAGGCCCCTAGCCGGAGCCAAATTGGAGAGACATTAAGCCCCTCCGGCAGCAGGAGGAGTTCATCCAGTTTGAAGACACTATGCATCAGAACAAAGCGAAGGTCGATAACCAGGTAGAGCACGATGATTGGAGTCGCCGCGATCAGAACGCGCCAGGGATTGGGCCGCATAAGGTAAAGAAAAGCAGCATAGGCCACGATCAGGTAGGGTAATTCATAGCGGATGGCACTCCCGAAATCCTTAATTCCGCCAACCAGTCCGAAGGACCAGGAGATAGCCCAGAGAACCAGCCCCAAGGCCACGGATGATACTACCATCATGGTTACCGAGCAGAGGAGTAAACTGCCTCTCTTCTCAGGAGATGGGCGCAGGAGAAGTGATTTTGTCAGCATTGCGGCATTCGATGTTGACGATTATTTTGAGAGCCACGTAAGAAAGCAAACATTTTCAAAAACCTACCTTTCAATATTGTACTTTATCCATAAATATCGAGAAAACAGCACCGCTCCACAATATTAGAGCAAGAGTAATGCTGACAAAAACCGCAGCGCTGCCAATGTCTTTAGCAGACTTTGCCAGAATATGATAATCCGAAGAAGCGAGATCCACAACCGACTCAATAGCCGAATTCAACAACTCGACAACAAGAACGCCGGTGGTTGCGAAAAAAAGCAGTCCTTTCCATTCGTGGGAGAGTGGCAAAAACAGCAGTCCTACCGAAACAATTGCTACTACGCATGCTTCCTGACGAAAAGCTGCTTCCGTCGAGAAAGTACAACGTAAGCCATTCAGCGAATAAGTGAAGGCTGCCAAAATCCTGGCGATGCCGATTTTTTTTGGTGGTTTACAATCCATATTCTGTGGCTGCATAGTGTGGAGGTAACAGGCGGCATGCAGCTACCTGTCTATTATTAAAACCGGCTGTAGTGTCCGAGCTGAAACGCCGGTTACAGTCAATCATACCGAAACGGCTCTAAAATACTCAGTTATGTCAACTCAGTCAAGATATCTCATGGAGAAGCGATATTCTTCAGCTGCGACGCCAACGAGTTGATATCGACCACTCCAGCAGTATCAATGGTCACGGCATTGATACGCTCATGTTTATGCAACGGCTGCCATGCGGAACATTGCATCTCCAATACCTTCAAATCGGCATCGGAGACATCTCTTTGACGCTGGACTATGCGCTGCCGCAGTATTTCAGGGTTCGCGGTACATTGCAAAATCACAAAAGCTATTTGTCGGGCTTCGGCCAGTTTTCTGAAGTTCTCCCGTTCCTCGTAGTGTAAAAACACCGCATCGACTATCACCGGGTATCCGGCATCGAGAAGCTCTGCTGCCAACTCTTCCAGTTTGCGGTACGTCCTTGCCGTTGCGTTTGCGGAATAGATACCTTGCCCAACCGCCGATTGTCCGTCATCTTCCGCTTTCAAGCCAAACAATCGCTTACGTTCAACATCTGAACGAATACGAACCGCGCCTAATTGTTCCAAAAGTGCCCCACTTACCGTGCTTTTGCCGGACGCCGACCTTCCGCGAGTAATAATGAGTTGGGGTTTTAAGGGCCTGACATAAGTTAGGCCCAGGTTGAGATACCCGAAAAAATCTTTCTCCGCTTCAAGTTGTTCTTTTTGACTTATTCCGGCCTGGTCACCGCGAATAGCATCGATCTTGGCACGAACCAGTGCACGATACATCTGGTAAAATCGCAGGACACGCATACCGGCATAGTCCCCGGTATGCTCAAGATAATGGTTCATAAAACGCTGGGCCAACGCAGGTTGCTGCCTGTCCTGCAAGTCCATTACCAAAAACGCGACATCACTCATGACATCGATCCAGCGCAGGCCAGGATTAAACTCGATACAGTCGAACACAACCGGACCATCATCCATCCAGGCAATATTTCGCAGATGCAGATCGCCATGACATTCACGGACAAAACCAGCCGATTTACGCTGCGTGAAGAGAGATTGCAGTGCCTGGAAGTTTTCCCGGCTAAAGCGTTCCAACTCGGACAGCATGTTCAGAGCTTTGGTGTCAGTAACATGCTCCCGTATTTGTTTGAAATTCTCTTCAATGGGTTGGAGAACGCTTGGCGGATTTCCATATATAGTATCGTCGCCTGCCACGTCGATCCCATTATGAAAGTTCGCTATATGTCGCGACAGGATATCAATCTGTTGCGATTTCAAGGTGCCTAGTGCAAGTACACGATCAAGCTGTGCCTGTTGCGGAAACGCCCGCATCTTAACTGCATACTCGATCGCCTGCCCCTCACCGGCCAATTGCGGATTTAATCGCGGATGTTCAAGCGTGCCGGTGATCGGCACGACGGATAAGTACACCATGGGCGCCAGTCTTTTGTTCAGACGCAGTTCCTCCCCGCAATAAAAACGTCTTTTTTCAAGGGTGGAAAAATCGAGAAAGCCCAGATTGAGAGATTTTTTAATTTTGTAAGCGTATGCTCCGGCCAGTATTACCCAGGAGATGTGCGTCTCGATCAGTTCACATTTCTCGACAGGCGGATCATAAGCATCAGGCTGCATCAGCGAGGTAATTAAAGAATGAGGTTGAAGAGTGTCTTTGCTCATCGTGAGAACCTCCGATATCTTGACAATCCGTTAAGCTGCACTGCATTCCCCCCTGCTTTTCATCTGCGTGTCCTATTCATCGACTGTCAGATTGATCGCTGCGGGCACAGACGGTTTCATCCAGGCAAGCAGTTGGCGAAATTCCGGCAGAAAATGATGATAATGAGCCTTCTTGAGATATCGACTGGCACCGCTGCTGTCCAACGGCACAATATCATTTTGCCAAATGTAGCCGTTTTGGCTAAAGAAATTGATCAGGTTTTCGTTAAGTTTTCGAGAAGCATGCCGGCTTCCCGAATGAGTCAGGAACCATTTGCGTGGTGAATAAGAAGTATGTTGGCTCAACACCCGGTCAATAATTTCCGGAAGCTGATCGTCGTCTCCGGCTTGCCCCGTCTGCGAATTAAAAATCGTCATATCCATTCCGGCTGTGGCGGCTGAAATAACACAGGGGATGTCGGCCCGAAAAAATTCGTAAATACAGCGACAACTGTTTTCATAAAGAGACAGATGAACGCCTGTCCTACAACGGGCCAGGTACATAGGCATTTCCTGGCGGCGCAAATTTGAGAGGACTGTTACTCGATCGGTCAACCCCCTCTGCTCAACCATGTTTTTAAAGGATTCCACATTGCGATGAGCTCCACGGCCGAGAATCAACGCATTTTTTGTTAACAGGCGTCGATCGTTTAAAAGCTCCAGCATGAAACCATGACGTTTGCGCGGTATGTCGTCAAAAGTTGCATTAAAAACGATATCAATATCTTTTGGCACCGAAGGATTTGGGGGAGCGACATCTTGTAAAAAATCACCATGGGCCAGGGGAAGAACATGGGTGTTGGCCTGCATGGCCACAAAACGTCGATCTTCCTCTCCGCCAAGACCAAAAATACAAGGGTCCTCAAACTCGGTGAAAGTCCGCCACCAGGCATGTCGAAAGACGACGCCCATAGGTGGTTCCAAATAAAACACATAGTGCTCGGAAATTTTTTTTAACAATTTTTTATCGGAAAAAAGGTAAGGGAGAGAAAAAATTCGCAGTACACCTTTTTCATCCGGCAATCGAGGCGATTTTAAAATTTGAACAAAATGTCTGAGTCTGAAGGTGGATTGGGATTTGTCCAACAGTTTTGATTGGATCGTTTGCTGTTCGGTGGTTAAAAAATCTATGATTTCAGGGTCATCGGCCAGCGTGTCGATAGCTTTTGCCAACCAGCGCCATTGGTTTGGCACCGGCAAAAACGATAGAAAAAGAAGCGCCTGTTTTTGAGCCGATTTGTTGGTTTGTTGCTGGTATACCCGTTCCAACTCAGGCGCTAAAAGAACACACTTCTCGTAGGGCCACTGAAGGCCGCGGGTTTTTGCCAGGTGTGGTCGTCCCCAGACCAACAGGTCATTCAGTGCCGATCGTATCCTGATGCGCATTTGGTTCAGCGTATCACTTGAAAGAGACAGCAGATTATTCTTGCTTGCTGTCTTAAAAAAGTCATCCAGAAAGGCAATTTGCCTGTCGTAATGCGATGAATCGTTCACTGGTATTAACTCGTCGGTTAGGTTCAGAAACATGCACCATGCATTATAATTTTCCAAGATAATCACAGGACTAAGAGTCCGTCAAGATTTATAAGAAATGTTGCCTTAAATCTATTACCGGCTAGGAATCTTTGACCATTTTTCTACTTTCATACTCGCTCACTCAGCACGTATGGCATCCACAGGATTTAACCCGGCGGCGTGGCGAGCAGGCAGAACCCCGGCCAAAAGCCCAATTCCGGCCGCCATAACCTCTGCATAGATGGCATAGAGCCATGGAGTATGTGTCGGCAGGGCAGGAACAAGTACCCCTAGAAGCCAGGCGGTGCCTGCACCTAGGATGAGCCCGAAAAGTCCCCCTGTACCAGCCAGCACCACCGCTTCGCTGATAAAGAGAAAGAGAATCTGCCTGCGGTCGGCACCGATAGCTCGCAGCAGTCCTATTTCAGGAGTTCTTTCATTGACGGCAATAGTCATGATGGTGACTATGCCGACACCGCCAACCAGCAGGGATATCGCCCCCAAACCTCCGACAGCCATGGTGAGAATACCCAGCACCGAACCGAGAACTTTCAGCATCTCCTCCTGGGTGGTAATAGTGAAATCCTCAGCGCCATGAATGCTCTTCAACAGTTTTTTGGCCTTTTCGGCAACGGACTTCGACTGCAGGCCGGCCTGGTAGAGGATATCGATTTCCATCAGGCTTTGCTGGTTGAAAAGGCTCATCGCCCGGACCGTCGGGATGTACACCGCATCATCCAAATCAAAGCCAAGCATCTGACCCTTTGATTCCATCACCCCGACCACCCGGTAACGTTCGCCGGCAACTCTGATTATTTGCCCCAGCGGGCTGTTATCTGGACTGCTATCTGGAAACAGCTCTTCTTTCACCCGGCTGCCAAGCACCACGAATGATCTGGCGGCGCGGCTATCGTCCGCCGGCAAAAAACGACCTTTAACCACTTTCATCTGCCAGACTTCTGTAGCCGATGGGCCAACCCCGAGAATAGTCGTGCGGCGGCTGCGTTTGGCAAATTCAACCGGTCCATTGCCCTGAATCAGAGATACTGTATTGATAACGCCGGGAATTCGCCTGAGCGCCTCTTCGTCCGCAATGCTGAGTGGTCGAACATTATTGATAATTGCCCCGGAAGTACCAAGGGTGGTCGATCTCCCTGGATTTATACCAATCAGGTTGGTGCCGAATTGGGTAAATTCAGCGATGGCAAACTTTTGTATCCCTTCGCCGATTGAGGTCAGCAACACCACGGAAGCAATGCCGACGGCAATACCCAGGATGGTGAGAAAGCTACGCAGGCGCTGATCGATCAGGGAACTGAAGGAAAGTTTGAGAATGTCACGGATAAACATGATTGCTCACCGCCTTGAAAGCGAAAGCACCGGATCAAGCCGGGCCGCCCTGAGAGCGGGCAAAACTCCGAAAGTAAGCCCGGTGGCAAGCGAGACGCCAACCGCCGCCCAGAGAGACCACAGAGGAATAGCTAGCGGAAAATTCGTGAATATCCGCTCAATGAGCCGGATCCCGACAACAGACAGCAGCAATCCAAGAACGGCTCCTATAATCGACAGGAAAGCCGCCTCGGCCAGAAACAAAGCAACTATCTGATTTTTCGGCGCACCGATGGCCTTAAGCAAACCAACCTCTGCACGCCGCTGGGAAACAGCGATCAGCATGACATTCATGATGAGGATACCGGCAACTGCAATACTGATGGCGGCAATGCCGGAGACCGTCAGGGTCAAGGCCGTGAATATGCGATCAAAAGTGGCCAATACTGCATCCTGGCTGATAACCGTCACATCGTCCTCACCGTCATGCCGTTCGCGAATGATTTTTAAAATTGCCTCTTTTGCCCGCGATATAGCGTCCCGGTCACTGGCCTCGATCATAATCCTGAAAAGTGAATCGCTGTTGAACAGGGCCTGGGCCGAAGCGACGGGGATTACGACGATATCGCCCATATCCAGCCCGACCGACTCGCCTTTTTTGGCGAGAACGCCAAGGACCCGAAAGCGCCTGTCGCCAATGCGAACCGTTTCTCCAAGGGCCGAATCGTTGCCAAAAAGTTCCTGTTTAATTTTGTAGCCCAGCACACAGACGGAAGCGGCACGTGTGATGTCGCTCTCCGGTAAAAAACGCCCTCCGGCCATAGCCAACTGCCTGACTTGAAAAAGATGAGGGGTCGAGCCCAGGATTGTCACCTCCCGCTCCAACCGACCTCTGGAGACGGAGGCGGCACCAAGCGAAATCGGTGCCACATAGCGTATATTGGAGGAGCGAAGCAGTGCCATGGCATCATCTAAAGTAAGGTCCCTCGGAGTAACTCCCAGTAGAGGCGGCGGTCCGCCGACCGTCTCGGAGCGACCCGGCAAAACAATGAGGAGATTGGTACCAAGAGAGGAAAACTCGTTCACGACATAGTTGCGCGCCCCATCCCCTAAAGTCGAGAGAACAACTACCGAACCCGCGCCGATGGCCATGGCCAGGAGCATCAGCAGTGTCCTGGTCGGATAGCCGGTCGAGGCGCGAAAGGCAAAATGTATAATATCGGTAATCCTCATTTTGGTTTCCCAATCTTTCGAGAAAATCGCCGGGGTTCAGCGAGTTTTAACAATCCGATTCGATCCGGCCATCCACCATATTAATCTGTCGTTTGGCCCGCCTGCCGAGTTCCGGATCGTGTGTCACTATAATAAGCGTAATCTTCTCCCGGTTGAGATCTTCCAGAATGTCTATGACCTCATTGCCCGAGACCCGGTCCAGATTCCCGGTCGGTTCGTCGGCCAGGAGGATGTGGGGCCGCATGATGGTCGCCCTGGCAATGGCCACCCGTTGCCGCTGGCCTCCGGAGAGTTCATCCGGTCGATGACGTGCACGGTCCGAAAGACCAAAAGCCTCAATAGCCTCTTGTACCCGTTTTTTTCTCTCCGATGCAGCCAAACCTGCCAGCATCATTGGCAGTTCGATATTCTCCGCTGCCGACATTCTCGGCACCAGATGAAAAAATTGAAAAATAAAGCCGATCTTATGCCGCCGCAGGGCTGCCTGCTGACGGTCGTCCAACTCTGTCATATCTTCGCCTTCCAGAAGATATTTTCCACTGTCCGGCTTATCCAGCAGGCCGATCATGTTGAGTAAGGTGGACTTGCCTGAACCCGAAGGTCCCATGATGGAAACATATTCACCGGTGTCGATCGTAAGGTCCACATCGCGCAGGGCGTGTACCTGCTCGTC
>Ga0214472_10002241_pt1 | contig 20983 bp, 16 predicted proteins | sample RVTome_6_FD_207662 | JGI IMG/M metagenome (GOLD analysis project Ga0214472, IMG submission 207662) | Soil microbial communities from uranium-contaminated site in the Upper Colorado River Basin, Wyoming, United States - RVT140D175 | ecosystem: Environmental > Terrestrial > Soil > Contaminated >...
ACACATCACGCCGCTCGGCGCAATACGCAATACGCCAAACCCGTCAGAGGCGTGTCGTCGCGCTCGGTCGAATTGCGAATTGCGAATTGCCAATTGCGGGCCGGGCGCTGCGCCCGGCCTAAACCTTGATCCACTGCAGGGCGGCGACGAGGGCACGCGCGTCGCTCTCGAGACCGCAGCGGATCTCGACGGTGTCGGTGGGGCTGGTCTCGACGACGAACCGGGTGACGCCACCCTGCGAGTAGTCGAGGACTTCGAGCGGGGGCAACACGGGCCGGTCGACGATGATCGTGCCACCGGGTTCGGGCCCCGTGGCTGTCGGCTGGTACAAGCCGAGGACCGAGCAGGTGTCGCCATACGGAGTCACCACCTGGAACCCGTGGACCTCGGCGACCAGCCGCAGGTCGGCGTCCATCGTGTGCACGAGGCCGAGCGACGACGCGAACTGGTAGCCGTCGGGCAGTTCGATGTCGGTGAGGCCGATGGGGAGCCTCCGCGGAGCGATCATCCCGCCGGGTGGGAACTCCAGCCGCGAGACCTGGCCGGAGAACCAGTAGAGGGCGTCGCCGGTGGCGAGGAGCTGCCCCTCGATTCCCACGGGTGGCGGGAACGGGATCCATCCCCCCGCCGAGGGCTCATACACCGCGATACCCACGCAAGTGTGGACAACGGGCTTGCCGGCGACGGACACCACCTCGGGATCGCAGCCCGAGGCGCGCAGCGGCACCGATTGGATGGTGCTCCAGAGCGACGACTCAGGCGACTCCAGAACCGCCGCCTGAAGAGTTCGGTTGACGAGAACGAAGCCGATGTCCGTGCCGGCGATCGCCTGCCCGCTAGATGCGATGGGAGTGCCGCCCAGGTTCCAGCGCCACTCCTCGTCTCCGGCGTTCCAGCCGAAGAGGAGGCCGCGATCGACCCCGAGGTACCACTCTCCGGTCCATGTGTAGGAGGCGGCGTCGCCGCCGCCGGGCACGATGGTGGACGATGGGCTATCGAGCGCCATGATCGTGTTCGACATGAGGTCCAGGGACCGGCCGAGGTCAGGCATGACAAGCCGGGCGGCGGGGGGGAACGGTTCACTGCCGCCCGGCAGCTCGTGGACGAACACCCGGTTGTCCACCAGGCGGGCGAGATCGAAGAATCCGTTCGCCAACGGCCTCCAGGTGCGGGAGGCCGGGTCGTATTCAGCTGCGTCGATGCAGTCGGGCTGGGCCTGGCGGTCGACACGGCCCCACACCACTACCGGAGCCCAGAACCCGCCGGCGACGGCAGCCGGATCGGCCAGGGCGCACATTCCGAATGGCGGAGGCGGTACGAGCTCCCAGGTGTCGAATTCAGGGTCGTAGATCCAGGCGTCCTGGAGGAATTGGTCGGGAGGGAGGTCGGCGCCGCTGAACCCGGCGACGACCCCTCCGAACACGAAGATCTTCCCGTTGAACTCGGCGAGCGCCATCCGCTCCCTCCCGGCGACCGGGGCGCCGCGAACCACCTGCCACGACGACCCGTAGACCCCCGGCACGAACGGGACGGTCGTCGTCGTTGTGTCCGGTTCGAGAGCAGCCTCATCGGGATGGCTGGTCGGCCACAGGAAGACGACGGCGGCCGCCGCCGCAATGAGCACGAAAGGAATGATGCGCCGCGCCTCCATGGGGAAAGGGTAGGAGAAGGGCCTCGCTGCGCTCGGCCCGCAATTCGCAATTCGCAATTCGCAATTCGACAGAGCGCGACGACACGCGTCTGACGGGTTTGGCATATTGCGTATTGCGCCGAGCGGCGGCCTCGCGCTGGCCGAGATGCCATCAGATCCGTGCCAGCGCGAGCCGCGGGACCTGCGCATTGCGGGAGGCCGGCGAAGCCGGCCGACTCACGCTTCCACAAAGTCCCCGTCGAGGATCTCGTCCAGCTCTTCGACCGATACCAGGACCGCACGGGCCTTGGAGCCTTCGGAGGGGCCGACGATGCCCATGCGCTCCATGATGTCCATGACCCTGCCGGCACGGGCGAACCCGATGCGGAGTTTGCGCTGCAGCATCGAGGTGGAGCCCAGCTGTGACCGCACCACCAGGTCGATCGCCTGGCGGACGATGTCGGCGTCCTCGCCGTCGAACTCCTCTTCCTCGGCGCGCTGGGCCTCGGCGGCCTCGAAGACCTCCTCCTCGTAGCGCGCCTTGCGCTGCTGGCGGCAGTGGTCGACCACCGAATGGATCTCGGACTCGCTCACCCAGGCGCCCTGGATGCGCCTTGCGTGAGGATCGCGGGCGGTCACGATGATCATGTCGCCCAGCCCCACGAGCTTCTCGGCGCCGGAGACGTCGAGGATCACCCGGCTGTCCGCCTGCGACGCCACCGAGAACGCCATCCGCGACGGGATGTTCGCCTTGATGACGCCGGTGATCACGTCCACGGAGGGGCGCTGGGTGGCGATCACGAGGTGGATGCCGACGGCGCGCGCCATCTGGGCGATGCGGACCACGGCGTCCTCGACGGCGCGGCCCGCCACCATCATCAGGTCGTTGAGCTCGTCGACCACCACCACGATGAACGGGAAGCGGTCGAAGCGCTCCTCTTCGAGCCCGCCCCGGTCATACTTCTCGTGGTACCCGTCGATGTCGCGCACCCCCGCTTCGGCGAGCAGGTCGTAACGGCGGTCCATCTCCCGGACGGCCCACTGCAGGGCGTCGGCGGCCTTCTTCGGGTTGGTTATCACACGGGTGAGCAGATGCGGCACGTCGTTGTACTGGCCCAGCTCCACCCGCTTGGGGTCGACGAGGATCATCCGGACCTCGTCAGGGGTGGTGCGGAACAGCAGCGAGGTCACGATGGCGTTGATGCACGATGACTTGCCGGCGCCGGTGGCCCCGGCGATGAGCACATGGGGTAGCTCGGACAGGTTGATCATCTGCGGGCTGCCCGAGATGTCCATGCCGAGCGCGACCTCGAGCGGGTGCGACGCCTCCTTGGCCTCGGGGCTGCGGAGGATGTCGCCCAGCGTGACCAGGCGCCGGCGCCGGTTGGGGACCTCCACGCCGATGGCGCTCTTGCCGGGGATGGGGGCGAGTATGCGCACATCGGGCGTGGCCAATGCGTAGGCGATGTCGTGGGCGAGCCCGGTCACCCGGGCGACCTTGACGCCGGGGGCCAGCTCGATCTCGTAGCGGGTGACCGTCGGGCCGGGGACGATCCGGGTGAGCCGGGCATCGACCCCGTGCTGGATGAGGGTGTCTTCCAGCTCGCGGGCGGTCTCGTCAAGCGCCTTCTTGGAGTGGCCGGCACCGCCTCCCAACTCGAGCAGTTCCAGGGGCGGAAGGGCGTAACCCTGGGCAGGAGCCGTGGTGGTCTTCGGAGCGGGGGCGGCACGCCTGATCGGGACCGTGGAGGGGCCGGACACGAGGATCTCCGGCTCGGGGTCGGTTTCGGGCTCAATGGGCCGAGCGACGAGGCGCGGCGCCGACGGACGGGTCTCAACCACCGGGCTGCGCCGACGCTGGCGACGGTTGCGGAACCTCCCCCACCCCGCCCGGAACAGGTCGGCGAGGGTGTGCCCGGCCTCCTTGACCGCGGTCTTGGTCATGAGCAGGACGCCGAGCGCGGTGAAGGCGACGAGGATCGTGAACGCCCCCCAGAACCCGACGACGCGCCGCAGCGGGAAGGCGATGAGCGAGCCGATAGCTCCGCCGCGCTCCTTGACCAGGTCGAGCGAGCCGGCGAGCGACACGGTGCCGGTCATGAGGTGGAACAGGGCGAGGGTGGAGAGGAACGTGACGACGAAGCCCATGGCCAGGCGGCGGTAGTCGTCGCGACGGCGGGTGACGACGAGGAGCGAGCCGAGCATGACGAGCAGGACGCCCACGACATAGCCCCACACTCCCACGAGGACCTGGAGCCCGGTGACGAGCCCGTCCCCGAAGGGCCCGGCGAGGCCGAAGTAGGCGAGGCCGACCAGAATCCCGCCGACGAGCAGGACGACACCCCAGACGTCGTCGGCGTACCGGCCGAAGCCGTTGCGAATCCGTTCCCTCAGGGCCGCCAGCGCAGAGGGCCCCGAAGACTTCTTCTTGGTGGTGCCGGTTGCCCGTCCCCGCCCCGAGCCCCGGCGGGCAGGCTTCCGTGATGCCATGTGGGGCCCACGTTAGGGCAGGTCGGGGTTTCTACAAACGATTGTCGGGGTGGCTGGGGACGAGAATCTCGCACAACCAGACCCGTCCCAGATGCCTTCTGGCTGGAGCAGGAGCCGTGGCTGGAGCGTCGAGGGTTAGACCTCCACCACCACCGGGATCACCACGGGCTTCCTTCCCGTCTCGTTGCTGAGGACGCGGATCACCGAACGCTTGACGCTGCGTTCCACCTGGTCGGTGTCGATGGGAACCTCGATCGTGCCCAGCTCGTTCAGCACCGCCTTCACCGCCTTCTCAAACACGGGCCCCGGATCGTCCATGAATCCGTGGCTCTCCAGGTCGGGGCCCTGGATGATCTCCCCGGTGTCGTTGTCGACCGCCAACGTGACCACCACCACCCCGTCGTCGGCGAGGTGGCGGCGGTCGCGGATCACCCCGTGCACCGACCCGGCGACCTCCAACCCGTCGACGAAAACGTACGCCGCGGACACGGCACCCTTCTCCACGCGCGCCTTTCCGCCGTCGAGGACTATCGCATCCCCGTCCTCGCACAGGAAGACCTCGGGTACCTTCATCTGCTCGGCCAGCTCGGCGTGGGCGCGCAGGTGGCGGTACTCCCCGTGCACCGGGATCAGCGCCTGCGGTCGAACCACGTTGATGAACGTCTTCAGCTCCTCACGGGCAGCGTGCCCGGAGACATGGACCTCGGCGTTGTTGCCGTGGAACACCCGGGCGCCGCGGCGGAGCAGGCCGTTGATGACCCGCGACACCTTGGTCTCGTTGCCGGGGATGGGACGGGCCGAGATCAGCACGGTGTCGCCCTCGCCGACCTTGACCCAGCGATGCTCCCCAGCCGCCATCAACGACAGCGCAGCGAAGGGCTCGCCCTGGCTCCCGGTGGAGATGATCGCCGTCTGCTCCGGCGGAAGGCGCAGCAGCTCCTCGATCGGCATGATGGAATCCGAAGGGATGTCGATCAGCCCCAGGGCCTCGGCCGTCGGAACATTGCGGACCATCGACCGACCCAGTAGACCGACATACCGCCCGGCATCCACCGCGGCATCCACGATCTGCTGCACCCGGTGGATGTGACTGGCGAAACAGGCCGCCACCAGCCGGCCCTTGGTCTCGACGACGATCTCATAGAGGGGTTGCGCCAGGCTCGACTCCGAGGGCACGAAACCGGGCACCTCGGCATTGGTGCTGTCCGACAGCAACAGGCGCACCCCTCGGCGCCCGAGATCGGCGAACTGGGGAAGGTCGGTGGGGACGCTGTCGATCGGCGTCGGGTCGAGCTTGAAGTCGCCGCTGTGCACGACGATCCCCTCCGGTGTGTCGAAGGCGATCCCGGCACCCTGAGGGATCGAATGCGACACCGGTATGAGCATGAACCGGAACGGGGCGTGGTCGATCCACTCACCCGTGCCCAGGGCGCGCATGTCGGCGGTGATGCCGGCCTCCTCGATGCGTGAACTGGCGAACGCCACCGCCAGAGGTGTCCCATAGACCGGGACGTTGACGCTTCCGAGCAGGTAGATGAGCGCTCCCACGTGATCTTCATGGCCGTGGGTCAAGATCACGCACTCCAGGTCGTCGGCCCTCTCGATGACCGAAGTCAAGTCGGGGAGAACCAGATCGACGCCGAGCATGTGCTCTTCGGGGAACATCAGGCCGCAGTCGATGAGCGCCAACTTGCCGCCGACCTCGAGGAGGGCGCAATTGCGCCCGATGTCTCCCAGCCCACCGAGAAACGAGATGCGAACGCTCATACGGCCCTGGCTCCCGCCAGGGCCTCCTTGATCTTCTCGACGGTTTCGTCGCGGGCAGGCACGAGCGGAAGGCGGGGCCGGCCCACCGGACGCCACATGGCGTCCATGGCAGCCTTCACCGGGATCGGGTTGGGCTCCACGAACAGCGACGAGAACAGAGGAGCGAGCGCCAGGTGAAGGACCCGAGCCCGGTCCCAGTCCCCCGAAGCCGCCGCCGCCACCATCTCGGCGATCTCGTTCCCGGCCAGATGCGAGGCCACCGATACGATCCCCACGGCGCCCACCGACATCATCGGAAGGGTGAGGATGTCGTCACCGGAGTAGATGGCGAAGTCGTCCGGGCACGCCAAGCGCGTGTTCGTCGTGAAGGCGAGGTCGCCGACTGCATCCTTGACCGCGGCGATCCGCTCATGGGCGGCGAGCCGGGCGAGGGTCTCCACCTCGATGAGCCGACCGGTCCGCGACGGGATGTTGTAAAGCAGCACGGGGACGCTCGAGGCGTCGGCGATCGCCGAGAAGTGCTCGAAGAGCCCCTGCTGGGGGGGACGCGAGTAATACGGCGTCACGGCCATGACACCGTGCACTCCGATTTCGCAGGCGCGCTCGGTGAGGTGGACCGATTCGGCGGTGTCGTAGGTGCCGGTGCCGGCGAGCACCATCCCCTTGTCGCCAACGGCGTCGACGACCCCCTTGAAGAGCGCCACCTTCTCGTCCCCCGACAGCGTCGGCGACTCGCCGGTGGTGCCGGCAACGACGATGCCGTCGGACCCGTTCTCTACGAGATGGAGGGCCAACTCGGCCACCGCCCCGTAATCGACGGCACCCTCCGAGTCGAACGGCGTGATCATCGCGGTGAGAACGCGGCCGAATGGGGTGCTGCTCATGGTGCTCCTGAAGTGATGGGGGGAACGGTAATACGCCGTCGCCCGACGCCCGACTCCCGACGCCCGTCAAGACTCGACACGCCCAAGCGCAGCGGCGGCTCTTGCCGGCGACGGGCGACGGGTGACGGGCGACGGTTCTACCCTGGAATCGCAACGGCACGCGATCCGTTGCTACCTACATGGACCACGTCAAGGACATCGATCAGCAGGACTTCGCCCGCGAGGTCGTCCAGCGAAGTGAAGAGGTGCCGGTCGTCGTCGACTTCTGGGCCGAGTGGTGCGGGCCGTGCAAGACGCTGGGCCCTGCGCTAGAGAAGGTCGCCGAGGAGTACGGCGGCGCCTTCGTGTTGGTGAAGGTGGATGTCGACGCCAACCAGGAGTTGGCGTCGCAGTTCGGCATCCAGTCGATCCCCACGGTCATCGCATTCAAGGGCGGCAAGCCGGCAGCCCAGTTCATGGGTGCCATCCCGGAGACGCAGATCCGCCAGTGGGTCGACGGCCTCCTCCCCACCGAGGAGGACCGCATGGTCGACCGCGCCCGCGACCTGGTGCTCGACGGGGACGAGACCGCGGCCGAGGAGATCCTCCGCCAGGTGCTCGAGCGCGTCTCCGATCACCACGACGGCGCCACCGCGCTCGCCTCGATGCTCATCGCCCGCGGCGAGACCGAGGAGGCCCTCATCCTCCTCGGCAAGTTGCTGCGCACCTCCGAGGTGGAGCGCCTCGAGGCAGCCGCCCGGGTCACCGCCGCCCAGGAGATCGACGTCTCCGACCTGGAGCGCCGCCTCGCCGCCAACCCCGATGACGACGCCGCCCGCCTCGAGTTGGGCCAGGCGCTCGCCGCCCGCGGCGAGTACGAGCCAGCCCTCGACCGACTCCTCGACGTGGTGAAGTCCGGCGGCGACCTCCGCGACGAGGCCCGCCAGGCCATGGTCGACGTCTTCGGCCTCATCGGCTCAGATCACCCGTTGACAGTGAGCTACCGAAAGGCACTCGCCAACGCGTTGTTCTGATCGTTCGATCAGAACAACGCAGCTCCAGCTACAGCCCCAGCTCCAGCCAGAAACGTTCTGACGGTGCCCGCGCGCCCATCACGCGCACCTAGCTGGGGCTGCGACTTGGTCTGGCTGTGGCTGGAGCAGTAGCCGGAGCCGGATCGTCAGATCCGAAGCAGACCTTCCAACCCCACCGTCACCGGGTCTTCTAAGCCTGCCACGGAGCGGATCGCCAGCAGGACTCCGGGCATGAAGGACACCCGATCCGTTGTGTCGTGGCGGATCGTCAGGGTCTCGCCGGGGGAGCCGAACAACACCTCGTGGTGGGCGAGCATCCCGGGGAGGCGCACTGAGTGGATGCGGGGGCCGGCGTCGGCGCCACGGGCCCCGGGGAGGAGCTCCTCGGACTCGACGGCGCGTTCCTGCCGTCCCGCCGCAGCCATACGCGCCGCGGTATTCATCGCAGTGCCCGACGGGGCATCAGCCTTGTTGTCGTGATGGAGCTCCACGATCTCTGAGGCCGAGAAATGGGGCGAAGCCATTTCGGCAAGGCGCATCATCAGCACGGCGCCGATGGAGAAGTTGGGCACCACCAGGCAGTTGGGCGGCCCGCTCCCCCATTGCTCGCGCAGCGCCTCGAGTCGGGCCGAGTCGAACCCCGAGGTGCCCACCACGGCGTGAACGCCGAGCTGCCGCCAGGTCGAGAGGTTCCCCATGACCACCGACGGAGTGGTGAACTCGACCACCACATCGGCTTCGCCCGCAACGATGGGATCGGAGGCCACGACGACACCGGCGACCGACTCGCCGGGATGATTGGGATCGAAGCCGGCGACCAGCTCCAGGCCCTCGGCCGCCGCCACCGTCTCCATGATGAGGCGGCCCATGCGGCCACCGGCGCCGGAGACGGCGACACGGGTCATGCCACGAACGGCTCCAGATCGGAGGCGTCGAACGGCCCGACGGCGCCGATCACATGCGGCCCCGAGTAGACCTCCTTCGCCACCGCATGGACGTCCTCGAGGGTGACCGCATCGATGCTGGCCACGGTGTCGTCGAGCGACAGATGCTCGACCCCGGTCAGCTCGTGACGGCCCAGGCGCACCATGCGGCTGTTGGTGTCCTCCATCGAGAGGGCCAGCGAGCCCTTCATGTTCCCCTTGGCGCGCTCGAGCTCCTCGGCGGTGATCCCCCACTCGACGAGTTGCGCCAGCTCGGCGCGGACCAACTCGAGCACCTGCTGGGTCTGGGTTGGCGTCGTCCCCACATAGATACCGTACGCGCCCGAGTCGGCGTAGGGCATACGGAAGGCGTAGACCGCGTAGGCGAGGCCGCGCTCCTCGCGGATCTCACGGAACAGCCGGCTAGACATGCCGCCGCCGAGTACGTGGTTGAGGATGCCAAAGGCGAAGCGCCGGTCGTCGCCGCGGGTGAGCGCCTCGCCGCCGATCACGAGGTGTGCCTGTTCGGTGTCGCGACGGACCACATTGACCGTGGCCTCGATGGGCGGCGGGTCCATGGTGCGGTCCGGCGCCTCACCGTTCCAGCCGCCGAATCGATCGGTCACGAGCTCGACGACCTCGTCGTGGTCGATGTGCCCGGCGGCAGCGATCACCAGCGTCGACGGGTGGTATCGCCGCGCCCAGTAGTCGGCGATGATGTCCCGGGTCATCCCGGTGATCGACTCCCGGGTCCCCAGCACCGGCTTGGCCAGCACGTGCTCGCCCCACAGCGCCCGGGCGAACTGGTCGTGGGCGACGTCCGAGGGGTCGTCCTCGTTCATGTTGATCTCTTCGAGGACGACATTCGATTCGGAGGCGATGTCCTCCACCTTGAAGGCGGGCCGCTGGATCATCTCCGACAGGAGGCCCAGGCCCATGGCGAGGTCCTCGTCGCGCAACTGCGCCCAGTAGCAGGTGTACTCCTTGGAGGTGAAGGCGTTGGAACGGGCGCCGACGGCGTCGAATGCCTCGGCGATCTCCCGGGCGCCGAGGAGGTCGGTCCCCTTGAAGAGCAGATGCTCGAGGAAGTGCGAGCACCCCGCCTCGGGGCCCACCTCGTCACGGCTCCCGGTGTCCACCCAGCACCCCGCGGCCACCGACAACACCGAAGGCATCGACTCGGTGATGACACGCAAACCGTTGGGAAGGGTGGTGAGGTGGTGGTCCATGGGCTGGACGATGGTACCCATCGTCCAGCCCGCTCCGGCTACGGCTTCAGCCCCAGCCAGAAACGTGCAAGCTCAACCGGTGTCGCCCGGTGTCCCTGGGTCCCTCTCAAGCACCTGGGCCAGCCTTGTCAGCATTGCGCGTACCACGCGGAGCTCGGATGACAGGCTGTTCCACGCGTCTTCGGATAGAAACCTCAGGTCGCGCCCCACGATCAGATGGTTCTCCACTTCGTTGCAAGATCCGGCTGCCATGCGAACGAACCTCGCGAAGTCCGATGCGGTTCGGCGACCGGCGCCCTCGGCGATATTGGCCCCGATCGACCGCGTTGCACGAGTCGTCTGGCTCACGAGCTCGAAGCGTTCGGTCTTCGGATAGTCGGCCACAGCGCATTCGATCAAGAGCAGGAGAGCGTGGGCGCGCTGCCAAGCAGTGATGTTGGTGAAATCCCGCACCCAAGCATTCTTGGCACGCGGATACGACAGATTCGCTCGCGATGACTCCGACGCGCTCTGGCCGGAGCCGGAGCCGGAGCTCAACAAGGCGGACCCCTCCGCCGACCCCCAACCCGCTCTGGCCGGAGCCGGAGCCGGAGCCGGAGCTCGAGTAGGCGAGCTTCGCTCGCCTACTCGAGTTCCCCTAGGTACGCCGTTCTCATCTCCGGATTCGCCAGTAGGCCTTTCGCGGTGTCGGCGAGGACGATCTGGCCGGTTTGCAGGACGTAGCCGCGGTCGGCAATCGACAGGGCCATGTTGGCGTTCTGCTCCACGACGAAGACGGTGGTCCCGGCCTCGTTGATCTGCTGGATGATCTCGAAGTTCTGGGCGACGAGCACCGGGGCAAGACCCATCGAAGGCTCATCCATGAGCAGCACCTTGGGGCGGGCCATCAGCGCTCTCCCCACCGCAACCATCTGCTGCTCACCGCCGGATAGGGTGCCCGCCTTCTGACCGAGGCGCTCCTCGACGCGAGGGAACAGCTCGAAGATGCGCTCCATGTCGCCGTCGAGGCTCTCCTTGTCGGTGCGAAGAAACGCGCCGATCTCGAGGTTCTCCTTGACGGTCATCCGTTTGAAGAGGCGCCGATTCTCGGGGACCATCGAGACGCCGAGCTCCACTCGCTCGCTGGTCGGGCGATCGGTGACCACCTCACCATCGATCAACACGTCGCCCGAGGACGGCATCACCATCCCGAGGATCGTCTTCAGGGTCGTGGTCTTCCCGGAGGCGTTTCCTCCGAGCAGGCACACGATCTCGCCGGCATCGACATGCAGGTTCACATTCTTGAGGGCGTGCACCGGCCCGTAATGAGTGTCGACGTCGCGGAACTCGAGCACGGGAGTGGTCATTCGGCGGCTCCCGCGGGCCGGCCAAGGTATGCCTCGATCACGGCCGGATCCGAGGTGACCTCCTCGTAACGACCCTCGGCGATTCTCACACCGTGGTCCAGGACCACCACCCGGTCCGATACATCTCGGACGACCTTCATCTCGTGCTCGATGATCACGACGGTGATCCCCCTGGCGTCGCGCAGCTTCCCGATCAGCCCGGTCAGCTCGGCGGTCTCGCGGGGGTTCATCCCCGCGGTGGGCTCGTCGAGAAGCATCAGCTTCGGCTGGGTGGCGAGCGCTCGGGCGATCTCGAGCCTCCGGCGGTTCGCATACGAGAGCATGAATGCTGGCTGGTCATGCCGGTAGCCGGTGAGCCGCGTGCCGAAGAACTCGAGAGTTTCCTTGCCCCGCTGTTCGATCTCCGCCTCCTCCTGGCGGAAACCCCGGGTGTTGAGAATCGCCGCGAAGATTCCTTTCGACGTCCGGCAATGCTGAGCGACCATCACATTCTCGAGCACCGTCATATTGGGGAAGAGGCGAACGTTCTGGAACGTGCGGGCGATGCCGAGACGGGTCAGCGCATCGGGATCCAAGCCGGCGATGTTCTCACCGTCGAAGACCACCTGGCCCGAATCGGGCTTGGCCATCCCGGTGATCAGGTTGAAGAACGTCGTCTTCCCGGCCCCGTTGGGGCCGATCACCGAGACGATCTCCCCCTTGTCGACATGGAAGTCGAGGCCGGCGATGGCGTTTACCCCGCCGAACCCCTTGTGAAGCCCGATGGTCTCGAGGAGCGCCATCAGGACTCACTCCTCGCGTCGTCCTCGCCCGACGCCTCGGCCCGAAGCCACGCGTCCTGCAGTGCTTCGTCCTGATGGAGCTCGCGGGCACGCCGCCTGCTGGGCAAGAGCCCCTCGGGCCGCTTCAGCATCATGAGGATGAGGAGGCCGCCGTAGATGAGGAGCTTGAAGCCCTCGAACTCGCGGAGAAGTCCCGGTGAGTTGCGGCCGCCCAGCACCCCGATCATCACCAGGGCACCGACGGCAACACCGGGGATGTTGCCCATGCCGCCCACGATGATGACCACCAGGACGGTGATCGACACGATCAGGGAGAACGACGCCGGGAAGATGGTCCCGAACTTGACCGCGAACAGCGCTCCGCTGAAGGAGGCGATGATCGCCCCGATCACGAAGGCCTGCAGCTTGGCGCGGACGATGTTGACGCCCATCGTCTCGGCGACCTGCTCGTCCTCGCGCATGGCCATCCACGACCGCCCGGTGCGCGAATCCTGGAGCCGCCACGAGATGTACGCCGCGATCAGCACGAAGAAGAACACGGCGTAGAAGATCATCTGCTGGTCGGTGCCCTTGATCTCGGTGAACCCGAGGGGGATCGACGGGATTCGGGAGACTCCCTGAGCGCCGCCGGTGGTTCCGGTGAGCCAGTCGGAGAGGAAGAGGATTCGGGCGATCTCGCCGAATCCCAGCGTGACGATCGCCAGGTAGTCGCCCCTCATGCGAATGACCGGGGTGCCCACGAGGATCCCGGCGATAGCCGCGGCCACGATCACGAAGGGCATCGCCTCCCAGAAGTTGAGCGGCGTGGCGATGAACCCCCAATCGAAGGACACCTTCGAGAGCGGAGAGGTGAGGATGGCGGTCGCGTAGGCGCCGACCGCAAAGAACGCGACATAGCCCAGGTCGAGCAGACCGGCGTAACCGATCACGATGTTCAACCCGAGGCCCATCAGCAGGAAGATGCCGGTGGTCGCGAGCAGCTCGTTGACCACGCTGCCGAGGAGCATCGGCAGGAAGACGCCGAGGCCCAAGAACACCGCTACAGCCCCGAACAGCCACCGTTGGCGCTCCTCCGGGTCCATCGCAGCGACCCGCGCCCGGGCGCGGGTCCGGGGCCCCTCGGTGACCACCACCAGGACGAACGCCAGCACGAACACCGCCACCGCGGCCGGGGTGGTCAGCGCCCGGCCGCCCACCCTGCTCTCGTACACGAAGTCGATCAGGAAGGTCATGCTCAGGCCGACGCTCTCGAGGTTGATCGCGGCGACGACGCCGACTGCCACCGACGCCAGCAGTCCCAGGATCAGGGCGGGGCCTTGCCGCAACACCCGGGTGAGTACGAGCGCGGCCACCGTGGGGATCGCCAGCCCGACGATGAAACCCAGATGGAGCTCCCTGAGGATCTGGCTGATCACCACCTCGAGGAAGCCGACGATCAAGACCCAGAGGAAGGAGCCGATCAGGGCGCGCCGCATCAGCGGGGAAGCCAACGACAGGAGGGCCCCGACCGCACCGCCCACCACCCCGCCGACGATGGCCAGGGTGATCCCCGACCCCATACCGCCCCCGAGGTTGAGCAGTTCGATCAGCCGGGGGGAGACGTTGCTCAGCACCTCGCGCACTACGAAGGTGTTGATCCAGATCACATAGAGCGCGGCGCCCAGGCCACCGATCAAACCGGCGGCAGACCCGTACAGAATGCGCTCGCCCGCTCCGGCTTCGCGATCGGCCGCAGCGGCCTTCGCTCCCCGGTATCCGGTCCACACGGCGATCGCCATCAGCACCGTGTACCCGAGGCTGAGGATGGGGTCGATGACGTTCTTCGTGGAGAAGGTCTCCACCATGCCGATGGTCGCCACGAACACGAATCCGAGCGCACCGAGCAACCCCGCCCGCAGCACCTTCCGCAGGTCTACTGAAGTAGTGGGTGGTGCTTCGGTGATGGCCATCAGCCGCGTTCCTCCACTGCGAGCCGCTCACCGAGAAGACCGGTCGGACGGAAGATGAGGATGAGCACTAGGGCGCTGAACGCCACCACATCCTTGAGCTGGCTCACCGAGGGGATGCCCCACCCATCGAGCACCAGCAGCGGCCCCACCGACTCGAATAGGCCGAGGGCGAGCCCGCCGACATAGGCACCAGCCATGTTGCCGATGCCACCGAGCACTGCGGCGGTGAAGGCCTTGATGCCCGGCAGGAACCCGGTCAGGAAGTAGACCTGGCGGAACAACAGCGCCCACAAGACGCCGGCGACGCCCGCCATCGCGCCGCCCACGGCGAAGGTGAGGGCGATCACCCGATTGACGTTCACACCCATGAGCGCGGCGATCTCCCGGTCTTCGGCGATCGCCCGCATCGCCCGACCCATCCGGGTCCGGGTGACGTAGGTGTAGAGGCCGGCCATCGCCACCGCGGCGGTGGCGATGACGACCATCTGTGTCTTGAGAATTTCGAGGCCGAATATCGAAATCCGCCCTTGCATCACCGTGGGGAGCACCGGGTAGCTTTTGAAACTCTCGCCGAACAGCCCGCGGAAGGTGTACTGGAGAAAGAACGACATCCCGATCGAAGTGATCAGCGGGATGAGACGCGGGGCCCCGCGGAGAGGCCGGTAGGCGAGCCGCTCGATCAGTACCGCCACCAGTGTCGAGGTGGCCATGGAAACGAGGATGGTGAGCCCGAGGCCGACTATCGGCTGGCTCTCCCAGACCCCGGCGTCGGCAAGGGCGTTGGCGGCGAAGAACCCGGTCACCGCTCCGGCCATGAATACCTCGCCGTGGGCGAAGTTGATGAACCCGAGGACGCCGTAGACCATCGAGTACCCCAGGGCGATCAGGCCGTACATGGAGCCCTGGGCGAGTCCGGTGACGATCAGCTCCCGCCACGCCTGCGCGGTGAGCCCCTCCCCGTCAACGGCCTTCGACAGGGTCCCGAGCACGCCGACGAGGATGAAGACGAGCGCGCCAATGCGGATCGCCCACAGGAACGTGTCGACCCAACTGAACCGGAAGCTTCGGGGCTTGAGTAGCTGCATCGGGTCTGGGTGAGCAGAGACCCGGCACCCGGAGGGTGCCGGGTCTCCACCCGGTCGATCAGCCGATCAGGAGTCGATGACGACGATTTCGCCGCCAGCGCCCTTGCCGGCACGGAACACGACGTTGGCAATGCCCGCCTGCGGATCGCTCGGATCCTCATTGAAGGACACCGACACCGTATTGGCACCGCAGTCACCGAACTCGTCGCAGCTGAGCGATCCCGTCACGCCGGGGAAGCCCGCCGTGGCATACAGGAAATCGCGCAGCGCCTGACGGTCGACCCACAGCTCGCCGTCCGGGCCCTGCACCGCAACGGACTCGATGGCATTGAGCAGCATCATCGTCGCGTCGTAGGTGTGGGCATGGAACGCGGCGACCGGGGCCTCGCCGTAGGCGGCCTCGTAACGAGCCACCAGGTTCGTGTAGGTCTCACCGGTGAAACCGGCGTTGCCCTCGAACCCGAGGTCCGGGCCGGAGAAGTATGCGCCCTCTGCCTCAGGCAGCGAGAACAGCTCCGGGGTGATCAGGCCATCGGCGCCATACATGATCACGTCCTCGAGACCGGCGACCCCGCCCCGCTGCTGAAGGATGAAGTCACCCTCCGGCTGGAAGATCGGGAAGTAGATCGCCTCCGGGGCACCAGCGGCGCACTCGGTCAGGACGGGCACCATGTCGGTGTCGCCCTTGTTGATCGAAGTGGCCACCACGATGTCCCCACCGAGTACCTCGAACGCGTTGCCAAAGGCGCCGGCGAGGCCGCTGGTGTAGGGGTCACCGTCATGGATGGTGCACACGGCCGTCAGGCCCAGAACGTCATAGGCGAACAGAGCCGCCGCGCCGCCCTGGATCAGGTCGTTGTGCGCCGTGCGCAGGTAGAACGGGAAGTAGTTCTCCCCGGCGTTCCCCTGGAAGTCGGACGTGAGTGACGGACCGGTGTTCGAACCGGAGATCATCACGATCCCGGCCTCGTTGAAAATCGCCATCGCCGGCACCGCGGCACCCGAGCAGGTCGTCCCGATGACGCCCAGAACTCCAGGTTGTGCCGCAATCACCGTCGCACCGGCGCCGCCGCCCTCACCCAGGCACAGGTCGTCCTCGACGGTGCCGAGGTTGACCGTGTGGCCATGGATGTCGCCGAAGTCTTCCATCGCGAGTTCGATCCCTCGCACCTGGTCGACACCGAGGAAGGCGACCTCGCCGCTGATTGCCTGCAGGGCGCGGATCTCGACCGGCGCGCCGGCCTCGATCAGCACTCCACCGGCAGGACCAGCAGCCGGCGGGAATTCCTCGCCAGCGGTGGTCGTGGTGGCGGCAGCAGTCGTGGTTGTGGCCGCGGTACCCGCGGTCGTGGTGGTCGCGTCGTCGTCGCCGCAGGCCGCGGCAAACAGAGCAAACACGACGAGCAGCACGCCGAGGTGCCGCAGCTTCGTGAGTCGATTCATTGGTTGTTACCCCTCCATAGTGGGAGCCGGATCGCCGGCCGGGCCTGCGATCCAGGTCGGCGAAGTGTAATCGCCTGGCCCGGAGGGCGAGGGACGACGACCCGGCACAGCCCTTCATGGGAGAATGACCGGCTGTGCGCGCCCGAGACGAAGCCCTGCTGACCGAGATCCTCCCGCCGGAAGAGCGGGCGGTGGAGGCCGTTGTGGCGCGATATCAGCGGGTGGCGCCCGCTGTGACGCGTTTCGCCCGGTCGTTGGCCGAGAACGACAACCTCCGGGTTCGTCTCGGCTCCCGTACCGCTGCCGAGGCCGGTGAGATCGTGATGGACCCCGGCGTCTTCCAGGCGGCGTATGCCCGCAGGGCGCCGGTCACCCCCTCCGAGGTGGCGCTCGCGTCCGCCCTGCACGAGGCGGTCCATCTGGTGGCCACCGACCTCGACGAGACCAGGCCTCTCCCCCCCGAATGGTTCCCCGACATCGACGAGCCGCTGCCCGAGGACCCGGTCTCACTGCTCGATGCCGTCGACAAGGCTGGCGGTCCGGCCGCCGAGGCGATGTTCCTCGCGCTCGAGGACGCCCGGCAGGAAGTGCAGCACCTCGGCGTCTACCCCGGGGCACGCTCGGTGCTCGGTGATCTCTATCGCGCCTCGGTGCCGGCGGCAATGGGGCATGCCCGCCCCATGGGGCAGTTCGCCCTGTGCTGCTTCCTGGCGGTGGGCGGGTACCAGGACATCGAGACGCTCCAGGGCCTCTCGACGGCGTCGGTGGCCGCGGCACTCGACGACGCCACCGGACTCATCGGCGAGGCGAGTGCGGCCGATGGGCCCTGGGAGACCGCCGGGATCGGCCTGTCGCTCCTGGCCGTGGCCCGCCTCCACGGGCTGCTGACCGAAGCGTCGTCGTCCGAGTCGAAGCCGCAGACCGAGGCCAGGGAGGAACTCGACCGGGAGCGCATCGACGACGGGGTCGACGCGGTGCGCATGATCAGCCCCATCCTGCGCGACGCCGAGTCGTACGACGCCACTCGGCGCTCGGCCCAGGCGATGGCGGCCGAGAAGGGCACCAAGGCCGACACCGATGAGGCCGGTGACCCCGCCACCGACCAGATCCTGCGGGTGTCGGAGGGTCCCGACGTGTATCTCCCGACCGGCCAGAGCGGAAAGCTGATCGTCTCCCCGATCCCCGAACGCTTTGCCCAGTTCGCCCCCGTTGGCCGCGGTGCGCTCGACGAGGCGGCGCGCCGCTGGGACGTCGCCCAGCGGCACATCTCGGGCGAGCTGTATCCGCTGTTCGTCGCCAACCAGCGGCGCGGCCTGCGCTCCGGCTACGACGCCGGGGACCTGTCGCCCTACGCCGCGCTGTTTCTCGGCGCCGGTCTGTACCAGCGGATGTTCGAACGGCGATCGCTCCCCACCCGCCGCGCCTACGCGGTGAGCCTGCTCGTCGACGGGTCGGCCAGCATGCTCCAGCCCCGCCCGCTCCCCGGAGGGGTAAAGGCTCCCTGGGCCATGGCGGCGGCCACCCTGGGCGCGTGGACGCTGGCCCGCCTGTGCGACGAGCTTCAGGTGGAGTTCGAGCTGTCGCTCTTCAACCGGGCGTTCGCCTCCCGGGTCGACGACAACGAGCGCACATACGTGGATCGGCTCAACCACACCCGGGGGGCACTCCGCCGCAGTCAGGGCGGCGCCGCCGACCGGCTCACCCGCACCATCAACCACTACCTGGTGAAGACCTTCGATCAGCGCTGGGAGGCGGCCGAGCCGACGCTTGCCGGCCTCTTCTGGACCGCAGCGCGGCCTGCGGAGGCCGCCACCACCGCCCGCAAGGATCCGGCCGGTTCGCCCCCGGTGTCGATGTTCGAGAAGGCGGCGAACGTCGACGAGCTCAACGTCAGCCACGCCGCCGACCGCCTGGGCCGGCGCAGCGCCCAGGTCCGTATGCTGGTCGTGCTCGCCGACGGCATGACCCGCGGTTCGGTGGAGGCGCTGGCGGCATCTGTCGACGAGGTGGAGAGCGCCGGCACGACGGTGCTCGGCATCGGCATCGGCGACGCCACCGTCGAGGCCGCCTACTCTCGAAGCCAGGTCGTGGCCCGCCCCGAGGCGCTCACCCGGGCGATGATCGAGGGCGTTCGATCTGCCCTCCGCAAGAGCATTGCGCTCTCCGGGGGCGACACCTGGTGGGCGCACGAAGGCCTTCTCTACGATCGACTCGCAACAGAGGGGGTGAGCAAATAGGCTCGCCCCGGGATCAGGTCTCGGCTTGTGGCAAGCCGAGACCTGATTGCGAGGGCACATTGCTCGATCGCTGGTCCCATCTAGTCTCGTCTGGAGCCTCTCCAAACGAGACTAGATCCCGGGGCGAGTCGATCAATGTGCTCTCGGTCAGCGACCTATTTGCTCACCCCCTAAGGAGCGACAGTGCCTGAGACCGTCAAATTCGACGACCCGACCGGCCGCGGCAAGCCGGTCGAGCTCGCGACGTTCTCGGTGCCCGACGACGTCCCCGACCACGACCAGCGCGTCGGCAAGATCCCCGAGCTCGACCCTCATTACGTCGACCTCGGAATGCTGTACCGGCTGGCCGCCATCGAGGCGGTGCGTCGCGCCGGCCTCGTCGACACCCCCCTGCACCTTGCCCTCCGCGGCCACATGGGGACCGGCAAGGACCACGACCTCGAGCAGTTCGCCGCCCACCTGCGGCTGCCCTACTACCGGATCCCCCTCACCGGCGAGGTGCGCGACATCACGCTCATCGGCTCGGTCAAGCTCCACGGCGACGGCAAGGGCGGAACCGAGAGCAGATGGGAGGACGGTGACATCACCCGGGCCCTGCGCGGTCCGGCCCTCATCAACATGTCGGAGCTGAATGCCGCCGGGGCCGAGACGCTGTTCGCGCTCCACGCGCTGCTCGACCGGTACCAGGCCCTCGACCTGCCGACCGGTGAGACGGTCCATCTGCGTGAGGACACCCGCATGTTCGGCACGCTCAACCCGACCGACCTGCGCGACTATGCCGGCACGCAGACGCTCAACAAGGCGTTCGCCGACCGGTGGGTCATCTGGGAAAAGCGGTTCCCCGACGCCGAGCAGATCGAGGCGATGCTGCGACGGCGCTACCCGAAGCTGAAGGACTCCTTCGTGACCACCATCGCCCGGCTCGCCGTGGAGGTCAACGAGTCGTTCACCTCCAACGACGCCAGGACCCGGGTGGGCACCCCGATGAGCCTCCGAACCGTCCTCGACCGCATCCCGGCGGGACTGTGGATGTACACCGCGGACGAGGACCCGCTACGGCGCACCTGGGAGGAGTTCGTGCTCAGCCACATCGACCCCTACGACCTCGACCACTACGAGACGGTGTGGTCGGCGGTGGCGCGGCGCGGGCCAGAGGGGCCTCCGTTCAAGTAGATCCGTCTCCCGTCTCCCGTCTCCCGACGCCCGACTCCCGTCAGATCGTGAAATCTCCGTGGACGGGCGACCGGAGACGGGCGACGGTCGACGATTCGAAGCAGCGATCAGGCCGGGCGCCTCTCGACCAGCCCAACCAAGTTTCCCTCGGTGTCCTTGAAGAAGGCCATCCATTCCTCGGTGCCGGCCTCTCCGAAGGTGCCGTCGGAGTCGGCGAAGATCATGTGAGGCTCGGAGGCGATCTCGACGCCTTTCGCACGCAACGCCTCCACGGCCGCATCGATGTCGGGGACCTCCACGTAGAGAAGCGACGATGGCGCGGCGCGCTCGAGGAGCAGGCGGGCCCCGTCGAGATCGAAGAACACCAGGCCGGGCGGGTCGTAGGAGGCGAGGTGCCGCAGGCCGAGCACGTCCCGATAGAAGGCCGTGGCCCGATCGAGGTCTTCGGCACGCTGCGCCACCTGGTGCAGGCGGGTGATGTTCATCTCGGCTCCTCCCACGATGGAATGTACGCGATGGTCGCTGCCGCCGCAGCTCAATCGAGCACCACAGTCTCCGGACAAGGACCCCCTGATCGCAACTCGGCGGGCGAAAGGCGAGACCGCGACGGGCGTTCTCGCGGGAGACGGCACCAGAAGCGTCCTCCTCCGTCGTCTTCGGCGGTGACGGAGGGGGCGGCGGAGACAGCGGGTGCGACTGCCCCCTCCGGCCTCGCTTCGCTCAGCCACCTCCCCCGCTCCGCAGGGGAGGACGTCGTTTGAGGGGTGGTCCTCGGTGGTCGGAGGGTTTGCGACTGGCAGAGGGTGGTTGATAGGTGGCTTGATCGTGCGTCTCCCTCCGTCGTAGACGGGGGGAGTACCCCGAAGGGGGGAGGGGGGTCTTCGCCCAGCGCGGTGCGACTGCCCCCTCCGGCCTCGCTGCGCTCAGCCACCTCCGCTGCGCAGGGGAGGGCGCACTTGCGGAACGCGGAAGGCCTTCTTCCTGGAGATCGGAGACTGGAGCCTCACTACCGTCTCCCCCCAATGCCTCGCT
>Ga0214472_10002242_pt1 | contig 20982 bp, 12 predicted proteins | sample RVTome_6_FD_207662 | JGI IMG/M metagenome (GOLD analysis project Ga0214472, IMG submission 207662) | Soil microbial communities from uranium-contaminated site in the Upper Colorado River Basin, Wyoming, United States - RVT140D175 | ecosystem: Environmental > Terrestrial > Soil > Contaminated >...
CACCATTTTGTGTTTCAGAACATTGCGTGGGCACGGTTCACCATTCTGTGTTTCAGAACGTTGGGTGGGCACCGCCCTCCATTTCATTTGAGGCACTGATCACCAACCACAACCCGTACTTCATCAAGGATAGACCAAGTTCATTGCCGTGCATCGATTTCAGATTGCTCGGGGTAGTGAAGCGAGCGGCAATCAGTCGGAAACCCGCGAGTTAATCGTTATCAACCTTGGTCACCCGAGCGTGAGCCACGCCACCCGGCACACACAATTCGACAGATTCTAAGGCCGAATCGCCGCCACCTTAGATCGCAGACTTTTCCTATTCGCGTGTTCCCGGTAGGCTTTAGGCCTTGGACCTCGAAACGGAACGGGGGGGGGGTAATAAGGGAAGCGTCACGAAAGGAACCGCCATGAGAAACAGGCCGAAGCGCACGGACACGATGATCCTAACTTGCATCCTCGCATCGCTGGTGTCGCCCAACATCTACGCCGAAGAAAACGACGACGATGCCAAGGGTATGTCTGCCGGGACGTTCGCCGGTTTGAAGCTGCGCTCCATCGGTCCGGCGCTGATGTCAGGGCGTATTTGCGACTTCGCCGTCGATCCCCACAACCGCGCTCACTACTACGCGGCCGTATGCTCCGGTGGGGTGTGGAAAACCGAAAACGCCGGCACCTCGTGGCAGCCGATCTTCGACAAGGAAGGATCGTATTCAATCGGCTGCGTCACCCTGGACCCCAACAATCCCTTTGTCGTTTGGGTCGGCACCGGTGAGAACAACAGCCAACGAAGCGTATCCTTCGGCGACGGTGTCTACCGCTCGCGCGACGGCGGCAAGAGTTGGCAGAATATGGGTCTCAATCAGTCTGAGCACATCGGCATGATCGTGGTCGATCCGCGCGACTCCAACATAGTCTACGTGGCCGCCCAAGGTCCGCTGTGGCGATCCGGCGGCGACCGAGGACTCTACAAAACGACAAATGGTGGCACGACATGGAACCGCATCTTGCACATCAGCGACGACACCGGCGTCAATGAAATCCACATGGACCCCAGAGACCCCGACGTGCTCTACGCTTCCTCCTATCAGCGTCGCCGCCGGGTTTGGACGTTGATCAACGGCGGTCCGGAGTCCGCCATGCACAAGTCCACCGACGCCGGTGCGACCTGGCGCGAGCTCAAGAGCGGTATTCCCAAAGTAGACAAGGGGCGAATCGGCATGTGTGTTTCGCCGGCCGACCCCGATACGATCTACGCCATTATCGAGGCCGCCGACGACAAGGGGGGGGTCTTCCGATCGACAAATCGCGGCGAAACCTGGGACCGGCGTAACAAGTACATGGCCTCCAGTCCTCAATACTATAACGAAATCGTATGCGATCCGGTGGACAAGGACCGCGTGTACACGCTCGATACCTTCATGCACGTGACCGAAGACGGCGGCAAGACCTTCGCGCGTACACCGCGCCGCTACCGCCATGTGGACGACCACGCCCTATGGATCGACCCTGCCGACACGGACTATTTGCTCGTCGGGTGCGACGGCGGAATCTATGAGAGTTTTGACCGTGGGAATAACTGGGATTACAAGGACAACCTACCGGTTACGCAGTTCTACCGTGTGAGTGTCGATAACGCGACACCGTTCTACAACGTCTTCGGCGGCACCCAGGACAATAACTCTCAAGGCGGCCCCTCTCGAACGCGAAACCCGGCCGGGATTACCAACGAAGATTGGTTCATCACCGTCGGCGGCGACGGTTACGAAACGCAGGTCGATCCCACAGACCCCAACATCATCTATAGCTTATGGCAATACGGCGGGTTGGTTCGTCATGACCGCCGCAGTAGCGAAGTGGTGGATATCAAGCCGCTCGAGGCGCCGGGCGAGAAGCCCTACGTCTGGAACTGGGATACGCCGTTGATCATCAGCCCCCATTCACACACTCGGCTTTACGTGGCCGCCAACAAGCTGTTTCGATCTGACGATCGCGGCAACAGTTGGACGATCATCAGCGAATACCTGACGCGCGGGCTGGATCGCAATGCGCTGAAGGTCATGGGCATCATCCAAAGCGTCGATGCCGTTTCCAAGAACCGATCGACGTCGATCTTCGGCAACGCCGTGTCGCTGGATGAATCACCGTTGGTCGAGGGGCTACTGTACGTCGGCACCGACGACGGCCTCATCCACGTCACCGAAGACGGCGGTCAGACCTGGCGGAAGATCGAGCTGTTCCCCGGTGTTCCGGACATGACCTACGTGAGCTGCCTAATGGCATCCGTTTCCGATGCCGACACGGTCTTTGCCTCCTTCGACAACCACAAGAACGGCGACTTCAAGCCCTATCTCCTCAAAAGCACCGATCGTGGCCGGACCTGGACTTCGATCGCCGGTGATTTGCCCGAACGTGATACCGTAATCAGCGTTCGACAAGATCACGTCAAAGAAGATCTCCTCTTCGCCGGAACCGAATTCGGCGTACATTTCACCGTGGACGGAGGAGAGCAATGGTTCAAGCTCAAGGGCGGAATGCCCACCATTGCGGTGCGCGATCTGGAGATCCAGCGCCGCGAGAACGACTTGGTGCTCGGCACGTTCGGGCGCGGCTTCTACGTGCTCGACGACTACACGCCGCTGCGTCAGGTCAGCAACGAATTGCTGGACGCCGACGTCGTTCTGTTCCCCGTGAAACCAGCGCTGCGCTACATCCAACGAGGTCGCCTGGGCGGCGGATCGGGCAAGGGATCGCAAGGGGCATCGTATTACGCCGCGCCAAACCCGCCCTTCGGAGCCGTCTTCACCTATTTCCTGAAGGACAAAATCGAGACACGCAAAGAGCGTCGCCAAAAGGCGGAACAAAAGGCGAAGAAATCCAAAAAGGCCGTGGACTATCCCACGATCGAAGAACTCCGCGCCGAGGACAACGAGATGACCCCGGACGTGATGTTGATCGTTCGTGATGAAGACGGCAACGTCGTCCGCCGCGTTTCCGGTTCGCGCAACAAAGGAATCCACCGCGTCGCGTGGGATCTGCGCGATCCCTCGTTGTCACCTACGCGACTCACCAAACCCAAGAATCTTCCACCCTGGGTGACGCCACCCGCCGGTCCGCTTGCACTGCCCGGAACGTATAGCGTAACGCTTACGAAAGAAGTTGACGGTCAGCTTACCGATCTTTCCGAACCGCAAACGTTCGAGGTCATTCCGCTCGAGCTGGCGACCTTCGCGGCCGCCGATCGCAACGAAGTCATGGCCTTTAATCGTAAAGCGGCCAGGCTGCACCGAGCCATAAGCGGTGCTTCGCGGGTCGCGGGCGAAACGGCCAATCGGATCAAGCACATTCGAAAGGCGTTTGTCGACACACCGGCAGCCGACCCCAGCCTGCTTGCAGAAATCGACGCACTCCGAACACGGCTCACCGAACTCACCACCCAGCTCAGTGGCGATCGCACGCTTTCCAAACATCAAGAGCCCGTTCCGCCGTCGATCAGTCGGCGAGTCGGAGTGGCCATGAGTTGGTACGTCACGTCCGCGCCGACGCAAACGCAACGTGAGGCCTATGACCAGGCCGGCGCGGAGTTTGTTGACGTACTAGCGGCACTACGAAAGTTCATCGAGCAAGACCTGGCCGGCGTCGAAGCCAAACTTGAGTCCGCCGGCGCGCCATGGACGCCGGGCCGCATTCCCACCTGGCCCACGGAGTAGAGCAATGCCCGAGTTGACACCGTTTCGCGCGATACGCTATGACGCCGATCGACTCGGTGGCGATTTGTCGACCGTGCTCGCGCCGCCCTATGACGTGCTCGGTCAGGGCGACAAAGACGCGCTGCTCGATAGGAGCGAGAACAACGTCGTGGCCGTGGACCTGCCGCACATCCCGCCGAAGTCCGCGGGGCCGGTTGAGGTGTACCACCAAGCCGCCGTTCGCTTGCACGGATGGCTGACCAGCGGCGTAATGGTTCGAGAAAAATCGCCGGCCCTGTATATCTATCACCAAGAGTTCGAGCTCGCCGGCCAGACCTACACCCGTCGCATGTTCATCGCCCGTTTACGCCTGCAACCGTTTTCCGAGGGCTCCATCCTGCCGCACGAGAAAACTTTCGGCGGTCCGAAGGAGGACCGACTGGCATTGATGAAAGCCACGGAGTGTCAGCTTTCGCCCATCTTCGGGCTATACGCCGATCCGGAAGACGAGATCGGATCGATGCTGGCGGGGAACTCGGCACCGCCGGCCACGGCCACTCTGGGCGGAGTCGAGAACCGCATGTGGATTATGACCGATGGCGGCACCATCGATCGCGTCGCCTCCGCGATGAGCGAACGGCCGGTCTACATCGCCGACGGGCATCATCGGTATGGAACCGCGTTGATGTATCGCGAGTTCCTGGCCTGTGCGGCGGGCGGATCACTCCCCGACGATCATCCGGCCCATTACATTATGTTTGTGCTGGCCAACATGGACGATCCGGGATGCTTGATTCTCCCCTACAACCGGGCGCTGGCCGATGTTGACATGCAAACCGTTCTCGGGGCTTGGTCGGACGGGACCGAGCGTGTCGATGTGAAGGCGGCGGATCTCGTGTTGCATGATGGTCGAACGGGCGACGAGGTGGCACTTCGATTCACGAATCGCGGCGTCCTTTCCGAACTGGCACCGGACGAGTGCGACGCCTGGCGGCAGCTTGATTATGCCTATCTTCATCGTTACCTGATCGAGGAATTGTTGGCGAAAAAGATGGGGCGCGTGCCTACAGTGCGATATGCCAAATCCGTTGCCGCCGCCCAATGCATCGCCCGGGATGAATCCGGCGTAGCCCTGCTTACCAACGCCACATCAATGGCACACATGCGCGCCGTCAGCCAGGCCGGCGGCCTGATGCCGCAGAAGAGCACCTTTTTTTACCCCAAACTGGCCACCGGATTGGTGATCAACCCGATCTCTATGTAAAAAGTCGTCGTGTGCCGGGATGTGCGTCATTCTCGGCGGAATGGGGGCATCGAGTCAGAGCCGCTGGCGCGAGCCTGCGGAATCCTGTGTGCCGGCATGTCATTCGGTTTGTGCCCGGTGCGCTGAAACTGCACCCGCCGACGCTGTCACGAACTCCGTTCGCCGTTGCGCCGCCCGTTCGAGTTGACGAAGCCGGGATCAAAAGGCATTCTTATGGCTTGTTGAGTTGCGGGGCTGGGGCATCGCCAATAAAGACACCCTTTCTCACTCGATAAGTTCTGAAATAACCATCTTCCCACATCCAACGTGGAGAAAAGGAATGAAAGCAATGAACAGGCACGGGAACCGGCGGGCGGATCTTACCGGGGGATTGCGCGGGCGCGTCGTTCTTCTATGGAGCGTGGCGCTCGGGGCGGTCGGTTTGACGCAAGTCCGAGCGACCGATGTGTTCACGCCGAGTCATGTGGCCAAGGTTCGCGGCGTGGTATCCGCGGAGATTTCCCCCGACGGCAAGCACATCGCCTATCTGCTGGCCGTCCCGCGCCAACCCTACGAAGACGAAAACGGATCGCCGTGGATCGAATTGCACATGATCGACTCGGATGGAACCTCGCGTCCGTTCATTACGGGCGAGGTCAACGTTGGCTCGATTACCTGGACGCCCGACGGCGAGGGCATTGCATTCCTGGCCAAGCGCGGCAATGACGAGCATCAGTCACTGTATGTCATTCCGTTGCGCGGAGGCGAAGCGACGCGTGTATTGAGCCATGATACGGGCGTCGGAGCTTACAGTTTCAACGGCGATGGCAGCCGCGTTGCCTTTCTCTCCAAGGATGAAAAACCGAAAGATAAAGAAAAGCTCGGCAAGAAGGGCTTCAATGCGGAGATTTTCGAAGAGGAACTGCGCTTCACACGCGTGTGGATCGGCATGTTGAATAGCGATGACGAGCCCAAGTTGTTGGAGTTCGACGGGAACGCGTCCGAGTTGCACTGGTCGCCGACGACCGACAAACTGGCGGTTGCGTTGGCGCCCACGCCGCTTATCGACGACCACTACATGAAGCGAAAAGTGCGCGTGGTTGACATCAAGAGCGGAGAAATCGTCGCCCGCATCGAGAACCCCGGCAAACTCGGTCAGGTGGCATGGAGCCCCGACGGCAAACACCTGGCCATGGTTTTGGCCGGCGATCTCAACGATCCGTCGCCCGGCCGTTTGATGGTCGCCCCGGCCTCCGATGGTCCGTTGCAGGATATTCTTCCCAATTACAAGGGTCACGTTACCGGCGTCGCCTGGCAAGATGATGAAACCGTCATGTTCGTCGGCGACGAGGGTGTTTGGACCACGCTCGGCGAAATACGCTTTGACGGATCGGCACGCAAGACGCACATCCCGGCGGGCAAGCACGTCTTTAGAGGTTTGAGACTTTCTAAGGATGGCCACACGGGTGTGATGATCGGCAGCAGTCCGACGCATGCAACGGAACTATTCGTGATGCGCCACGGTGACAGCGGCCCGCGACGCCTGACAGATAGCAATCCGTGGATGAAGGATATGCGCTTCGCCGGCCAGGAGCCCATCACCTACCAGGCGCGGGACGGCCTGGACATCGAGGGTATTCTCATTCATCCGCTCGACGAGCAGCCGGGTCAGCGCTATCCGTTGATCGTCGCGGTGCATGGCGGTCCCGAAGCGCACCACAGCAACGGCTGGATGACGAGTTACTCCAGTCCCGGCCAGGTCGCGGCCGCCGAGGGTTACGCGGTCTTCTATCCGAACTATCGCGCCAGCACGGGTCGCGGCGTGGAGTTTTCCAAATTGGACCATGGCGACCCGGCCGGTAAGGAATTCGATGATCTGGTCGACGGCGTCGATCATCTGGTCAGCATGGGCTTGGTCGATCGTGATCGTGTCGGCGTGACGGGCGGCTCGTACGGTGGTTACGCGACGGCGTGGTGTTCGACGTATTACTCGGAGCGTTTCGCCGCCGGCGTGATGTTCGTGGGACTGAGCGACTTAATCGCCAAGGTGGGCACGACGGACATTCCCAACGAAATGACGCTGGTCCACTGGCGGAAGCATCTTTGGGATGATTGGGAGCTATTCCTCAACCGCAGCCCGATTCGGTATGTACAGAAGGCGAAAACGCCGCTACTCATTTTGCACGGCAAGGACGACACCCGCGTCCACCCCAGTCAATCCATGGAATTGTATCGGAATCTAAAAACGATCGGACAAACGCCGGTGCGACTCGTCTGGTATCCCGGCGAAGGGCACGGCAACCGTAAGGCCGGGGCACGCTATGATTACAACTTGCGCATGATGCGCTGGTTCAATCATTATCTAAAGGGCAAGGGCGGCGACCCACCGCCGCACAAGCTGGACTATGGGTTTGATGAGGAAGACGAGGACGAAGATAGCTGAAGTGTAGTATCCCTATAGACCCAAGTTTTGACGAACTCTTTATTCCGCGTCGAGTTTGAATATGAGGTGGTGTCCGTCGCGCGCCACATGAATTAGAAGCCGGTCGGATTCATCAAAGGCCCGCTGGAGCGCTTGTTCGTCATAGTCCGCGCTATACTGCCGGTTTATGCCCTCCAGAATGTCGCCGATGTGCAAACCCCGCCGGCATGCCGGCGTCCCGGGCACGATATGTTTGATCTGGAGCGTCTTTCCCCTGCGCTCCACGATCAGTCCAAACTTGGAATGTCCACCAAAAGTGATATAGGTGTCTTGCTTTCTCAAGAACCGAACCCGCCGGTTTTTCTGGTCCAACGTGATGTCAAAGTGGTACAAGGCAAGTTGCCCGATCGCCGATTGTTGGTCATGAAACCGCGTAGGCGGTTCAACAAACCCAAACCCACCTAGTCGAATATTGCCGCGAGCGGGAACGGGTTCCGAATCGACGGAGCTATCAGCCGGACCGGCCAGCGCGATTTTATCACGCAGGGATTCGTTGAGCATAATCGCTTCGACAGAACCCGTATCGATCAACATGTTCACCTGAGTTTCACCGAAACCGAGAGGAATTGCGGCCAAACCATCTACCTCTTTATAGTCAAGAATCTGCAAGCCGTCGGCCGGTGCAAGGTGCCCCTGGGTTAGTGAGATCTTCAGATTCGGGTAGTCCAATGAGAGCAAGCAGTGCTTAAACACCGAGAGCCCCAAAGTGCCATCGAAGCGGCGGTACCCGTGTTCCGCTAAGTCCCAATCGTATACGGCCACATCCAGGCCCTTCAAATTGACGCCGCCGATATTAAGTTCGCCGATGTGGCCTATTTCGGATGAACCCGCTTCGCGGCTCTTAACACTTGCCCGCCGCACGATGTTGTCGTCCAGCGTCGCACCGGAGATACTCGTATCCAGCAGGAATAGGTATGGACCCGTTCCGTTCACTCTGGCCAAAAAGGCTGGCTTGTCGAACGTTATGTCGAAAGGCACGGTTCCTGATGTGACAGTCCAATCGATGGATTGTGGGGTTGAGGATAGACCTTCGCCGGGCTCACCCGCCAGGGCCATTACGGGAAACAAACACAGACCCGCCGACAGCACGAGTGATCGACGGCACATTCTAGCTGGGGTGAATTTCATCGCCCTATTACTCCATATATTCTCAAACACCGCCTACGTCCGGCGGATGCCTTACCAAGCTCGCATCTTATCAAGTCACACGGTCAACCGTCCACGCCACGGTACGTATCGCGTGTGTATCAAGGGCAGTGGCGCCGATTGGCTCGGTCGAGAAAAAGCCCGGAATCGTGTTGTCCGAGTTGTTAAGGGCGTATGGAGTGGGGCGCTCAGACGGAATCGGTCCGGGAACCATTCTAGGGGTTTCATCGGCGTGGCAGGTCTATGAAGCCGTATCAGGCCGCATTCCATCGAATAAATTGCGGCTACAATTCGAAAGATAATGTCTCCGGCGTATGCCCGGAATGAGGAGAACCATCGGACATCGGGCGGAGTCGGGCAGGGAAAATGCAGGTGCCACAAAGTAGGCGCGTAGCGAAAAGAGATGCTTTGACCCCCACCCAACCTCCCCCTAGGAGGGGGAGGGGTTTGTTGTTCGCCCACTCGGGGGTTTGTTGTTCGCCAACGCGGGGGTTTGTTGTTCGCCCACTCGGGGGTTTGTTGTTCGCCAACGCGGGGGTTTGTTGCTCGCCCACGCGGGGGTTTGTTGTTCGCCTACGCGGGGGTTTGTTGTTCGCCTATGCGGGGGTTTGTTGTTCGCCTACGCGGGGGTTTGTTGCTTACGCAAGGGGAGGGATTTGATGGTGGTTCACGCAGTGGGAGAGGATCGGTCGTCGGCACACCCCTCTCCCTTTTAGGGGGTGGGGTTTCGATGGGCTATACGTCACGTAGTTGGTGACCCATTTTGGTTTTTTTGGTTTTCAGGTAGGGGAGATTGTGCTCGTTGGGTTGCATCTCGAAGGGAATTTGCTCATCGATATGAATTCCGTAAACAGCCAGGCGGTTTACCTTCTTGGGGTTGTTGGTCAAGATGCGCAGTCGTGACAGACCCAGGTCACGCAAGATGTGTGCCCCTACGCCGTAGTCTCGCCGATCCACGGGCAATCCCAATTTCTCGTTGGCTTCGACGGTGTCGTACCCTTCGTCTTGCAACTTGTAGGCTTGGAGCTTGTTGTGCAGGCCGATGCCCCGACCCTCCTGCCGCAAGTAGATCAGCGCACCCTTGCCGGCCTCCTGAATTTTGCGCAAGGCCGTGTTAAGCTGCTCGCCGCAATCGCAGCGACGCGAATGAAACACGTGGCCGGTCATGCACTCCGACTCCACGCGAACCAAGACCGCGTCGTCATGGTGAATCGGTTTCCCATCCTCATCCAGGGTGCCCACGCCGCCGCAGCAAAGCGCCAAGTGGGGTTCGGGATCAACGGGTGAATGGTAAGCGATCAGCGTGAATTCGCCGTGTTCTGTCGGAAGTTTGGTGGTCACGCCGCGCTCGACGAACTGCTCTCGTTGCATTCGATATTCAATGATGTCCGCGACCGTGTACATGCGAATGTCGTGTTCTTTAGAGAGTTTGGTCAAGTCCGGAACTCGTGCCATGGTTCCGTCTGAGTTCATGATCTCGATGATCGCCGCCATAGGTCGAATGCCGGCTAAGCGACATAAATCAACCGAGCCCTCCGTCTGCCCGGCGCGCACCAGCACGCCACCCTCACGGGCCATCAACGGATTGATGTGGCCCGGTCTTACCAGGTCGGTTGGGCGCGTATCGGGGGCGCAGGTGACCTCGATGGTCTTCGCCCGGTCGGAGGCCGAGACACCTGTGGTGATGCCGAAGCGGCTGTGCGCGTCGATCGAAATGGTGAAGGCAGTACTGAACCGCGCCGCATTCTCGGAGGTCTGCTGCGGAAGATTGAGCTCTTCGCATCGTCGCTGCGTCATGGGCAAACAGAGCACACCGCGCCCCACGGTGAGCATAAAGTTAACGGCCTGGGGCGTGACGTATTGGGCGGCTATGACGAAATCGCCCTCATTTTCGCGATTCTCGTCGTCAACCAAAATGATGATGCGACCTTCACGCAGGTCTTCAAAGGCCATTTCGATCGGCGAAAACGGAGGTCCACTCATGGGTCGTTCAATCCTGTGCATGGGCGTTAAGGTTGGCGACAAACCGATTGCCGGCGCCAATGTAGTCGATTAGGGCGACCACCGCCAGTCCGGTCGCGGCCCAGCACAACGGAGGCCAGGCTCGCCGTGCAGCATCCGGCAAATCGGGTGCCAGAAGGCAGAATCCAATCATCACAAGTTGCATGGCCGTGCAGCTTTTCCCCCAGATTCTCGGTTGGATGAAAAACTGACCGGTTAGGGCGTAGACGATTCCGAAACCGACGACGGTCAGCACGTCCTTCCCGATGGCGATCACCGCCACCCAACTGGGCAAGAGAAACCTGGGGACGGAGGAAGCATCCATCGCGAGGAGCACGACGGAGCAAGTGATCAGCAGCTTGTCGCCGACCGGATCGAGGAATCTACCGAGGGGCGTCTCCTGGTGAAGGACTCGTGCCAGGAAACCGTCGAGCGCATCACTGATGGCCATGAACACAAAGATGCCCAGCGCTAAGTGCCGCCAACCCGTCCATCCTGGGGCGTTAAGGTTGAGCAGGCAGATCGCAAACGGCGCCACCAGCGTGATGCGGGCTATGGTGACTCGGTTGGGCCAATTGATCCAACTCATGATCGTTCCAGGCGCTGCCATGGGGCGATTCCGTATGACGCGACAATCGTCGTACCGAGTTCGATCTTCCCGTCAGCGGCAAGTGCCATTTCGTTTGCACGCCCCCGAACAGCAAGTCATGCCCGTCGAGCAGGCGGCGCCCTTGGGGTCACAGGGACAGTCGCTGTCGGTGCCGTCGGCGAAGCCGTCACAATCGTCGTCGATGCCGTTATTGCAAATTTCTGCCACCGGTGCTCCGCAATCCACATCGCAGTTGCAACTATCTTCGCCGCCTTCGCACAGACCATCGCCACAGCAGGAGGGGGCGGGTAGCGTGAAGCCGGGATCGCAATCCACGGGGCAATTGTTTACGTTTTCGCTTTGACAAATTCCGTCGCCACAGCATGACCGACGACAGCTTGACCCGCCCGTGCATCGGCAATCCAGTGAGCAACTGAAGCAATCCTCGTCGGCATCCACGCCGCCGCAGACACCATCGCCACAGCCTCCTCCACCAGAGCTGAAACAGTCGCCGGTGCAGTTGATGCAGTCTTCACCGGTCTCACACGAGCCGTTGTTATTGCAGGTTTGGATTTGGCAGACACCGCCCACGCACGTTTCACCTACCGGGCAAACGATCGGGTCGTTGATACATCCGAGTGTCGTGTCGCAGCTATCAACCGTACAACCGTCGCCGTCGTCGCAACTGATGGTGTCGTTTGAGCAACTACCGTCCGTGCAAGTATCGGTGGTACATGCTGATCCGTCGTCACAATCGATAGGCGTGCTGGCGCAGCCGGTGATCGCGTCGCACACGTCAATCGTGCAACTGTCTCCGTCGTCGCAACTAATGGTGTCGTTTGAGCAACTACCGTCCGTGCAAGTATCGGTTGTACATGCCGATCCGTCGTCACAATCGATAGGCGTGCTGGCGCAGCCGGTGATCGCGTCGCACACGTCAATCGTGCAACTGTCTCCGTCGTCGCAACCGATGGTGTCGTTGGTGCACGCCCCGGTTCCGGGGTCGCAACTGTCGGTCGTACAGGCGTCGGTGTCATCGCAGTTCACGGGCGTATTGGAACAAGCGCCGCCGCTGCACATGTCGATCGTGCAGAGCAGGGCATCGTCACAATCTGTATCGACAAGGCAACTCGCGACCGCGCACGCCAGACCGGTGATCAACACGTCATCCACCGCGGCTTCCACCACCGAACCGCCGGCGCTATCCGCCGCTACGAAACGGATCCGCACCTGGTTGGTGGGCACCACGTAGTCGGCCACGTTGAACCCGCTCAAGATCCATCCGCCGACGACTTCTTCTCCCTCGGGGCCGATCGTTTCGACGTTGGTCCAGCTTGTTCCGCCGTCATTCGAAATGTCGACTGTCAATAAATCGGCATTTGGTTCGGCGCCGGTGGCGTTGTTGAACCAGCGGTAATACGACACGGTGGCGTCGTCGAAGGTGGAAAGGTCGAGGTTCGGCGTCGTTAGCGTCGTCGGCCCGCCGTCGATGTCATTTTCGCCCAGAGAACCGCCGATGGTTCCCTGCCCGGTGACGAAACAGGTCGTTCCGCCGGCAGCCGAGTGGTCATCTTCGGGTTGGGCCTCGGTTCCGATGGGGTCTACGCGAGTCCAGATGCCGGTGGTGGCCGTGTCGGTCGGTGCGCCCACCGTCCAGCCCTGGTTCGATTCCATATCGTCGTCGAGTACGACGGTGGCGGTGGCGACCGCAGCCGACAGAACACTTGCCGGCGCCGCTGCTGGAAGTGATTTCGTTCCGCTCACGGTTCCCGCAGCGCTCACGTAGAACTCGGGCGTGTCAGTGCAACCGGCCGGCGGCAATGTGGCTTCGTAAAGATCCCCACCGAGAAACGCGAGTGGCACATTTTGATAAATGCCACCGTCATAGCGGTAATGAAGCGTTTCCGATCCCGTAACGATGTTCTCACCCTGGGCGATGATTTGTACGGAGATGGAGGTCGACGTGCCGGGTGCGAGCACTTGCGGTGGACCGTCGGGAAGGGCAAGCGTCACGCCGTCGGAGACCAGGATCGGGCCGGCGCAGATCGAAAACGATTGCGGTCCTTGGGGAACACTGCTGCCTTGCACCTGAATCGTCCACAACCCCGGTTCCGGCGCTTCCACCAATACCTGCTCCATGTTGTCAATGGTGTTGATCTTGTCCCGCGTAGCACGGGCGGATGGGTTCGACGGATCAAGCGTCCAGGGGTAGGCCCGCACACCAGTGGGGCTCACGACCACCAGGTCGAGATCATTTACCAGCGCCGGATTAACGTTGGGCGTACCCGGGAAGTCATCCCAGACGAGCGTAATCTTGAGTTCCGCATCGGCGGCGGTGACCAACGCTTGATAGGCCATGACACCGCCTTGGCTCACCTGTTGAGACTCGTCGAAGTTTCCGCTCCGCATGAAGTCTATCGTCTCTTGCCCCTTGACCATGCCGTATCCGAATTGATAGTCCGGCCCGGGGTTCCATTTATCTTTGGCGTTATGGGCCAGCAACGCTTTAAGGGTAGCATTGCGGGGGTCGCCTTGACCGGAGAACTGAACGCGGTAATCTTCAAGAATCAAGGCGCACAGCCCGGTAACCGTCGGCGCCGCCATCGACGTGCCGCACTTGACGGAGTAGCCGCCGTTGCTGGAGGTCGATGTCACGCCGTTGTCGGCGCTACCCTGGCAACCGGAGGCGGAAACGTCGGGCTTCATGCGGCCATCATCGACAGGCCCCCAACTGCTAAACGAGGTCATGCCTTCGCTGTTGGAGTTCAGCGCTCCGACGGCGATGTGGTTCTTGGCGCCCGCCGGGGGTGCCGTGCTGTAATACTTGCCAAATCCCTCCACGTCGCATCGGCTGCCCTGGCGCTCGTTTCCATTCGCCCAGACAATGCGATACGGACTCCCCAGGCTGCCACGGACGATCGAGTCGATCAGTTGCGATGTCACGCCATAGTCACCTTGGATTTCACACGGGAAACCGTTCGTTTCGGTATTGGTGCCGATCGAATTGTTGGTGATGTCGGCGCCGTGGCTATTGACGGCGTCGTTGTAGTCACTCTCCAGGTCGCCCGGGTTCGTATACAGGAAGGTTCCCGTGCCGTCCCACTGGAACCCATAAGACTCCAGAAGGACCGCCGGGGCCATCCCACGATAGAGCCCACCGCCGGCGGATCCATCACCGCCGATGGTACCGGCGACGTGCGTGGAATGGTCGGACAGGACGGAGGAATCGTGCGTCGTGAGGCGCCCGCTGAAGTCCGCATGGGAAGCAAGCCCGGAGCCACCGTCGTACACCATGACCCCGACACCGCTTCCGTCGAGATTGAAAGGCGACGACTGAAGCGCATCGACCTGCGTGAGCGTTCGATTGCTGTCGTTGACTTCGCTAAACGGCGGTAGGGGCGGTTCGATCCATTGCACGACATCCTCGTCCGCCAGGGCCATGAGTTTCGATTGTGGAAGTTCGATCACCAGCGTGTTGACGGATTTCATTTGATCAATGACGGTCGCGCCATGCTTGCGTACCGTGGCCCGGGCGACGTTGACAAGTGAAATCCCGCGATGGAACTGCGCATAGACGGCGATCGTAGGGTCGGCGGGATCCGAGCGATCGACAACGGCGAAACCAGGGAGCCGATTGGCGACGATGGCAGGGTGAATCTTCAATACACGCTGGATCGGTGCCACGTGGGCGATCAATCCTGATTGAGCGGCCACCCGTACATCAACGCCCTTCAGCGGGAGTCGAGCGAAGAAAGCATTATCGCCCAGGTAGCTGAGCAGGCGCAATCCCGAGCGTTCCATGGCTATCCGCTGCTGGGGCAAAAGAGGATGTTGGAACTGAACCACGACGTGGCGTTGGTCGGGGCGTTGCGCCAGCGCATCGAGCGAAGTGCGAACCTGTTCAACCGTTTGCGGTTGGACGGGCGCCGCACCGGAACGCCAGGGAATGTCACCCATCGCCGACGGTGCCGACCCTAATGGAATCGCGACCGTCAGGGCGAGTGCGCCCAGCAGAAGCCCGTTACGAGTCGAGATCACTACGGACAATCTATTTCCGTGCCGATATTTTGTCATTATTTTGTCCTCAAAGAAAGGATCCGTCCAAAACCCGTTCGCTGTCCGACAACGCGACGAAGTGTCCTCTGCCCGGCCGGCGCCGGCGATCGACCCAGCAACCCCGTGCAACCCATCCGAATCCCATAATAGCGAAAAACGTCCTTCATTGAAAGCGGACGAGCCACGCGCTGAATCCATCGTGGCCGCAAACCAAGACGTCTTATATCGGACACGCGGTTATAGGAAGTATGTAGAAGATGGGGCGGCTAGAGCCTCGTCATTGACTGATGTCCATGACGCCCGCCTGCAAGCGTTCCGCCGGCTTTTGGTGAAATAGTTTCCGCTCATTGGAAAAGCACAGCGGAGGATTCTACAAAAAAGCACCAAATGCCGTATGATGCGTCCGCGAGCGGCGAAACTTGCGAGGTGCGGCGGTTTGTCTTGCCGATTGGCGTTACAAAGTTGGTCCGTCCGTATAATCGCCATACCGGTCGATTACATGTAAATTGAAGCAGATGCCTTTCCGTGGAGTGGAAGCGTCACGCAGCAGGAGTGTCCTTATGGGTGAACAGGTGGCATCGCGCATCGCGGAATCGATGCGCGGGCCGATTCAAGACTACGCAGATTTGATCAAACAGCTTGCAGGGGATCGTGCCCGGTCATTGACGCTGTTTGGTACGATCATTTCGGCATCCTTTGATCCGTCGTGCCACACGGCGCGCAGCGTGCTGGTTTTGGATGCGGTGGATCTGGCGCTGCTGCGGAAGATCGCGCTGCAAGGGGCCAAACTCGGCAAGGTCTGTATCGCGGCTCCCTTGATCATGACGGCAGAATACATCAAGAGGTCGCTCGATACCTTCCCCGTGGAGCTGATCGAAATCAGTCAGCACCATCTAACGCTGTTCGGTGAGGATTGCTTCGCCGAGCTGTCATTTGACAAGGGCCGCGTCCGTTTGCAGTGCGAGCGGGAACTCAAAACGATTCTCATCGGTTTGCGCCAGGGATTATTGGCGGCGGCCGGTCGTGAGAAGGTCATCAGTGCTGTCGAAACGGACATCGGCGAGGCGCTCATGCGGACATTGCGCGGCATGCTTTGGATGAAAGGGATCGTAGAAGCAAAGCCCGCTGCCGAGGTGCTGTCGGAAGTTGAACGAATCATAGACCGTAAACTGTCAGGGGTACGCAACGCTCTTGATGCCTCCGCGCATCACGGTTGGGACGAATTCGATCGGCTTTATCAGGATGTCGAAGCCCTCGGTGAGATCGCCGATGGCTGGTAACGAGGGCCGATCCATCGTGTCCGATGGCTACTCCCGAGCTGCGGGCATCTTGCCGTGCGTACTCATTCGGTATGCGCTCGCGGTGTCGCTGGCATTGACGTGCTGCGCCGCAAGCGCTTACGCGGAGGTCACGGTCAAGGATCCCGGTACCTATGTGGTCGATCGGGCCGGGATCATCGACGCAGATACCGAATTTCGGATGAACGCCTGGCTGGCGGAACTTGCGCAGAAAACCACCGCTCAGGTCAAGGTCTTAACCGTGCCGAGCCTGGACGGCGAGGACGACTTCGGCTTCGCCCAGAGGCATGCGGAGTTGTGGAAGCTCGGTCGGGCGGGCAAGGATAACGGGGCGCTGATCTTGATGGCCATGAAGGAAAGAAAGATTCGGATTCAAGTCGGTTACGGATTGGAGGGGGCTCTGCCCGACTCCTTTTGTGGTGAATTGACCCGGAAGATCGCTGCGAAGTTTTTCAAACAAGGTCTCTATGGCGAAGGGCTCTTCCTCGTTGTGTCGGCCGTCGGAAATACCGTCGCGGCGGACGCGAATGTTACCTTGAGCCGAATGCCCGAATATCGATCTAAAGCCAGGCGCGGTTCGCGGCGCGGTGGTTATGCGTGCGGCGGAATCATACCGCTGATCCTGTTGATGCTCATCTTCTCTTCCGGTCGGCGGTCGCGGCACTATGGCCGGTGGGGCGGCGGTGGGCTTTGGCAAGGCATGCTCCTCGGCGGTTTGATGGGTGGCATGATGGGCGGTCGGGGCCGATCACATTGGGGCGGCGGCGGCGGTTTTGGAGGTGGATTCGGCGGCGGATCGTTCGGCGGGGGCGGCGGATTTGGTGGAGGTGGCGGTGGTGCGAGTTGGTGACAAGTGTCCGGCATGTGGTGTCAATGTTCGAAGAACGGCAAAGTTCTGCCCCGCCTGCGGGGCGACAATGCAAACGGAGCGAGGCAGTTCGATGAAATTCGGAAAGATTTTGTTGATGTTTCTGGTGGCGATCGTCGTCGGCGGTGTGCTGATCGGCGGCTGTTTTTACCGCGGATACAACAAAGCGATCACCATGGACGAAAACGTGCAAGGCGCCTGGGCCGAGGTGGACAACCAGCTCCAGCGGCGCTTCGAGATGATTCCCAACCTCGTCGAAACGGTCAAGGGTTTCGCCGGGCAGGAAAAGGATATTTTCCTAGGCGTTGCGGAAGCCAGGAAGTCATACTTCCAGGCGAAATCGGTCGGCGCCAAGGCCAAGGCCGCTGGTGGGTTCGAATCGGCGCTGTCGCGGTTGCTGGTGCTCCGCGAGACCTATCCGGAGCTGAAATCGAATCAGTCGTTCCTCAAGCTCCAAGATACGCTCGAGGGGACGGAGAATCGTCTTACGGTTGCCCGCAAGCGATACAATGACTCGGTTAAGGCACTCAACACGTTCTCGCGCAAGTTGCTGGGCCGCATCTACGCGGGCTGGGCCGGCGTGGAAAAGGCCGAATACTTCGAGATTACAAAAGAGGCCCAGGCAACGCCCAAGGTCGATTTTTCAGGCGACTCCGCCGGCGGATAAAACAGATCACGGACAGGACCGTCACCGCACGTTGGTGCGCGGCGCCGGGCCATCCTTTTTTTGCCGAAAAGCACCGGCCATCCCCACACGTGGACAAGATCACGCGTTCCGACGATACTGCCCGCTGGTGCGGATCGGAAAAGAACTTCTTACACTCGCTCTTGGACGGCGTGAGAGGAACAGCATGAGCATTCTTGTAAACGGCGAATCGAAAGTGATCTGCCAGGGCATCACCGGCAAGGCCGGTGCGTTTCATACCGCCGGTTGCCTGGAGTATGGAACGAAGATGGTGGGCGGAGTGTCGCCGGGCAAGGGCGGCACGAAATCAGAGCACGGGCTGCCGGTTTTTGATTCGTGTCACGAAGCGGTGAATCAGACCGGTGCCCACGTTTCGATGATCTTCGTCCCCGCACCCTTCGCGGCCGACGCCGCCATGGAGGCCGGTGACGCCGGATGTTCACTGGTCGTGCTCATCACCGAGGGTGTGCCCACGCTGGACATGGTACGAGCGCGGGATTTCCTCGATGAGAAAGGGGTCATGTTGATCGGCCCGAATTGCCCCGGCGTAATTACGCCCGGCGGCTGCAAAGTAGGCATTATGCCGGGGTACATCCACAAACCGTGCGAGAACGGTTCGAAGAGTGTGGGCATCATTTCGCGGAGCGGTACCTTGACGTATGAGGCCGTCTGGCAGTGTACCACCCGTGGCATTGCTCAATCGACGTGTATCGGCATTGGCGGCGACCCGGTCAAGGGATTGAACTTCATCGAGCTGCTTACCATGTTCGAAAATGACAAGCAGACCGATGCGATGATCATGATCGGTGAAATCGGCGGCACGGATGAAGAGGAAGCGGCCGCCCACGTCAAGCAGAACATCACCAAGCCTGTTGCGGCGTTCATCGCGGGCCAAACGGCACCGCCCGGAAAACGAATGGGGCACGCCGGTGCCATCATCAGCGGCGGCGAGGGGACGGCGTCTTCCAAGGTTGCAGCGCTCAAGGCAGCGGGCGTTACGGTGTCTGACTCACCGGCAACGATCGGAGAAGCCATCGCGTCGCTGCTGTAGCGGCCTAGAATGTGCTGCGGGCCTCGTGGCCTCCGCCTTCCGTGGCGGACGTAGGCGGACGACGCATCACCGAGATGTTACGGCCGCCATTGCATGTTCATCGGATGAAATCCGGTGTTACACGGAAATCGATGCCACACCGAGGCGGTTCGGTTCCGTGACGGAATCGACGGCAGGTGTGGTCTGTCGCATGTGTGACCTGCGGAAACTTCGATCAGCCCTGAAGGGGCGTTGATAGACGAGCCCAGGGCATGGAGAATGCGCCGCGCATTGGGCGCAGTGCAAAAACCGCACGCGGTGGCCGTCAATCGACTTCGAAACCTTTAACACGGCCGCCGGAAGTGTCACGCACCGAGGCAGAAGTTTTTCAACGGCCTGTAAACGGATCATTAGGCTTGGCATGGCGGAACAGCACGAAACCACCTCCGAGAATCCGCAAGCCAAACTCCCGTCCGGTGCCGAGGACAGCGCCGAGGATCTTCCTGTCGCCCGTCCCGTGGATTGGTCGGGAGACCGCGGCGCGTCTGCGCCAGCCTACGAAATCCTGCTGACCGGCAGTTCGCGGCGATCGGCGTGGATCGACTTGGCTTCGATCGTCGTCCTCATGGTCGCGTTTGAAATGTGCATGGGGGTGGCACTGGCCTACTTCCTAGGTATGGACATGAGCCTAAGCGAGCCGCCCCTTCCAGAACATGACGGCGCAGCCGCCGGACTCAATCGGGACTCCTTTTATCCGGCGCTGGGAATCCGTGCACTGGGTTGCCTGGCCATCATCGCCCTGATCGTGCGATCGCGAAGGCAGACGGCCGCTTCGCTGGGACTTCATGGCGACGGCTGGTGGGGCAACATCGGCGTGGGCGTCGGATCGACCGTAGCTGTGTACTTGTCCATCCTTGTTACTGCGCCGATTTTGTGGTTCCTCTGGCCGGACATGTGGAAGCTGATGGAAGAGAACGCACAAAGGATTCTCACGCTGGTTCCAAAGCTGCATCCGCTCGGGTTCGTGGCCGTGTCTCTCGCGGTTGGGCTGTACGAGGAAATCTTGTTCCGCGGCTTCCTAATGACGCGATTGCGCCGTGCGACGGGTAGTTGGGCGATCGCGGTGATCGTCAGCTCGGCCATCTTCGCCGCCCTGCATCTCGTCGACCAGACGGCACCGGCGGTGGTGTGGGTGACGGTTCTCTCTCTGGTATTCAGCCTGGTGACCATTTGGCGCAAGTCCATCATCCCGGCCATCGTAGGCCACTTCTTGTTCGATTTATCACAGTTTATGATTCTCTATTTCCAGGCCGGTGATGAGTGGTCCTAAGAGACGATTCCCGAATCGTGTGGCACCGGCATCTTGCCGGTGTTCTCACGGGCTGGAAGCCGGTGCGACATGTGATATTGAGATAGGCAACACGGCGCCAGGGCATCCGAAATGCTACCTCAAGCGACCATGAGCGTAGAATGGCGGACAGAACGGCATCGAATCGCGCCATTGAACCGGCGAGTTTGGGATCATTTCCACCGGATGCGTGACACTTTCGGCGGGGTCTTCGGGAGGGCGAGCCTCCCGGCGAGCCGTATGGAGTGTCGATTAACGATCCCCACGCGCGGGCACTTCGCTTAGCCCAATGCGCTGCGTCTTCTCTCTGCCCTGAAAGGGGACACTACAATAGCCCTGGGCTGGTCTATGACACCCCTTTGGGGTTGTTCGATGATGCTGCGGATCATACCCACCAAGGACCACGCCGGCCCGCAGATTCTGTCACACACCCATTTCCACCTGCCTATCGCCAAAGTGGGGCGTTGGGGGTATACTTCGGTTCTATGAAGCAGAGTCCCGGCGTCATGTTTTCTCCCCAGCGACGCAATACCCACAACCCAAACGA
>Ga0214472_10002243_pt1 | contig 20976 bp, 20 predicted proteins | sample RVTome_6_FD_207662 | JGI IMG/M metagenome (GOLD analysis project Ga0214472, IMG submission 207662) | Soil microbial communities from uranium-contaminated site in the Upper Colorado River Basin, Wyoming, United States - RVT140D175 | ecosystem: Environmental > Terrestrial > Soil > Contaminated >...
ACGGGTGCCTCGAACATCGAACTCTTTACCGCGAAGACGTCGCTTGGGCGGCCCAACTCGAAGCCGTGGCTTGACAAGTTAGGGCCGTGGGATGTCTAGGCGGGCGCCGCCGTCAGCCAGGGCGCGGCGTCCACCGATCCTTCGAACGCCGCCGCTCCGGCGGTGTTGGGCGCCCCGCCCCACCAGTTCCATCGCGCGTCCACGACCGACGGAGACGTGTTGCGCACGCCGGTCGGGGACGATGACAGGTCGAGCGAGCGAAACGCGGGAACGGTCGCGCCGCCGGTCTCGACGGCCGTGGTGGCCGACAGCCGTCCGCCATCGATCAGGCCGCCGGAATCGATCGCGACGATCGCGCGGGTCAGGCCGGTCGCGGTGATGCCGGCCACGTCCAGCGTCACGCCGACCGCCGACAAGCCGTCGCTTCCGCCGCCGAAGGTCAGATCGCGCAGCGAGACCGCGCCGCTTCGAAACAGCGTCAGTCCGTGATCGAGCGTGTCGAACGTGGTTTCGCGCATCGATCCCGTCGTTCCGGAAGACAGGTATGCGCCGCAATGGCCGCGGAAGACCGAGTCGGTGATCGAGATCGAGGAGCGTTCGGCAAAGAAGCCGTAGTCGGCGGCCGACGAGATCGTCAGCCCGGACGCGTCCAATGTGCTGTCGGCGAGCCGGATCCCGTATCCGTTTGTTCCGATCACGTCGAGGCCGGCGGCTGTGATGGTCGCCTGCGAGGCGCGGAGCGCGATGATTCCCGCGCCGCTCAGCTCGACGTCGTCCGCGGCGAGCGTCCCCCCGTCGATTGCGATCAAATCCCCGGCGGAGCGGCTGAGCCGCGTCCGGGTCAGCGTGGCGGTGCCCGTCACGACGATGCCGAGCCCTTCGCCGTCGACATCGGTCATCTCAAGCGCTCCTTCGACGATCAACGCCGAGCCGGGAACGGCCACGATCCGGGACCGCCGGATGGCGAGCGATGCGGAGGCCGACACGGTGACGGTGCCGGCCACCACGATGGTGGCGTCTTCGTAGGTTGCGTCCACCGCGATGGGCTGCGGCGCGAGCACGACGACGGGCGCGGCCGTCGCCGGCACCGCCGCTCCGGCAAGGAGCAGCAGACCGGCGACGGCCGCGCGGATCATCACAGCGTAACGCCGCTCAGCGCGTCGATGCCGACGATCACGGTTCCGGGGACCGCGCCGCACGATCCCAGATCGCCCCAGACGACCGCGGATGCGAGCCCGCCGTTTCCTTGGCACGTGATCGTCGGGCCGTAGACGTCCTTACCGCCCGCGTCGAGCATGATCGCGATCGGACGGATCGGCTCGCCGAAGCCGGCACGCGCATCGCCCTGATCCACCTCGATGCGGGATCCGCCGGTCACGAACGTCGCGGACTCGTACTGGTCGTTGCCGAGCAGGTCGATGAGCGCGCCGATGCCTCCTTCGGTTGCGCCTTGCGCGACCGACAGCGCGCTCGACCCCGACGCGCCGAGCGCCGCCGCCGACGAGCGATAGACGTCGTCGCCGCCGGTCTCGGCGATCACGCCGATTCCGATCATCGTCGGCAGCGGGATCGGGAAGGAACCGGCCACGTTGGCGCGCGGCTGCCCGCCGCTGCCTTGCGCGCGGCTCTCGGCGATCGCGGAGCCCTGCGCGTTGCGGGCTTGCGGCAACGACTCGTAGCGATCGGGCGAGTTCGTCGGACCGTCGAACGACGCCTCGCATCCCGCTGCGACTTCCGGGTCCGGCGACACGGCGATCGTGCGGGCCTCGGGCGGACAGGCCGGTCCGCCGCTCACCAGAACGCCGATCGCGGGCAGCGCCGGTCGCAACCCGCCGTAGAACACGGGTGTGGCCACGATCGAGCCGTCCACCGGCGCATAGAAGGAGTTGGGGTCGTCCCAGACCGGATACCGAACCGCTCCTCCGAATCCTTGCCCGACCGCGATCGCCGTAGTCGTGCACGGCGTTCCCTGGGCGTAGGGCTGCATCAGGAACGAGTCGTTGCCTTCGACGTCGAGGTTCGCCAGCACCGCCACGCCGCCCCAAGCCGCGCTTCCCTGCGCGCCGACGAGCGCGTTGCTGCCGACGAAGCACTGATTGGCGACGTTACCGTGCTGCGAGGTCGCGAACGCGTGATAGGTGTCCGAGCCGAGCAGGTCCAGATGCAACGCGACGCCGTGGTACTGGCAGGGCGCGCCCGGCACTCCCTGTCCGCCGCCGGCCCCTCCGCCTGCGGACCCGCCGCCGCCCAGGCACGGCAGCGCCAGCGGCAGCGCCGGCGTCGCCGCACCGATCGCCGCGCGCCGGGACAGCGAGTCGTACTGATACGTCAAGCCGGCGACGGCGCCTTGCACCATGGTCGTGGCGAAAGTTCCCTTGCTGGCGTTGGCGAAGTTCCACGTCGCCGTCGAGTTCGCGAAGGTGTAGTCGTCGCCCTCTTTGTCAACGAGGACGCCCGCGCCGCCGGCCGCGAAACCCTGGCCGTAGCTTCCGGCGACCGCATCCTGATTGCCGAAGGTGATGCTGCGCGAGTAGTTGTCGATGTAGCGGTAGTCGTTGCCGGTGTCGTCGATCAGCACGCCGACGCCGCGGTGCAGACCGGCTGCCTGCGCGTGCACGTAGCTGCGAACGAAATGGCAATCCGACAACGTGTTGATGAAGCTGTACGCATACTGAAAGTCGTCGCCCGATTGGTCGATCAGCGCGCCGACACCCAAGCCGCCCGTGCCCTGCGCGTAGATCTCTTGCGGGAATCGGCCGGGATAGCCTTGGAACACGACGTCCGGTGCGCATTGGGCGACCGGGTAGCTACCGGTGAGGAACGTGACGTAGCCGTCGTTGCCCCACCGGTCGTAGAGCAGGCCGACGCCGCCCAGGCCGACGCCTTGCGCGACGAGGGTGTTGTCGGGTTGATTCGGAGTCGTGGCGGCGTAGTAGTCGTCGCCGCCGAGGTCGGCGGTGACGCTGATCGGCAGCCCGAGCGTGTTGCCGGGAATCGCGCCGATCGCTCCGGCCGAGTTGACGTGCTGATCGTTGCCGCCCAGGTCGAGCGTGAGCACGCGGTCGGTGGCGAACACGTCGCTGCCGGTGCTGCCGATCTCGATCGCGCCGGTCGGGTCGATCCACGACGCGGCGAGCGCGATCGACGGGACCGGCATCTGCTCGATCGCCGATGTGAGCGTCGCGGCTGCGGTGCTCAATGCGGCCATGTCCACCTGCTCGGCGATGCGCGCCAAGCGGCCGGCTTCCGCGGTCCACGGGAACTCGAACAGGTCCAGATGCGTGACCGCCCAGGCGCGGTCTGCTGCGCTGACGTTGGACATCGCGCCGGTGGTCAGCTCGACCGCGCGCGCGAGCGCCGCGATCACCGGAGCAGCGGCCGCCGCGACCGGCGCGGCCGGCGGCGTGAACGTGTGCGGCGCGACGCCGGCGGCGATGTAGAAGCGCCGCATCGCGTCGGTGAAGTCGAAGGTGGTTGCATCCTCGATCCGGGCTTCGTGGCCGGCGATGCCGGCGGCGCGGCTCAGGTTCGCGGCGGCGCTCGAGTCGTCGCGAAATTGTTCGGCGACGGCGCGTGCGTCACGGCCGACACCGGCCGCATCCGCCGCTTCGGCCGCCACGACCGGTGTCGGCGCGGCGCCCGATCCGATCGGAGCAAGGCCGATCCCGGCCAGCGCGCATAGCAGCATAAAACGTCTCATCATGATCCCCCCTAAACCCCCAAGGAACCCCGCGGGTCCTTTCGACTGGTTCGCCACGCTCGGGACGTTTTCCTGCCTTTTGCGGGCGTGCCGACAGCATCGGGGCTTTCCGGTCGGGCGCTCCGCTGATTTCTGGGCACTCGTTGCGTGTCCTCTTGCGCACTGGAGTGGCGTCGGGGCAGGCGCGCGTGACTACGCGGCGCGACGGCCCGTCGTGGTGCGGCGGGGCGGGCGGGAGGACGCGGGCGCCTCGGCCGCAGGCCCTGCCGGCCCGGCGAAGGTCGCTGCGGATGCCGCCAGCAGGATCCCCGCCGGGATCAAGCCGAGCGGGGCGCCGGCCGCGACCGCGACCGCGACGATGACGATGGCGGATCCGGCTTCGGCGGCAGCCGCAGGTCCCCGGTATCGAACGCCGGCGCTCGCCGCGATGATTGCGGTTGCGCCCGCGATCATCCAACTCAGCCCCACGGCCGCAACGACTGCGCGGTTCTCAGCCCCGTAGGCATCGCCGACACCGGCGGCCATTGCGGTGTACCAACCGACAATCAGCGCGACGACGCCGGACACCGCGGCTGCTGCTCCTGCGAGAACGCAGCGCATCCGAACCTCCACCCAAGGGTAGGCGCCGGCGGCCGGCGCGCACCAGGGCCGACCGTCCCGGGGCGATCGGGTCCTGTCGCGGGTCCCGAACGTTCCGGGCCGGCGGGCCCTGCCGCGCGCGGCTGTGCTCGGCGACGATGACCGCGCGGGAAAGGAGGAGTGATGACGACGACGACCACCGGTCGCGATGCGAAGAAGATCGCGGAGCGCTTCGGGACCAAAGCCGTCAACGCCGCATTCGGTGTGATGGAGACCGCCGGCAAGCGCATGACGAAGCTGGCCAAGGACGGTCGCAAGAAGTTCGCGGCTCGGCACCGCCCGGCGAAGCGTCCGCCGAAGGCGGCGTAGCGGCTGCTTTTTACGCCGGCCAGCGCATCGTCGGTGCGCGAACGGGGTTGGTTCGTCGTTGCACACTCGGGATCGAACGGACCACCATCAGGATCGCTGCGGCGATCAACTCGAGCAGGTAGAACCCGAGCAGCAGTGCGACGACGACCACCCCGCCGGCAAGGACGAAGAGGCCGGGAAACAGGAACACCAGCACCACACGAGGAAGATCTCGCAGCCGATCGCGAAACTTCGACTTCCACAGCGATGCCACGCGGACGCCGGCCCACATCAGCCAGCGACGCAGAAACGGGACGCCCAACTCGCGCATGGATCGGCGGAAGATGCCGTCGGCGTCTCCGCGACTCACGCCGTCCACCGGCGTGCGCCACAAGAAGTCGTGCAGCACCGCCGCCTTCGTGTACCGGCCCGACCGCGGGATGAGCCACTGGAACAGCACCGGCACAGAGGCGAAGTCGGTCTCGGCCTTCGTGGGAATCTCGAACGACTGGTAGGCGGCGGTGTAGCGAAGCGGCGCGGTCAGCTTCCAGTTGTTGTCGCCGGCCTCGGTGATGACCAGCTCGCTCAGGAACGGCATACCGTCAAGGGTACGCGTAGCATTGGCGAAATCGGCGAAGCGAGGGGGGCAGCGATGACGCAGAAGGTGGCCGTCGAGGATCGCGGCGAGGTGCGGATCGTGCGGATCAACCGGCCGGAGGTCCGCAACTGCGTCGACGGAGACACGGCCGTCGGGCTCGGCCGCGTGATCGAAGCATTTGCCGACGACGCCGCCGCGCGCGTGCTGGTCGTCACCGGTGAGGGCGACGTGTCGTTCTGCGCGGGCGCCGACTTGAAGAACGCGCAGACCTTGTTGGATCACGAATACGTCGACAGCGCCGGGCCGATGGGCTTCGCGCGGCTGGATCCCGGCAAGCCGACGATCGCGGCGATCAACGGCTTCTGCTTTGCCGGCGGCTTCGAGCTGGCCGCCTGGTGCGACATCCGCATCGCCGCGGACAACGCCGAGTTCGGATGCCTGTCGCGCCGGTGGGGCGTGCCCTACACCGACGGGGGGACGCAGCGCTTCTCGCGGATCATGGGGATGGGCAATGCGCTATACATGCTCGCGACCGGCGCGCGGATCGATGCGCGGCGCGCTTTCGAGATGGGCTTCGTGCAAGAAGTCGTTCCGGCCGGCGGAGCACTCGGCCGCGCCCTCGCGCTCGCCGAGCAGATCGCCTCGTATCCGAATCAGCCGGGAATCCGCGCCGACCGCGAAGCGGCGCTCCGAGGGTTCGCGATGGATCTCGACGACGCGCTCGTGCTGGAGGCGCGCGTTGTGCGTCCGACGCTGCTGAGCGAAGAGATGCTCGCCGGCTTGCAGCGGTTCGCCGCCGGCGCCCGCGACGAGTCACCGCGACCGCCGGCCCGCGGTTAGCCCGGTCGCGGCTGCGGTAGGGTCATCGCTATGAGCGAACAACGGTCCCGTCGTCGCGGCCGCGTCGTCGTTCCCGACGGCTCCGGGCACACCGAAGATCTCGACCTGCTGGAACGCCACGGCCCGCAGCGCGGCGAAGAATCGTGGCGCGCGCTGCGAATCCTGAGCGAGTTCGTCGACGGCTTCGATGCGCTGTCTGCGATCCCGCCGGCGATCAGCGTGTTCGGCTCGGCCCGCGTGCGCGAAGGCGATCCGGTCTACGACGGCGCGCGCGTGGTCGGCGCGGCGATCGCGGACGCCGGATTGGCGGTCATCACCGGCGGCGGCCCCGGCGTGATGGAGGCCGCGAATCGCGGCTGCAAAGAGGCCGGCGGCCTCTCGATCGGATGCAACATCGAGCTTCCCTTCGAGCAGGGCACGAATGCGTACGTGGATCTCGGCATCGACTTTCGCTACTTCTTCGTTCGCAAGACCATGTTCGTCAAGTATGCGGAAGGGTTCGTCGTCTTTCCCGGCGGCTTCGGCACGTTCGACGAGTTGTTCGAGGCGCTGACGCTGATCCAAACCGGAAAGGTGCTCGACTTCCCTGTGGTTCTGGTCGGCAGCGACTACTGGAGCGGGCTGATCGATTGGTTGAAGGCGCGAACGCTGGACCTTGGCATGATCGCGCCGGAGGATCTCGATATCTTTCGTGTGTGCGACGATCCGAACGAGGTCGTGCCGCACCTGCGCGACGTGATGAAGCGGCGCACGGCGACGTCCGATCCCAAGGCGGAGCCCGTCGTGGGTCCGCACAAGAGCGACGCGGAGTAGAACATGTCGAAAGAGATCGAGGTATGCCGCACAGCGGATCTTCCGCCGGGATGCGTGGTCGGGGCCGGTCGGTGGGCCGTCGGCAACGACGGCGGGAAGACGTTTGCGGTGACGCGCCGGTGCCGCCACATGGTCGCCGACCTGGCCGGCGGTTCCATCGATACCGATGGATACGTGGTGTGTCCCCGCCACGGAGCGAAATACGACGTCGAAACCGGCCGGATGGTGCTTGGCCCGCAGGGTATCTACGCGAAGATCCCAGGTCTCGAGCCCGCGCTCAAGGCCGCCACCGTCGCTCTCCCGCTCGGACGCGGAACCGTCACCGACCGCGACGGAACGCTGTTCGTGCAGGATTTGCGCTGAGCGGATTCGCAATTACACATCTGTTATTTCTGCTCGGGTGAATCCTGAGGCGTCCGAAGCGGGTAACTCACTGCGGGAGGTGGTCTGATGACCCCGTTGCAGCGGTACCTCGCGGAAGAAGTCGCAGTCGATCACGCCGACGGACTGATCTCTCGGCGCGAAGCGCTTCGCCGGCTTGCGTTGATGGGCTTTTCGGTCGCGGCCGCATCGTCTCTGCTCGCGGCCTGCGCCGCCGACACGCCCGTCCCGACCGCGACGTCGCCCGTTCCCTCGCCGTCGCCGTCTCCGGCCGGAACGACACCGGTCGCCACGACCGCCATCACGTTTGCAGGACCCGGCGGGCGCACCCTGATGGGCGCGTGGGCCGACGCGAGCGATCCGCGTGGTGGCGTGCTGGTCGTCCACGAGAACCGCGGACTCACCGATCACATCCGCTCGGTCGCCGGACGGCTCGCCGGCAGCGGCTATTCGGCCCTCGCGATCGATCTGCTCTCGGATGAGGGCGGGACCGCGGCGGAAGGAGATTCCGCCAACGCCACGGCAGCGCTCGGGCGCGTCTCCGACGAGCGGTTCATCGCCGATTTGAAGGCCGGTGTGAGCGAGATCGAACGGCGCGTTCCCGGACGCAAGATCGGCGCGATGGGCTTCTGCTTCGGAGGCGGGATGGTTTGGACGCTGCTCGACGCGGGCGAGCCGCGCCTGGCCGCGGCCGCTCCTTTCTACGGTCCAACGCCGGACGAGCCGGACTTCTCAGGATCCACCGCAGCGGTCCTGGGTGTCTATGCGGCGTTGGACGATCGCGTGAACGCGACACGGTCCGCCGCAGAGTCCGCGCTCAAGCAAGCGGGTCTCACGCATCGAATCGAAACGTTTCCCGGGGCCAATCACGCGTTCTTTAACGACACCGGTGAACGATACAACGCCGCTGCGGCCGCTCAGGCGTATCAACTCGTCTTGCAATGGTTCGGCGAGCATCTCGGCTGAGAACCGCGGGCGCCACGGCGCCCGGAGTGGCACACTGGGTCCACATGTCTCGCCGTCTGGTCGCCCTCGCTCTGCTCGGCGTGCTCGCGTCGTGCACGGTGCCCGCCGCACCGCCGTCAAACGACCTCGCGGCCGGCGAAGATCTCGTCGTCGAGCCGGCCGAGCCCGATCAGCCGGTTCGGATCACGATCTGGTCGTCGAAGCAGTTGCCGCCCACGATCGCGTCCGCGGCTGCGAAGGTTCCCGGCGTCATGGCCGTCGCGGCGCGGCGCAGCGGAACGCTGAACTTGCTCGGCGTCGTCGGCGGAACCAAGCCGCTCGCGGGCCGGCCGGCCGGCTCGATCCTTCCGATCTCGGTCGAGATGCAAGACGCGAACGTGCTCGGCGCCTACGAACGTTTCGCCGACGCGGCCGCCGCGCTGCGACGCGGCGAGGCGGTCGTCCCTCGAAGCGTTGCGGCGCTCCGCGGTGTCGAGGCGGGCGATGCGCTCGACATCGGAAACGGGCGTCGTCGCGCGCGCGTGCGCATCGGCGCGGTCGTCCCCGACGACCGCTGGTTCCGCTCCGAGATCGTGATCCCGCCGGCCACCGCCGACGCGCTGGATCTGGGTCGTGCGAATGGCATCGTCGTCGTCGTCGAACCCGAGCGCGGCGTGGAAGCCGAGGCCGCGCTTACGCGAGCCGTCGGAACCTTCCCCGCGCGCATCCGCGCCGGCACGCCCGCAGCCGGACCGCAAGCCCCGGCCGCGCCGGGAACCCAGCGGCGGCTACTCTCGCTCGGCGAGTTGAAGACGCTCTTCGGCGAGTTCTGGTATCGCGAGCGGGCCGGACGCGCCATCGCGATCGATCCCGCATGGTCGGCGGCCAACATCGTCGAGGCGTCGGTGCCGGTGCTGGGGACGGTGCGGTGCCACCGATTGATCATCCCGCAGCTCCGACGCGTCATGCTCGAGTTGCAGCAGCGCGGCCTGGCCGGACTGGTGCGAACCAACGACGGCTGCTACAACCCTCGCATGCAGGTCGGCAACAGCGAGGCCATCTCGCGCCACGCGTTCGGTGTCGCGGTCGACATCAACGCGGCCGCGAACGGCTACGGCGCCGCGTCGACGCAGGACATGCGGCTCGTGCAGATCATGCAGCGCTGGGGATTCATCTGGGGCGGCACCTGGACCACCCCCGACGCGATGCACTTCGAGTTCGGCTCGTTTCCGAAGGAGGGTATGCATGGGTGAGATGGTGAGCTTTGAGAGCAATGGAGGGACCGCGCAGGGCTATCTGGCGGGCGACGGTCCGGGGATCGTGGTGATCCAGGAATGGTGGGGGCTCAACGATCAGATTAAAGGCGTGTGCGACGACTTCGCGGCCGAAGGCTTCACCGCGCTCGCTCCGGACTTCTACCACGGCTCTCTCGCGACCGAACCCGATGAGGCCGGCAAGCTGATGATGGCGCTCGACATCGACCGGACGGCGGCCGACGCGCGCGGGGCGGCCGCGTTCCTTGCCGGCCAGACGGGCGGGCGCGTCGGGGTGATCGGCTTCTGCATGGGCGGCCAGCTCGCGCTGCTCGCCGGCACGGTTGCCCCCGAGCATGTCGGCGCGGTCGTGGACATGTACGGCATCCATCCGGCCCTCACGCCCGACTACTCGAAGATGAACGCACCGGTGCTGGGGCTGTTCGCCGAGCACGACGACTTCGTCACGCAACAGGTTCGGGATGTGCTCTCCGCCGAGTTGTCGAAGCACGGCATCGACCACGAGTTCCATGTCTATCCGGGCACGCACCACGCGTTCACGAACGAAACGCGCTCCGATGTCTACGACCGCGGCGCCTCGCAGGACGCGCGGGGTCGCACGCTCGAGTTCTTCCGCAAGAACCTCGGCTGACGCGTCGGAAAGCGGCTGTGGGGGTCAGGATCCCGGCAGCCGCGCAGCCTCGTCGCCGAAGCCGGCGTCGCGTAGCGCTTGTGACAGCTCGCCGAGCCCGCGGCCTTCGTCGCCGGCGTCACGAAGGATCGCCGCCAGCGGCTCGACCATGCGCTCGCGCACCAGTCGCGCCGCCAGCAGACGGTTCGGCGGCGCGCCGGCATCGGAGGCGAACGCGCGTGCCGCGACGATGAGCGCCGCATCGCGATCACCGCCGGCCAGCGCCGTGTACGCGGCCAGGTACGGCGATCGCTCCGCGCCTTGCGGCAGCAGGCGCAGCGCGCCTGCGGCCGCGTCGGCATCATCGCGGGCCAGATGTGCCCACGCGGCCAGCTCGGCGGCTTCCACGCGGATTCCCGGCGGCGCGACCGGCGCGTGGAACACCTCGGTCGCCGGAAGCAGCGCGCTCGCCGGATCGCCCGCATCGATCAGCCGGTGGCCTTCGCGAATGCGCGCGACGTGCGGCGCTCTGCGCTGGTCGCGAAAGCCGGCGACGTTGATGGCGGCGAACATCCCGCCGAACATCGCCAGGAAGATGCGTTGATTCATCAAGCCCCACACGGCGCCGGCCGACGCGACCACCACGCCCAACCCGTGCGCGACCCGCATCCCGTGACGCGCGCCGCCCAAGAGTCCGGCGGCGATCCGTCCGCCGTCCAGCGGCAGCACCGGCATCAGGTTGAGCACGCCCCATCCGATGTTGATCCAGGCCGCGTCGGTGAGCGCGATGTACCAGTTGATCGAGCGAAACGCGCGAGCGATCGGCAGCCGCAGCATCAGCGCGGGGACGCCCAGCACGATGATCTGGCTGAGCGGCCCGGCGGCCGACACGACGATGTCGCGCGTCCGAGACAGTGGCGCGCCCGGCGCTCCGGTCAATCCGCCGAACGCGTGCAGCACGATGCTGGGCGAGCGTCCGAAGGCGCGGAACGCAACCGCATGCGCGAATTCGTGGAACAGGATCGACACGAACGCGGTCGCGGCGAAGGAAAGGATCAAGATGCCGGGCCGGTCCAGCCCCCCGATCAGCACGATGATCAGGAAGAAGACCGGCTCGACTCGAACCGGAATGCCTGCGAGGCGGAAGCGAAGGCCGGACACCGGCGTCAGCGTACCGGTGCCGGACGCATTGCGCGTCGCGCTACGGCCGAATGTTGTTGTTGAGCCGGAACAGGTTCTGCGGATCGTAGCGTCGCTTCAACTCGACCAGCCGGGCGTATTTCTCGGGGCCGTAGGCGACCTCGACCGGGTCGGTCTCCTCGAGCGCGTTGACGTAGTTCGCGCTCATATGGAACCGCGAGAGCGCCTCGCACGTGGACCGGCACCAGCCGCGCTGCGCTGCGTCCTGCGACGGGTCCTGCCAGGTGGATTGGATGCCGTTAAAGAAGCGCGCTTCGCGGCCGCTGTAGGCCGTCGCACTCTCGGCGACCCGCGATGCGGCCCCGCCGATCATGATGAAGTCGATCTCGGCGTGATCGCCGGGCGCCGACTCGAACGCGGCCAGCGCGGCGTCGGCCGTCTCCGGAGTCAACGCCGGCAGCAAGGCGCCTTTCACGTAGTTGCGCTGGCCCCACGCGAAGTATTCGTCGTTCATCTGCTGCGCCGCCAGGTACGGCACCCGAACCTGCACGCTGAACGCCGCCGGCGCGAACTGGGCGACGTCGCGCGCCTCTTTTTCGGCCTGATCGGGGGGACCGAAGCTGTTCGCACCGACGAACAGCGCCCGCCGGCCGTGCAGCGCGGGCGGGAAGGGCGGCCCCGCCGGAATCGTCTTGAGCGATGCGACGATGACCAAGTGCTCGGCCGCGACTCGCTCGTACTCGCCGAGCGCCGAGAGCGCGTCGCGAGCATGCTCCAACTCGTAGACGGCCAACCCTGCGCCCATGTCTTTGCCGATCGGAAACGCGCGGAAGTCCAGTCTGGTCGCCACACCGAAGTTCGGGCCGGCGCCGCGCATGGCCCACAGCAAGTCCGGGTTCTCCGCGTCGGAGGCTTCGACGACCGTGCCGTCCGCAGTGACGACTTGGACGCCGACGAGCGCGTCGATCGACAGGCCGTGCATGCGCGTCAAGCGCCCAAGGCCGCCGCCGAGCGTCAAACCGGCGACGCCGGTGTGCGCCACCGTTCCCATCGGGACGGCCAGCCCGTGCTCTTGCGTTGCGCGGTCCAAGTCCGAGATCAGCGCGCCGCCTTGCACGGACGCGGTTTGCGCTGCCGGGTCGACCGTCACCGCGTTCAGGTCGCGAAGGTCGAGCACGAGTCCGTCGTCGCACGTGGAAAAGCCCGGCATGCTGTGGCCGCCGTTTCGAACCGCCAGCAACAGGTCGTGTTCGTGAGCCGTGTTCACGACCGCGACGACGTCCTCGACGTTCGCGGGGCGCGCGATCGCGGCCGGCCGGCGATCGATCATCGCGTTCCAGACCGCGCGCAACTCTTCGTAGCGGCCGTCGTCGGGACGCACGAGAGATCCGTTCAATGCGGAGCCGAGCGAATCGATCGCGGCACTGGTGTCAAGATTCACGGGACATCCCCCTCGGAGTCGGCGGCCTGCCCGGCCACGCTACCGAATCCGGCTCCGAAAGAAAATTGAGGCAGGAGTTCGCCGTCCCCAGGGAGAATCCGTGGAAGGCCCCTTTTCTTGGCGGCCACCGCACGAAACGATCTGAACAACGAACAGGGGGCTTTGCGTGAACAATGCACCGGCACAACGAACCCGCACGTCGAGGCGGCTTTCGCCGCGCATGGCCGGCGGCCTGGCGCTCGCGCTGCTGTCGACGATCCTTCCCGCGACGATGTCCCAGCGGGCGAGCTCGGCGACCAGGCTGCCGGTCCCCGAAGACCGCTACGCGATGGCCGGCGGCTGCTACGGCGTGCGCTCGGTCGCAGCCGGCGGCTGGGTGCAGCGGTCCGGCGGCTCCTACGCCGCCACCGGCGCCTCGCTCGGCGAAGCAGAGCCGTTCTTCTTCAAGGCGACGGATCTGGGAAGCTATCTGCTGTTCGACACCGCCGAGTCGCATCTGGCCGCCGACGCCGGCCTTGTCGGCGATCTGGCCGACGAAGTCCACCGATCCACGCCCGGCGGCTATGCCGACGGCCTGTCGGGCGGCGCGTCGGAGGACGCCGCGAAGGCCGTTGCGGCAAGCGCGCTGGGCGACGCGACCGGCCGCGGCTCGGCCCTCGTCGGCGCGGCGATCGCATCGGATCTGGCCGACTGGACCGTCGAGCAAACCGGTCCCGGCACGTTCTCCTTCACGCTTCCCGCGACCGAGCAGGGTCTTGTGACCGGACCGGGCGGCGCGCTCGCGCTCACCGACGTCGCCACCGATTTCGCGCTGCAGCTCACCACCGGCTGCACCGAGTTCCCCGAAGTCCAGATCAACATCGACGGCCCGGTTGCGACCGGCGATACCGCGATCGCGGAGGTGCGCGGCTACCTCGACGCGCACGTGCACATGATGGCCTACGAGTTCATCGGCGGCCGCAGCCGCTGCGGCCGCCCCTGGCACCGCTACGGCGTTACGCAAGCTCTCATCGACTGTCCCGATCACGAGCCCGGCGGTCGCGGCGCCGTGCTGGAGACGGTGTTGGGCAGTCCGGCCAGCCACGACACCGTCGGCTGGCCGACGTTCGGCTTCTGGCCGCGATACAACTCGCTCACGCACGAGCAGCTCTACTACAAGTGGCTTGAGCGCGCCTGGCGCGGCGGGCTGCGCCTGTTCGTCAACTTGCTCGTCGACAACGCGGCGCTGTGCAAGATCTACCCGTACCGGCAGAACAGTTGCAACGAGATGGACGGGGTGCGCCTGCAGGCAGAGCGCATTCGCGAACTCGAGCGCTACATCGACGCGCAGGAAGGCGGGCCCGGCGAAGGCTGGTTCCGGATCGCGACCGACCCCTTCCAAGCGCGGCGCCTCATCAACGGCGGGAAGCTGGCCGTCGTGTTGGGCATCGAAGTCTCCACGCCGCTCGACTGCGGCCTGGTCCGCGACATTCCGACCTGCGATCAGGCGAAGATCGACCGCGAGATGCAGGCCGTCTACGACCTCGGCGTCCGGCAGATGGAGCTGGTCAACAAGTTCGACAACGCGCTGTCGGGCGTCACCGGCGACGGGGGCTCGACCGGCGTCGTGGTGAACCAAGGCAACATGAGCGAGACCGGCAGCTACTGGCAGATGCAGACCTGCGAAGACGGCCACGAGCACGACAAGCCGCAGATCAACGTCCACGACGACGCCACCAAGAGCGAGTTCACCGGACGCGACTCGGTCTTCGCCGGCGTGCTCAGCCTGGCGGCCTCGAACGGTGTGCCCGCCTACCCGGCCGGTCCGCATTGCAACACGCGAGGCCTGACCGACCTCGGCCGGCACATGCTCGACGCGATGATGAGCCGCGGCATGATCTTCGATCCCGACCACATGAGCGCGAAAGCCCGCAGCGAGGCGATGGACTACATCGAAGCCGCCGGCTATCCGGGCGTGGTCTCCAGCCACAGTTGGGCCGACGACTCGACCTACCGCCGCGTGATCGAGATGGGCGGGGTCGTCACGCCCTACGCCGGCTCGTCAGCCGGGTTCGTCAACGATTGGAACAAGACGAAAGGCTGGGCCGACATCGACACGTTCGGTTTCGCGCTCGGCTATGGCTCTGACGTGAACGGCTTCGGTGCCCAAGGCCCACCGCGCGGAGCAGGCAACCCCAACAAGGTGACCTACCCGTTCACCGGCTTCGGTGGCGTCACCGTGGACAAGCAGCGAAGCGGTGAGCGTGTCTACGACGTCAACACCGACGGCGTCGCACATTACGGTCTGTATCCGGACTGGCTTCAGGATCTGCGCAAGATCGCCGGCGACACGATCCTGGAAGACATGGAGAAGGGACCCGAGGCCTACTTGCAGATGTGGGAGCGTGCCGTGGGCATCGCGCCCAACGCGTGTCGCAACGATGTGGACGACCTGACCGACGCGCAGGTCGCGAACGTGACGGCGGGGATGAACCCGGAGCAGGTGCTTCGGACGCTGGGTCAGCCCGCTTCGCGGCAGACGAATGAGTTTGCGTACTGCATGACCGGCGCGCGCACGGCGCGCGTCGTGTTCGCCGGTGAGGACGTCACCAACGTGATCGTGTCATAGCCGAAGATCTCGGCCATCCTCGCGCGGGTCGCGGCCTCTCTGCTGCGGCGCGTGCTCAGGCCGCTGCGGCTGCTTTTGACGATCAGGGTCGTGGCGCAGGGGACCAACACCAGAGCGGTGACGAGTGCCATCGTCATCACGACTACGAATGCCATGCCGAGCCTCCGATCGATCGCCGAATGCGTCGTGCCGAATTGCGTCGTGGTACAGATCGGTTCTCCGGCGTCGATTCCTCGCCCCCCGTCCGGATGGTTCTTCTAGTCCATTCGGGTCCCGGTCGAATGGCCCGCCCCGCCCGGTCAGCGGGCTTCGGCGTTGAGCTTCGCGCGCGTCTGGGGGCCCAGGTAGCCGGTCGGGCGGATCCCGCGCGACCGCTGGTAGCGGCGCAACGCATCCCGCGTGAGCGGACCGAACGTGCCGGTGACCTTTCCCGCCGGATAGGCGCCGGCGCGATGCAGCCGATGTTGCAGCTCGCGCACGGCGCGACCGGTCGCCCCGATTCCCATGTCGGTCGTGAACCGATATCCGGCCGCCGGCGGCGGCGCGATCGCATACAGGCGGCTTCGAAGATTCATCCGCGACGCGAACGTGCCGCCCGGCACGTCGACGCGGCCTCGCGTGCCGGTGATGCGGACGCTGCGAACGCGCCCGCCCCACGGACCGCCGCCGTCGCGCCCGCGCACCACGACCGACCGAAGCCGCCCGACGCTCGGCCATTCGCGTTCGATGCGGCCGGAATCGAGTCGTACCGACCATCGATGGTGCGGTGAGATCCGGTCGGACGGATCGTCAACGGATCGAAGGTAGGGCCGGCCGCCGTTCGCGGTGCGTCCTCCGCTCGAGGACGAATACTCGGCTAAGACGGTTCTCCCCGCGTGCGTGACCACGAGGCGCGCCGTTCCCAGCACGGCCGCCGTGGTGGAGCCGCGCTCGGCCGTTACCGGCTTCGAGCCCTGGGCGCGGCGCGTCGCAAGCCCGCCGTAGACCTGGCACGCGGTTGTGTCGCAAATGTGATACGAACGGTCGCGCCAGCGTTCCATCACCGCCACGGCGTAGCTTCGCGCCGCCACCGCCTGCGCACGCAACGCATTGGCCGGCCACGTCGAGGGCATCTCGCGCGGAACGACTCCCATCAGATACTCCTCGAGCGGGACATGGTTGATCGCGTCGATACGTGACCCGCGACGGCGCACCTCGATCGTCTGCCGGTACGCGCGCGAGGATCCCGACGAGGACACGATCTCGATCGGCGAGGCGCCGCGCACGAAAACGACGGGCATCTTCCCGTGAGTCATCGCCCTCCACGGGCCCCACGGGGTCGTGCCCTTGTCGACGCGATACCGGCCGCCGGCGTATCGCACCCGCACGAAGCGGCGGCTGCTGTCGTTGAGCCCGATCATTCGGCCGTCTCGCCACCGGATCGTGAACCGCCGGGCGCTGGTCGCGACGACCGCCGGCGAGGATTCAACCAGGACGCGGATTCGTTCTCCCGGCGGGCGGCGGGCGAGCGCGGTGCCGCGATAGTAGTGCGCCAGAATCGCCTGCCACGACGAGCCGGTGGACGCGAGCCCGCGTGCGCCCCACTGGCTGAGTCCGCGGCCGTGGCCGAACCCGCGACCCCAGACGGTGATCGAACTCGCCGCCCCCGACGCATCGGCCGCGGGGGCCGGCAAGAGGGCGAGCGCGACCACGACACCGAGCGTCAGTGCCGCGCCACGTCGGGGAAGGCGGCGCATGGGGGCGCACTATGGCTCAATAGCACCACCAGCACCAGGAGATTTCTGGAAGATCGGCGGGTTTTCCGAGAAACCGCTTGCATGATTGGCCCGATCAGGACGAGTCGGACTCTTGGGCGGCCCGGGATCGGTCAATGTGGTTCGTTCGGGCCATTGCCGCACCAACCATGCTCTGGAAGCATCGACCTGTGGCGAGGGACGTTCCATTCATTCAACTCGAGCGCCGTTCCGCCGAGGACGAGCTTGCCGACCGGGTTCGGCAGCAGAAGGCGATCGCGGATCTCGGGCTTCGAGCGCTGTCGGGCATGCCCGTCGACATGCTGCTCGACGACGCGATCCGCGTCGTTATCGACACCTTGCGCGTTGATTGCGTCGGCATTCTGGAAGCGCTCCCCGAACGCGACCGGCTGCTGTTTCGCGCCGGCCGCGGCTGGCGGGACGGCATCGTGGGATCGTCGGTGCCCTCGGTCCCGGGAAGCGCCGCCGGCTACATCCTCGAGTCGGCCGAACCGGTGGTCGTAGAAGATCTGGCGACCGAAACCCGCTTTGAGCGTCCGCCGATCCTGACGTCCCACGACATCCGGAGCCTCTGCGGCGTAGTGATCCTGGGCTCTAGCGGCCGGTTCGGGATTCTTGGCGCGCATGCACGCGCGCCCGGCGCATTCTCGACCCACGACGCCGCCTTCCTCCAGTCGATCGCCAACCTCGTCGGCGAAGCGATCTCGCGCTCGCGCGCCGAAGACGCGATCCGCGTTTCGTTCGAACGCGAACGCGAAGCCGCCGAACGCCTCCGCTCGCTCAACGACATGAAGAACTCGTTCCTGGAAGCCGTCTCGCACGAGTTGCGCACGCCGCTCGCCGCCGTGCTCGGATTCGCGTTGACACTGCAGGAGCACAAGGATTCGCTCGCCGAGTCCGAGGCGGACATGATCATGGACCGGCTGGTCGTGAACGCCCGCAAGCTCGACCGGCTGCTGCGCGACTTGCTCGACTTGGATCGCCTATATCGGCGCACGATCCGGCCCTCGCGCCGCCCGGTTGACGTGCTCGAGATCATTCGATCGGCCGTCGCCGGGGTCGACCTGGGCGGCCGCCGCCTGCACCCTCCAACCGGCTCGTTCGTCGCCAACGTCGATGGACCGAAGGTCGAGCGCATCGTGGAGAACCTGGCGGTCAACTGCGCGCGGCACACGCCCGAAGGCGCCACGATCTGGGTGCGCCTCGCCGAAGCGCCGGACGGATTCGTGATCGTCGTCGAAGACGACGGGCCCGGCGTTCCCGATCATCTGAAGACGGCGGTGTTCGACGTGTTCCGACGCGGCGACACTTCGACATCGCATGCGCCAGGCACCGGCATCGGCTTGTCGCTCGTGCGTCGCTTCGCCGAGATGCACGAAGGTCGCGCGTGGGTTGAGAATCGTCCGGGCGGGGGCGCGCGTTTCTGCGTGCTGTTGCGCGACGAGGCTACGGCAACCGGGGAAGATGCGAGCGACGCGCCAGCGCGCGGGCACGCCGGCGCCGCACCACTTGCCGCCGGCGGGCCGCGACCGTAAGCGCCGCGACCGCGAACGCCAGCGCCGTCGCCGTCAGCTTCGACGGCCCGGCGGCCGGCGCCGTGGCAGCGGCCGCACGCAGGTCGGCGGCGGCCGCGCTCGCCGGTGCGGGAAGCGGCTTGACCTCGCCCGCCACCGCGCGAGGGAACGCGTCGAGCATGAGCGCCGCGCTGTCGGCATACCAGCGGCGATCGTTGAGGACGACCGTGACGACGGTCCGGCCGTGTCTCGTCGCCGCGGCGGCAAGGCAGTTCCCCGCCTTCGTCGTGTAGCCGTTCTTGACGCCGAGCGCTCCGTCGAACCGCACGATCCACCCGTTGAGCGTGTGAAGCGTGTACGTGCCGCCGTTCGTCCAGGGGATCACGTGCCTCCTGGTGCCTACCACCGAGGCCGGCCAGGGCTGGCGGACCACCGCGGCCGCGATCAGCGCCATGTCGTGCGCCGTCGAGTACTGGCCCTCGGCGTCGAGTCCGCTCGGCTCGACGATATGCGTGTCGCGCGCGCCCAGCGCAGCCGCTTTCGCATCCATCATCTCCGAGAACGTGGCGACCGACCCGGCGAGGTGGTCGGCGAACGCGACCGCCGCTCCGTTGGATGATTCCATCATCATCGCGTGAAGCAGTTGATCGGCCGTGTAGATCGCTCCTTCCGGCCAGCGGATGTTGTCGGGCTTGGTCGATGCGGCGCGGTGCGAGATCATGACTTGCTCGTCGGGTGCGAGATGCTCGGCGACGATCAGCGCGACCAGCATCTTGGCAAGGCTGGCGGGCGCCATGCGAACGTCGGCGTTGACTTGCCGCACGAATCGTTGTCCGACCACGTCGTAGGACGCCGCGGCCGCCGCCGACAACGGCGGGAGCGACGATGAAGATGCCGCCGCCGGCGAAGCGGCGGCCGCACCGATGAGCGCGGCGACGAGCGCCGCGGCGAGCGCGCGGGGCATCGCCCCGATGCTAGCCGCGGCGGGCGCCCATTCCCCGGAAGAAGGGAACGATGCGAAGGCCCCGGGACGATGCCCGGGGCCCCCTGGTGGTGTCGGTGCTTCTACAAGCCCAGCGGCGGGTCGCCCACGAGTCCGCCATGCTCGGTCGGGGTCAGCGGAACGCCTTCGCATCCGAGGCCGTCGAGCACGAACTTGTAGGTGCCGCCGTCCAATCCGATGTTGACGGTGTCGGTCGTGACGGCTTCCTCGCACGACAGCGGATCCCACGTGTTGGTGTGGATCGGCGCGTCGACGCCATCCTTGTAGACGGTCAGGCGCATCGCCTGCAGGCACTTGTGCTCGATCTTGACCTCGATCTGGCCGGTCGTGGAGAGCATGACCGACGGCACGGCCGCTGCCGGCGCGGTGTAGGCGATGCCGCCAAGGTGCGTGTTCGCCGACAATTGCCCGCCTTCGGGCTGAACGAACTTGGCGAAGGTCGTTCCGCGACCGCATTCGACGGCCGACGCGGCGGACGGGACGAGCAGTCCGGCGCCCAGAGCGGCGACGGCGATCATGGGTGCGGCGATGCGGCGAAGCGACATGAGATTCCTCCTCGATCCGGTGACGATCCGATAGGTTCGAGTGTGCGCCGGAGCCCCCACTCCGGTCTGCGCAAAACGACACACTCCGAGTCGGTCGTTGGGCGCAGGGTTCGCCGCGGCGGGGGATATCTCCTGCGAAGGCGGAAGAACCTTCCGTGGTGAGCCGGTCGTTTACGCCCGGGCGCGAATGCTTTCGAGAATCTGCCGGAACACGCGGGTCCCGCCGATCTCGTTGTGCTCATCGCCGAAGCGGAAGTAGTAGGCGTGGCCACCGACCCTGGCCGAGCCGCCCTCGTCCCAGAGCGCGTAGATCGTCTGGGCGCCGTCGCCGAGCGAGCACATCGGTTCGCTCGGAACGCAGCGCTCCTGACGGGTCACGACGAAGCGTTCGTGGTCTTCCACGCGATAGCGCCAGACTTCGTCGGCGTCGAACTCGCTTCCGGCCGGATCGATGTTGACCACAAAATACCGGCCGGCCTCGTCGGTGTAGCGGAACGAGCGTTTCGCGTCGTCGTCGAAGGCGCCGATCTCTCCGCCCGACCAGCCGTCCGGAAGCTCGAGTGTGAAGGGCGCCGCGGTCGCGGCCATCGGAGTTGTGGCGGGGTCGGTCACGGCGGGACCGGCAACTGCCTCGGCGGGCCGGCGGGTTTCGGCGCGGTCGCTTCGCGAACCCGCGGAGCGTGGCGCGATCACGACCTCGATGCCGTCTCGAGCGCTCGGGACGATGTCCGACCCCCCGGCGGCGTTCGTCGATGCGTGGCGGATCGCGATCGGGGTGCCGGCCGTCAGCAGTGCCGCGATCGCAACGGCCAGCGCCGAAACGACACTCGTGGGAACGGCGACCGGACGCATGACTTTCAATCCTGCCCCAGATCGCCGGCAT
>Ga0214472_10002244_pt1 | contig 20974 bp, 17 predicted proteins | sample RVTome_6_FD_207662 | JGI IMG/M metagenome (GOLD analysis project Ga0214472, IMG submission 207662) | Soil microbial communities from uranium-contaminated site in the Upper Colorado River Basin, Wyoming, United States - RVT140D175 | ecosystem: Environmental > Terrestrial > Soil > Contaminated >...
CGCAACCAGGTTACACCGTGCTTAGCGGGGTCGAGCGTGCTTAGCGGGGTCGCGTCTCAACTCTTGATCAAAGTAAAAATTTGGGACGCGACCCCGCAAGAGTTCCCCGACCCCGAAAGAGTTCGCGGAATGGCATTTGTCAAATGGTCCAACAGGCTTATGAATAAATGCCTGTTGTGAGCCTGGATACGTACCTGCGCGGGTATGACAGCCTATTTTATCTCCCCTTCGCGCCTTCGCGGCTTCGCGTCAGGCATACTTCTTATTCATCGCCGTCCTCCGGTTTCTGCAATGCCCCGATCTGTTTGAGCATGCGATCGAAGTCGCTCTCAAACAGCCGGTCCTGCACGATGCGGTATTTCTCAAATTCGCTTTCGGCATGGGCCTTGGCCAGTTCCGCCGTGACCTTGCCGGCATCTTGCAGAATTTCCCGGTCCCAGAGGGTCAAGAAGCCGGCCAGCCGTTTTTCCCAGTCTTCCATGGTCATGGGAATTTTGCGCATGGCCTGAAGCTCGGCCATGTCGAGGTAGGCGGAGACGATGCGCTGCATCTGCGCCAACTCGAACTCGGAGAGGTAGTTCTTGGCGATGGAGACATCGTATTTGAGGATTTTTCCCTTAGGCGCACCCTCCCAACTGATCAACCCCATGTTTTCCTTGCGGTGATCGGCGCGATCGACAATGACCTCTGCTGCGGTCTGGCCATGGATGGCGTAGTGCAGCTTGTTCTGAACGGCGGCAAAGAAGCGCTTGGTGGTGGTGGCGCTCGGGTCGTAGTCCAGCGCGGTGGCGTAGATGTCGGTGATCTTCTGGTAGAATTTGCGCTCGGAAAGCCGGATCTCCCGGATCTTTTCCAGTTGGCGCTCGAAGAACTCGTTGTCCAGGATGCTGCCGCCGTGCTTGAGTCGGTCCACATCCATGGCCCAGCCCTGGATGGTGTAGTCCTTGACAATCTGGTTGGCCCACTTGCGGAACTGCACCGCGCGCTCGTTTTCGATCTTGAACCCGACGGCGATGATGGCTTGAAGGTTGTAGTGGTCAACCTCGCGCCGAACCTGCCTGCTGCCCTCGGTTTGAACTATCAAGTATTTCTTAATAGTTGCCTCGCGCTGTAATTCATTGTCATCAAAAATGCGTTTCAGGTGCTGGTTGATGGCTGAGACCGTTACATCGTAAAGGGTCGACATCATCTTCTGCGTCAGCCAGATATTCTCGTCCTCGTAGCGCATCTCCACGCTGGTTTCTTTGTCGCCGCTGGCGGCAAAAAAAGTCAGGTATTCTGCGGCCGAGGAGCGAATGATAGAAACTTCCTGGCCCGTATTTTTCTTTCTGCTCATGCCTTCCTCCCCAGACAGGCCATCAGTTCGGTCTTAAGCGCCTGCTGCCCGTGCTTAGCGGGGTCGCGTGCTTAGCGGGGTCGCGCGTGTTTAGCGGGGTCGAGTATGCTTAGCGGGGTCGCATCTCAACTCTTGACCAAAGTAAAAAGATGAAACGCGACTCCACTTTTTCACCCTTTCGGGTAGTGGCTCATTGCCGAAGGCCATTCATTCTGTAAAAGCCAAAAAACCGCCTACGCCTTACCGGCGCAGAGCGGCTTCTAAACACTTTACGATTTGTCTCCGATCAACACCCTACCCCCCGAATATCACATCATCAAAAACAAAATTAATCCGGCTAAAGGTAACGCCCGGCGGGGCTTTTGGTCAAGGAATCTAATTTTAAACCAGGGGCCGGGGCCTAGTTTAAATCGTTAGTCCTGAGTCAATTAATGCTGTCCCTGGTCACTGGCCCCTTAATTTCATCCTTTTTCAGGCCTTCGCCACGCTTCAGAATGATAATCACGGCTGGGTTTGCGTCCCCAGAAGGGTCGCGTCTACAAATTTCAAATTTGAATTCTGTAGACTTGACCCTCCCCTTACCTCGTATGACCCTCCCCTTACCTCCGGGTCGTCTCAACATAATCGATGCCTCTTTACCCTATGCTCCCCCTCGGCGCAGCCAGCCGCTCTCTACCGGCACACTCCCACATGGTCACCATGACCCAGATGGGCATCTACTGCCGACTCACCCACGTAGATGGTTTTCTTTCCCTTGTGGCAGACAGCTACCTTGCCGTCCGACTGTGCCGGGGTTGTCACCAAGGCGCACCCTGAAAAGCAAACCAGCGCACCTAAAGCGATTGCCATTTTGATCAAATTCATACCTGCCTCCTTGTGTGGATATTCTTCTGCAACTCACTATTACTTTGATGTTCAATAAACCACCCGGGATAAACCACCACCGGTCGGATTGGTCATTTCAGAGGGATCGCGTCTACAAATTCCAAATTTGAATTCTGTAGACTTGACCCTTTTGCTCGCTAACTTTGGCCCAGAAAATTGGCTAGTAAGGGGATTTTGAGGCAGTCCACCACCGATGCAAAAAGTATCAACCTAATGCTGAAATCATTCGTATAAATTGAATAAAGCTGGAAAACAAACCTACAACCATTGTCCAAAAATATATTTTTAAGCGGGATTTATTATTTCTAAAACTTTTCCCTATTTGAAAGCACAGAACTACTGCCCCTGAGAAAATAAGTGGCATAATTGCCTGACCAACAGAGTAAGCGATGTTCCCAGAGTAGAACAGCCCTTGTAAAAAGGCAAACGACGGCGTAACCAAAGTTATTAGAAAACCTATACCGATAAGAAACCAACCAGGATTTTTTTTGACTGTTTCAAATACAAATTTTTCCTCTGTCTCTGAGAACAATTCAAAATCATCTTTAACAGCTTCGAATACAAACCCTTCCTCTGACTTTGAGAACAATTCAAAATCCTTCACTTCCCCCCCCTGGTTTCAAATTTAATTTGGCACCTCAAGATGTAAAAACATCCGTAAGTCTGATCCTAAAGCTTCCAACAGCAATCGGCAATCAATTCCCTCATTTCGGGGAACTGCTTATGAACTCGACCATCGGAAAAATGGAAAACCTTGTGAACGGCCGTATCACCAAGCCTGCATAACAGACCATGATCATCTGAGTCGGGCACCAAGGAGAAGAGCCCCCAGCGTTTTTTGATCGTCCGCATCCGCCGGATAACATTGGCTGACACAAAGACGAGTCGTTTTAGACCGTCTTGAGGGTCGCAGTTCCAGAGAAGTCGCGTCTACAAATTCCAAGTTTGAATTCTGTAGGCTTGACCCTTTTGCTCGCTCAAGAACTTGCGCCGCACCCTGATCCGCCGATTCCCTTTCTAGATTTTCTTTATCCTTGAAAAAAATCGCATCGTCGTGCTTGCCGTCTTCCACGCTAAACGCAGCCCGAAGCGATGGCAGGCAAGAGCCGACAATCAATCGTGACCCTTATTACACCCAATAACCACCCCGTTTTATAAACCTGCCTCCCCCATGCCCGGACAGGGAACGCTTGGCAGCCCGATTTTGCCCCCAAAATGCCCGCTTTAAGCAAGGAATTTGGCAAATTTATACAATATTCCTGAATAGTTTTTTTGATCACTTATCTTGGTCAGACCCGGCACACGGCCCATCCGGCGCACGGCCCACGCCGGCGCTTTCGGCCCGACCCCCAATGTCAGGCATTTTTAACGAAAAGGTATATGCCAACAACAAAACTGACAGCACCAGCAATGTAGAGAGTCATGACCTTATCGGTATCCGAACCTGTAACAACCTGTGTTATTTGCGAACCGACAGAACCAGATAATTGATATCCCCATAGCGCAAGCCCAGCACCTACAACAATGAGGATAAGGCCAAGTATTTTCATTGTGCTTCCTGACCCCATTGCCATATTAATCTCCTGTCGTTGAATAAAATGTGATGAAACGTTTGTAGTATTATCTACCGACACACTCCCACATGGTCACCATGACCCAGATGGGCATCGACTGCCGACTCACCCACGTAGATGGTTTTCTTTCCCTTGTGGCAGACAGCTACCTTGCCGTCCGACTGTGCCGGGTCTCTCAAGCTAACCAAGGCGCACCCTGAAAAGCAAACCAGCGCACCTAAAGCGATTGCCATTTTGATCAAATTCATACCGGCCTCCTTGTGTGGATATTCTTCTGCAACTCACTATTACTTTGATATTCAATAAACCACCCGGGATAAACCACCACCGGTCGGATTGGTCATTTCAGAGGGGTCACGTCTACAAATTCCAAATTTGAATTCTGTAGACTTGACCATTTTGCTCGCTAACTTTGGCCCAGAAAATTGGCTAGTAAGGGGATTTTGAGGCAGTCCACCACCGATGCAAAAAGTATCAACCTAATGCTGAAATCATTCGTATAAATTGAATAAAGCTGGAAAACAAACCTACAACCATTGTCCAAAAATATATTTTTAAGCGGGATTTATTATTTCTAAAACTTTTTCCTATTTGAAAGCACAGAACTACTGCCCCTGAAAAAATAAGTGGCGCAATTGCCTGACCAACAGAGTAAGCGATGTTCCCAGAGTAGAACAGCCCTTGTAAAAAGGCGAATGACGGCGTAACCAAAGTTATTAGGATACCTATACCGATAAGAAACCAACCAGGATTTTTTTTGACTGTTTCAAATACAAATTTTTCCTCTGTCTCTGACAACAATTCAAAATCGTCTTTAACAGCTTCGAATACAAAACTTTCCTCGGGCTTTGAGAACAATTCAAAATCCTTCACTTTCCCCCCCCCCTGGTTTCAAATTTAACAATCATAGCAGCCGGTTTTAATCTAGCACTACTTGAGGGGTTCCTTTAAGCTCAAAGCTTACAAATTTGAACCTTCCTGAAAACTCTAAAATTTTCCGGCATCCCGATGGTGGACAGGCTCTTTGGGCAGTTCGAAAGTCGATTTTGAAAGTTCTCGGGCAAAGGATTGAATTTTGAGATCGGTATATTTGATCTGCAGGGTATGCCCGCTGGTGATCAGCCGCACCTCGCCATTTTGTTCGGGATGCCAAACATAATGTTTTTGAACGATATTCGTACCGCGGGAAGGACGACCGTATTTTTTCTGCAGCATGTCGAGAACGTAGCTATCAAAATCCCTGGTTTTACGGTGGTCGGTAAACAAAACTTCTATTTCGTAGAGGAATTGACCGTACCCGGCTTTAGCAGGTGAGAGATGAAGGCCTATTCGGGCATGATGATTCAGAAGGGTCGTATGGTAGTAATAGCTGGTTGCCTCCCCGACAAGCCGTTGAGGATTGTACTTTTTTTGGTTGGGAAAGTTCGCGCCGCTCTTTGATAATGGGAGATCATGCCTCTGCGCCAGGCTGATGATTTCTTGACGGGAGATGCCTGTTTCCCAGATGTCGAAATCGATGGCAAAAGCTGGTGGGGCCAATGCAGTTGTAAAAAGCAGCAAAAGGAAGAAATAGCGCATCATTCGATCCATCCACTGACTTGATGTCACAAATTGTGGTCTCAAGTTTGTAAGCACCCGTTAAATAGGCGATTTAAGGTCCTGATCTCTAATCATCGAAACGTTTTCTTCTAAATCTGGCCAAAATCTAGGCCCATTTTGCCCCGAAAATCGACCATTACGCGAGAATTAAGGCCATTTTTTCGGATTTTTTCCTTAGATTTCAACTAGTTGATTTGGTCCGACCCCAGAAACTCCCCCCAGAAACTCTGTTCATAATTCCAGAGATTGTTTTATTCTTTGAAAGCGAGGATAAAGTTTGTTCCATCCATCAAGATCAACATCATAGATAAATGACATGAGCCCAGATACGTGATTAAAGAATCCATAAACTGACTCGAATCCATCATTACTGGCGGCTGCCTCAATTCCATATTTTTCGATTGAATAGATATTTCGATCAATTCTTTTACGCAATTGTCGAGTTAGCTTTGGATTTTCTCCATCAACCAATAAGCCTAAAATGACTTTTTTTGATCCCGGTCCAGCTACACGTATTTTCTCGCTGTTCTCACGAAACCCTCTTTTTCTTATTAGCGAAACAATTTCCCGCTTAAGTCGTCCGATGGATTTTTGAGGAGGTAGTACACTTGCCGAGAAAGCTATGTCATCGGCGTATCGGGTATAGACAAATCCATTTTCTTGGGCATAGTCATACAGGGAGGCATCAAGTTCCTTAGTCACTAAATTACTGAGCATTGGGCTTGTTGGGGCACCTTGAGGTAAAACGCCTATCCAGTGTTGAGGGAAGTAGGGTAATTTATCTTCACCTTCAAAGAAATGAATGGAGCAAAGGTCACGATTGTGTTTTACGTAGGCGTTTTTAGATTTTGGCAAACGAAATGTTGTGCACAATCGCGACAATTCAAAGGCCAACAACGGCTTATATCCAAGGCTGACAAATGTCTTAAATACTGCTGGCTCTGAGATTGTGTAGAAAAAATCTCTAAGATCAAATTGAAGCAGCCACCTACACCCGCAATGCATAGCTGCACATTGTCTTATTCCGCCAGACGGATGAAACGCATACGAAGAAGGATGGGGATCAACTTTCTGCAAAATTTCTTCGTTTATGAATTTATGTAAATCATACAGCCTTCCGTTGACAGCGTGTATGAAGCGACGCCCCCCCGATCGCTTGCGTATTGAAAACATGTTGTAGTTTGAGGACTCTCGCTTTCGGTTGACGCATTCGTGCAGAAAGTCATAATCAATGCCAGTTATTTTGCTCAGATGACCAAGAGAAAAAATAACTGGAAGCCTTTGGCTACGAAGATAGTTTGCATACCGTTGTAATAAAACAGCAGTATTATCATCTAGCTGGCTCGATACTTTTTGATAGAGAAGGTGTGCTGACCAGGTTTCCATCCACCTATACCTTTAGCCCAGTGGGGCCATGCAGGATGTGGCGCTCCCGAGCCCACGATGGATATTGCGGTACATCCTTCATGGGCGACGAAGTCGCCATAGCGTCAGTTCGTTCCAGAGATGACTCTCCGTCATCCCCATCCATTGACTTCAAGTCAAGGGAATCTGTCTGTACCCGAGCTTAAGAAGCATCATGGTCAGACGGCTGGACAGTCGCCTGGCCAGCACACCAAGATTGCGGTATATAGAGGTTATAATTAGGCTTAATTTCAATTTCCTTTGATTGCTGTCCACACAAATAACTATATCCAGACTCTAATAATCTCAGGTTATGAGAAATAAAACCAAGTCGTAAAGCCTGATCAATAAGGGCCTGTGTAATTCTTTCGTCGCAATCCAAGCGGCGTGACAACGAGGCTCGCGTCCGTAAACCGGCTTTTAGCAACTTTAGAAATGCACTCATATCTGTTGACACTTTCAGCTGCTCAAAACCGGTTTCGATACGCTCAGGGGCAAAAGGCTCACCAAGCAGTTTAATTGTCCAATCTGGCAGACTGCGATTAGGGAAGAGGGGTTTCCAGCCTTGTCTGTTGGAAAAAAGCAACCCAGGAATGTTGTTCGGTACACTATGATAAAAAATGATATTCCCCATGACATCGCCAAAACCCTTTCGCCAATCTTTTGATATTTTCTTGTTTGAAGAGCATAGCGAAAGGATTGCCTGCGATGCATTCCCCCAGCGGGGGTGAATATTATATGCATCATAAATTAGGTCGCTATCGAACTTAAGTTTCTGCGAAAGCGGGATCTTTCGCTCCCCATGATTTGAACCTGGAGTCCGATCTAGAATGAACTTCTCAGACTGACCGGTCCGGGCATAACTCAAAACATGGATAGTGATATAACCGCCACTCCACCAGCTCAGGAAGGTTTTGTTGTTGGTCATGAGTTGTATGAAATCAGCGACACGCTTCCCACTGCCAATTGAGTCATCAACCAAAATTATATGCCTAACCTTTTTATTTCTAAGCTCATCAAGGCTCGGGTGGTCCAAAAAACAGTTGTGGTATTTACGATTTGCATTGGAAATAACCGAGGCAACCAAATCTTCGCTACCTTGTGTTTGTGCCGGCCGATACTGGGTTTTTCCGCCCCTGTTCCAAAGATATTTAGCGTTCTTTCTGAATTTCCTTACTGCATATACGGCAGTCGGTTCGAAATTTGAGTATTTAGCCAGGGTTGAGAGCAGCCAATTGGCATACTCGTCCCTGGATATAAATTGGAGCCGACACAATAATGACTTTGCTCTGAGCACGTCATTGGCAGAAAACTGATTGAGCCAAGCTTGGATTTCTTGACTTCTCTCAAGGTTTTCAAATGTAAGTCGTTTCCCAAGCATATCATTCCCTTAGTCAAACAGCCCGGGAGGTTGAGTTGACTTGACTTTGCCTCATCGTCACAGGCCATTACCGCGACCGCGCGGAATTCCAAACCTTTGGCGAGAGACTCGACCCTTGCCCTGCTTCACTGTAGACACCTTTTGGTTCCCCCCTTGTGAAGAAACGATGAGAAGGGGAAAGGCAATAGGAATCGGGGTGGAGGATGTTACCCCTGCCCACCTGCAGCCACAAGCGGCAAATCCTCCTGTTTCGGCATGGAAAGAACTCGCTCCAGTAAACGGTCAGTTGGCATTTCACCGTAGCGATCGGACAAACGATCCCGGAGTTTCAACAGGCGAAGATTGGCGGTATCCACCAGTGCTCCAAAGGTCGTCGCGCGAATTCGACCGAACTCATGACTCCCCTCTGAGTAGACCCTCTTGTCTTTGGCAACTTTACCCCGGATTGTCTGACCCACAACCCAGGCACAGATATACGGCCGCCCATTGATAGCCCCCGATCCCGCAATATCTTGCACGTAACCATCGGCTTGATCAACTTCCTTGCGAGTAATCTCAAAGCCACCCTTTTTTAGCTCGATGAGCAGAACATTCTGGTGTTTAGCAATCGTCGGATCTGAAGGGTCAAACAATTCGATACCTGTAAGTTGAAGAGTTGTCTTATCCGAAAGGACAACGATGTCGGGTCGATTCCGAGGGTTGATGAACTCCGCTTTCTTCTTTCCGAAAAGCTCTCGGGCGACGGTCTGAAGACTTACATTGGAGCAATATTCTTCGGATTCAAACTCGGGTCCAAATAGCCAGCGCGAGCGCAGAACGAGAGGATGAAGGGTGTGAAGTTCATCCGTACTGGGATCATTGGCGATTCTCTTGATCGTCTCAATGACACTGAGACGGTTGTCGATCTCATCAAGGACGCGAAGTGCATCCTTGATCGTCCATTCGGCAAGCAGACTATCAAGGCCGTCAATGTCGTCTGGCAAAAGTGAAGATAACTTTTGGAGCAATGCAGCCCCGCTCTTGGACTTTTCCAAGTTGATGACAGCATTAACTGCCGTAGCTAAGAATTCTGGTGAGATTGTGGGATGGATCTGTGCGATCGCCTTTGTGAATTCAGCAACCTCGCTCTGAGCCCCCCTGCCGAGAACAGCGAGTTCGACGCGATTAGCAGATAATGCGTCCTCTGACGACTCCTCGATGATTTCGCAGGCGAGCGTCTGTGCGTCACTCCGAACCTGTTCAGCTACCTTCTGGAACATCTCCCTGACTCGTTCCGTATTCTTAAACCCCGTCCAGTCCTCTGCGACATCGTCAGCTTCAAACCCCTGAGTATCGACAATCACCTTGTACCGGCGGGCGAAACGCGTCCTACCGTCGAAGTTCGCAAAGCTTCCAATGGTCCATGATGGGTTTCCTACCAAACGCTTCTGCACCCAAAAAGCTATTCCTTGGTGTAGTGCCGAGTGATTGACACGGGTAGAGTCGATCACTATCACCTTTGCTGTCCGCCCCCCGCTAAGAACAACTTCTGTTTCGCTGACCTTCCCGCCAATCTCACTGAATGGGCGCACCTTTCCATTGACGCGTATCAGAAATTCAGGATCGTGAAGAAAACGTGCCGCCAAAACAGTCAGGATTTCTTCGGGTTCGGGAAGATGCCGTTTGACCGTCACGGTCAGACGAGTACCACTTCCCACCTGGGCTGCTACATGATTGTTGCGCAGGACAAAAGGGCTTGGTCCCGACTCCGTGCCGACAACGAAGATTCCAACCTGGCCGTCGCGCCAACTCTCGACGATGTACTCGTCACCGAAGCACAGCAAGCCATGCCGACCCACCCCATTTCGCCCGTATGCCTTTCTCTTCCGGGCAACACGACCGGGTGGGAATTCAACTTCGTTCCCTTGATGCTTGGAGCGATCATACCGCAGAGTCATCCATCGCCTGACGAACTGCTCCCGCGTCATGCCGTGTCCGTCGTCGGTTATAACCAGCGTGCCACCTATCTCCGCCGGTAATTGCAGATCGACACTTGATGATCCAGCATCCCAAGCATTTGCCACCAACTCGGTCAAGGCGATCTGCGGCACATGCGCAACTTGGCCAAGTTCTCGAAGCAAATAATCTTCTTCAAACAATGAGTGTTGGAAATGATCGTCAGACATTTGCCCCCTCAAGAAATTCTTAACCAACTAGATCCCAATTTCGGAAAAAGCGCCAGTAAGCTTCTTTTTTGATTGCTTCCGATGTGAAACATGGGGTGCGTGGGGTGCGAAAATAGGCGTTGAAGGCATATCACGCCCACCCCGCACACAACACTTCCGCCTGTTTCAACACCAACTCCACCGCTTCGGTTGTGCTGTCCGGAGGATACTTCCACCGCCGCAGGGTTCGCCGCACCAGATTGCGTAGCTTGGCCCGCACGCTTTCGCGCACTTGCCAATCAACCGAGGTACTGGCGCGCAATTTCTCGGTGATTTCGACGGCGATCTTTTTCAGGATATCGTCACCGAGCTCCCGCACTGCGCTTTCGTTGTTGGCCAGAGCGTCGTAGAAGGCGACTTCATCCGGGTTCAGTCCAAGGGCTTCTTCCCGCTGCAAGGCCGCCTGAAAATCCTTGGCCATCTGGATCAATTCTTCGATGACTTGGGCTGTTTCGATGGCGCGGGCGTGGTAGCGCTGCAAAGTGGCCAGCAGACGCTCGCTGAATTTCTGCTCCTGTACCACGTTGCTGCGGGTGCGGGACCGGATCTCGTCGCGCAACAGCTTTTCCAAAAGTTCCACCGCCAGGTTGCGGTGCGGCATATGGCGCACATCGTCGAGAAATTCGTCGGACAGCAGGCCAATGTTCGGTTTGTCGAGACCGGCCAGGGCGAAGATGTCGGCTACCCCCTCGGCCATCACCGCGTTATCGAGAATCTGCTTGAGGGCGCTGTTCTTCGCCTCATCGGTGCGTTTCTGATCGACGGTGGTGTATTTGACGATAGCGGCCTTGATGGCGGAGAAAAAAGCGATCTCCTTGCGTAGCGGCGCCGCTTCATCGAGGGTGCCGCACAGGGAAAAGGCCTTGGTGATCGCCGTCATCACATCGAGGAAGCGTTTTTTGCCGTCCTGCAGCCTCAACAGGTGATTGGCCGCCAGCACCAGAATCTGGTGGGCCCTCGTCTTGTAGTCGCTGTAATCGAAACCGTGGAACATGCCGCGCACCACGTCCATCTTCTCCAGCAGGATGGCCAGCGCCTCTTCGGCGTGCAACGTCGGCGCTCCCTTGCCCTTGGCCGAGGCGTAGATCTTCAGCGCTTGCTTCAACTCATTGGCGATGCCGATATAATCCACCACCAGTCCGCCAGGCTTGTCCTTGAACACCCGGTTAACCCGTGCGATGGCCTGCATCAGGTTGTGGCCGCGCATCGGCTTGTCGACGTACATGGTATGACAGCTCGGCGCATCGAAGCCGGTCAGCCACATATCGCGGACGATCACCAGCTTGAAGGGATCTTTGGCGTCCTTGAAACGCTTCTCCAGTCGCTTCTTGGTCGCTTTGTTATAGATGTGCGGCTGCAACAGCGGTCGATCGGCGGCCGAGCCGGTCATGACGATCTTCAGCGCCCCCTTTTCCGGGTCGGGGTCGTGCCATTCCGGCCGCAGCCTGATGAGCTCGTTGTAAAGATGCACGCAGATCTCGCGGCTCATGCCGACGATCATCGCCTTGCCGTCCAGGGTGGCGGTACGCGTTTCGAAATGTAGCACCAGATCCTCGGCCACCTCCTGCAGACGCGGCCCCGCCCCGACCAACTTTTCCAGCGCCGCCCACTGGCTCTTGGTGCGCTCGCGCAGGGTGAGATCTTCCTCGTCCTCGATAACCTCATCGACCTCTTCGTTCAGCCCTTCGATGGCGGCCCGGTTGATGTCGAGCTTGGCCAGGCGCGACTCATAGTAGATCGGCACCGTCGCCCCGTCGTTCACCGCATCCTGGATATCGTAGATGCTGACGTAATCGCCGAATACCGCGCGGGTATCCTTGTCCTCGGTGGAGATCGGCGTACCGGTGAAACCAATAAAGGAGGCGTTGGGGATGGCGTCGCGCATGTGCTTGGCGTAGCCATAGATGTATTGGCCGGTCTTGGTGTCGAGCCGGGCCTTAAAGCCGTACTGGCTGCGGTGCGCCTCGTCGCTGATGACCACGATGTTGCTGCGCCCGCTCAGAACGGGATGATCCTCTTCCTCGTTCATCAGGGAGAACTTCTGCACCGTGGTGAAGATGATGCCCCCCGATTGACGCGCCGCCAGCAAATCCCGCAGTTCCTCGCGGCTGTCGGCCTGCACCGGAGTCTGTTTCAGCAATTCCTGGGCCTGGCAAAAGGTATCAAACAGCTGGCCGTCGAGGTCGTTGCGATCCGTGACCACCACGATAGTCGGATTGTTCATCTCCGGCTGCTGAAGCAACTTTCCGGCGTAGCAGCACATGGAAATACTCTTGCCCGAGCCCTGGGTATGCCAGACCACCCCTGCCTTGCGGCAGCCGGGCTGCACCTCCTTCCCCCAGGTGGCGCGCCCATCTCCAACCTCGAACTTCGTGGCAGGCGCCGCCGCGATCAGCGTCACCCGCACCGCCTCGCGCACCGCGTGGAACTGGTGATAACCGGCGATCTTCTTAATCAGGTTATCGCCGTCCTGTTCGAACAGCACGAAGTAACGGATATAGTCGAGCAACAGTACACGGTCAAAAAAACCCTTGACGACCTTTTCCAGCTCATATTCCAGCAGGGGCTTGTCGTCCTCGTTCTTGAGGGTGCGCCAGGGCATGAAACGCTCTTTGTTGGCGGTAAGCGAACCGATCCGCGCCGTCAAACCGTCAGAGATCACCAGTGTCTCATTGCAGATGAAAAGATCGGCGATTTCGTCCTTGTAGGTCTGAAACTGGTTGTAGGCGCTCCACACATCGGCGTTGATATCAGCGGGGTTCTTCAGCTCGATCACCGCGATGGGCAGGCCGTTGATAAAGACGACGATGTCGGGGCGGCGCAGTTGCTTGCTTCCTTGAATGGTGAACTGGTTGACGACCAGAAACTGGTTGTTCTCGACATGCTGGAAGTCGATCAACTGTACATGGTCGGCTCTGGTTTCGTCGCCGTCGCGGTATTGGACCGGTATGCCTTCGAGGAGAAGTTTGTGGAAGGCCCGGTTGTTGTGGATTAGCACCGGGGATTCGGGTTTGGTGACGGTCAGGGCGGCTTCTTCGAGGGTGGCGGGGGGGATGTGTGGGTTGATTTTCTGCAGGGCGGTGAGCAGGCGGTCGAGCAGGACAACTTGCAGATAGTCGCTGCGCTCCGGCGTGTCGCCGTCGTGGGCGATGTCGGGGCCATAGGCGGATTGGTAGCCGCCGGCGCGGAACCAATCGAGGCAGAGCTGTTCGAGGTGGTCTTCGGTGATTTTCATAAATTCAATTTTCCGTAATGTGCGCTATCTGCCCCTTAAACTTATTTTCAATAAAATGAATGACTGCTTCACAACCTCGCTGAATCATTTCACTCGTATAGGCCCTTTCATTACGGATCATGCCATGAGAGCCATCATGCATTAACGAATAGACAAATTCATTACCCTGTAATTCTTCAATTCCCTGGAAATAATCTTCCAGCTTCACACGAGGTGCGTCAAAACGACTTATCGTCTCAAGAACATGCCTAATTGAGTTAGAGGTTGTATGTTTCGGCTGAGAGCCATTTCTGGCAACCGCAAAAATGTCACGCAAATGAGCTTCGTAGGGCATGATGAAGTGTTCATTAAGCCGGCAGATGACCTCTGGTGTTAAAAAAAACCGTTGTAGAACTATTTTATTGCGGCTAAGAATGCTCATAAACTCAATGTTGTGAGTTAGCACTATGAACTTTGGATGCCCCTGCAGATCGAAATATCTACCAATATTCCTAATTACTTGCGCAATAGCATATACGTAATGAAAGTCAAGACTGGAAATAGGATCATCCATGATAAAGAAAAGTTTTTTATAATCTTCTTCAGTAGAGAGGTGTTTATGGGTTTCCGCCAGATAGTGACAAAATGCAACGATGCTCTTTTCTCCATCACTGAGGACTGAGGCGATTCTCTTACCTAAAACCTTACCCTCAAATGTGATATGGAATTGATCAGCATCAAAACGATACTTGCCAGCAAAAAAGAGGTCTAAAAACCTAACCAAAGATTCTGCAACCCGTTTCTTTTTTTCAACTCGAACTTTTGCTTCGCGTGTTTCAATCTCCGACTGAAGCGAATTAATTTCAGTGGACAAAGATGAAATGTCACCAATTTCATCAGCAAGGGAGGATCTTACTTCTAAAAACAAAGCGCTGCATAAACGCCGGTCTAATGCGCGCTTTTCATCCTGAGCATTATTTATCTTGCCATTAATCAAGTCAATTTTCTTAGCATTTTCCTTTCGAACACCCTCAAATTCAGAAAAAAAAGATTGCATTTGTCGTTGTAGAATACTGGTATCAAAGTCAGTTTTATCAATGTGGTTAGATTTGTCAGAGAGAAGTTGACAAAGGGTTTCAATATATTCTGTAACTAGATCAGCAGCCGGAGATTCATTGAAACAATCACTTTTCATAGATGGGATATACTTCTTTTTCTCATCGAAATCCTGAGAAGACCGCAACATCCCTGCAATTGATTTTTCGATATTATCTTTCAGCGATCTTAATTGTTTTATGTGGCGAGCACAGCTCCTCCCAACCTCAGCCTCCTCATCTTTCAGGTATTCATTATATTTTTTAATAAGTTCTGCGGCCTGTTCCGAAAAGGGTTGTTCGCAGAAAGGGCAAATCCTTTCATCAGTTATCTTCAAACCACTCTCAATGAATGATTGTTTTGCTTTCACTTTTTCTATAAATTCCTCAGCCATGTTGCTTCGGGAGTACGCTGTCTGCAGAAGCTCGTTAATTGCTGAAAAATCGGGGAATTCTGGGATTAGGGAGAGAGCACGTACATCAGCTAAATCATCGGGCATAGCTTTTAAATCATCATGAAGCTCTTTCAGCCGAATGAACGGTAGAGGCTCCTCAATCTTAAAATCATTGGATATGTTTTCATAACTGAACGATTTATATTCTCCGAGATTTTTTCTAATGCCCAACACATCTAGCTTTTTCCGTTGGGTATCAACGGTAGTTTTAATCTTATTAACCAAATCTTCTTGTTTACCCTGAAGAGAAAGAAACTCACTTTTTTCCTTCGATAAATCGATGTTCCCCTTTCCTAAAATGTAACCTTCAACATTGGCATTTGGGACATATTCACGCCCCTCTATATTTTCACGGACGTAGTCACTGTTAAAAACGTGAAAAATATATCCGGTTTCATTGGAGACTACGGGCTGTGAGGAGTCCCGCGTTAAATCAATGCCTAAAGTCCGCGAGCGACCGCTCTCTTGCGAATTATTCAATTCAAAGGAAAATCGGCCACTTCTCTCATCTATAGTGAGTAAGTCGTTTAATTTCCCCGGCTCAAACTCACTCTCGCCAACCAATCTAAACATTCGACTGAGAAATGTTTTCCCGCTGCCATTATTTGCAAAAATACCAATCTTACAGCACCCGATTTTCTGGTTTGATATGAGAGTCCGGTGGGGGCCGATATTGCGAGCCGAAAGCTTGAAATCAATACTCATACGCGCAACTCCATCACTTCACTGCACCATGAAACATCCATTTCCCCGGAGAGGAGCCTAGGCAACAAGTTGTCCCGAAGTGTGGCGAGAGTACGGGATTGTTCATCTTGAACTTTAATCCCAACCATTATGCTACTAACTGTCGCACCGAAAGCAGCCGCTACACCGGTGTCGGGCGCAGCAAACTTGTAGTTCGCGAAACAGTCGTTGGGGACTCGTTGCCGCCCCGAAGTGCCAGACATATTCGCAATGGCGAAGGCCCTGAACTCAGGGTGTCGACACAATAGGTATCCGAACGCCTCGGGCAAGGGTGCTTTTGGGCGAAACACAATAAACTCGGTAGACCCCCAGCCAACCTGCTTATCCGCCAGAAAGTCTACGTAAGCCGTTTTCCCGTTTTCAAGACAGGGCGTAATTCGGGCCAGCAGCGTGTCACCGATCATAAACTTGGAACCGGAACTGAATTCACGCTGGATAACGTCGGCAACTCTGGCCGAATTCGTCGGCACATTGGCCATATCCAGATACGGTGCAATTACGCCTTTTTTCAACGTTCGTGAAGGATTCACCTCGATTGCTTCAGGCAGTGCCTTCACCTCCCACCCCTCCGGAATCAACCCCAGCTCCGACTCCACCAACTCATCGGGAAACAGGGCGGCGGTGGCGGCGAGTTGTTGACGTTGTTCGGGGGAAAGCTGGTCAAGTTCGGGCTCATGCTTGCCGCTGATGGCGCTCATGGCGGCGCGCTCGGGGTCGCGGCCTTCGGCTTTGGCTTCGATCTTGGCTTTGACCGGCTCGAAATCGACAAACCAGCTTTTGAAGAGGGTCTGAGCGATCTGTTCGAGGGTTTGGTTGATTTGGCGGTTGAGTTCGATTTTACTCTCAACATTCTCCAATGTGTCAACAATCAACTGCCTAACTTTATTAAACTCAGGCACTGGAAAACTTAAGAAGTCCTCTCTGGAGAGACCTAAGTTTGTCGTTCCTGTCGCGTGACTCTTACAATAACTGCGGTAATCAGGGGTTCGCAGTAGCCAGTACAAATAACTATGCGAAATCTCATCACCATCAAAAATAAGCTTCACAGTGTCTTGCGTTAGGCGGCCTACAGCTATTTCCTTTGGCACCCTTGCAACAGCTCCGAGCAAGTCTGCAGACTGTGTTACATCTTTCAATGAAACAAATATGTCGCCAGGGTAAAGCAACAATTTTTCAGCAGATGGCCCTGAATATCGCTTTAAGTTATCGGATCTAAATCCGCCGTTTCTTTGAATTGAAGCCAATCCGAGCAAGTAGGGGCCGTCTTCTCCAAGTAACGAACCTTTATAGGTCGTCCCTCGAAGCAGCGATACAAATGACCCTACACTTTTGGGCCCTTTAGATTTCATAACCAAGCCCCGCCAGATTCCGCTTAATCTTCTCTTCCAACTCACTACGCCGTGCAAACTGCTCCTGCAGCTGCGAAGTCAACCGGGCCATTTTATCGGCAAAACACTCACTATCCTCCACCTCATCGGCTGCCCCGACATAGCGCCCCGGCGTCAGCACGAAATCGTGCTTCCTTATCTCATTCAGAGTGGCGCAGTAGCAGAAACCGGGGATGTCTTCATAAGACTCTGGATTCCCGCCTTCGCGTGAATGACGATCCGGGAAGCCTTGCCAAGCGTGAAAGGTGTCAGCAACCTTGGCGATATCCTCAGGCTTGAAATCCCGCAGCACGCGATCTTTCATGTAGCCAAGGTTGCGGGCGTCGATGAAGAGCACCTTGTCGGAACGGTCCGCCAGATCACCCCGCGCCTGCTTGTTGCGGGTGAGAAACCATATACAGGCTGGAATCTGAGTATTGGTGAAGAGTTGCCCCGGCAGGGCGACCATGCACTCGACCAGATCGTTCTCCACCAGCGCCCGGCGGATATCCCCTTCGGTATTGGTGTTGGAACTCATCGAACCGTTGGCCAGCAGCAGGCCCATAGAACCGTTGGATGCCAGGTGGTAGAGCATGTGCTGCATCCAGGCAAAGTTGGCGTTGCCTGATGGCGGGCGGCCATACTGCCAGCGCGGATCGTCCTGCTTCACGCCGACATCCCACTCCTTCATGTTGAAGGGGGGATTGGCCATGATGAAGTCAGCGCGCAGGTCGGGGTGCTGGTCGTTGGTAAAGGTGTTGGCCGGCTCCTTGCCGAAGTTGAAGTCGAGGCCTCGGATGACCATGTTCATGGCTGCGAGCTGCCAGGTGGTGTGGTTGTACTCCTGGCCGTAGATGGAGACATTGCCGAGCTTGCCGCCGCGCTCCTTGATGAACTGCTCGCTCTGCACAAAGAAACCCCCGGAGCCCATGGCCGGGTCGTACACCCGCCCCGAAAAGGGCTGGAGCATTTCGACGATGAGGGTGACGATGGACTTGGGGGTGTAGAACTGGCCGCCCTTTTTCCCTTCGGCGAGAGCGAACTGGCCGAGGAAGTATTCGTACACGTGGCCGAGGATGTCCTTGGCCGCCAGGGTTTCATGACAGAAGGGGATGGTGGCGATCAGGTCGATGAGTTCGCCGAGCTTGGCCTGGTCGATCTGCAGGCGCCCGTACTGCTTGTTAAGTACCCCTTTGAGCTTGGGGTTGTCCTTTTCGATGGCTTCAAGGGCATCGTCGATCAGCCGGCCGACGCTGCGAATCTCGTAAGTCGTGGTCTTGCCGTTCTTGATTTCGATCCTGGTTCCCGGAGGCAGCTTGGAGTGGTTCTGCAAAGTTTCCCAGCGCGCCAGTTGCGGCACCCAGAAGACGTTCTTCTCGGTGTAGTAGTCGCGGACCTCCAGCTCGGCGGCGATCTCCTGCTGGCATTCCTCGTCGGAGTCGTAATCGTCGGGGTTGAGATAATAATCATGTTCCGGATTCTCGAATTGCGCAATCAACTCCTGGCGGCGGATATCGAAGGCATCGGAAACGTATTTGACAAACAACAGCCCCAGCACGGCATGCTTGTACTGGGCCGCATCGAGGGTGGAACGCAGCTTGTCGGCGGCGGTCCAGAGTTTTTTCTCCAGATCATTCAGAAACTTTGCGTGTTGCATACTTAATTCATATCCTTTGTGCTAAAAACCGCACTCAAACGCCCTCGGCGGGCAAGCAACGTTCAGGTCTTGCGCCGCCACATTTCCCTGCCTCATTAACCCCAAAAACAAAAAACCGCCCACGCCTTACCGGCGCAGAGCGGTTTTTACCACTTTTCGATCATCCCCCAAACAACCACCCCATCCTCCGAACATCAAATACCAGCGGAAACTCAATCACATAAGTAAAAATCAAATTACCGCCGGAGGCCTTGAAGGTCAAGGAATCTAATGTGAAATCAGCGGCTAGCGGCTGATGGCTGGTTGCTCATGATTCCTTGGATCCGGGTTCCCCATTGCCATACTCTTCCGAAGCCTCGGCCACATGCGTTCCGACGTGATTTTCAACCGGTTCAATAATCACCCGCACCCGTGCATGCAAAACCTCGGCAACCCGCCGCAACATACTGAGCGAATGGCCTTCGTAGCTGGCGGATTCCAGGCGGCTGATCTGTTGCTGGGAGGTCTTCAAGAGCTTGGCCAGCTCTTTCTGGGAAAGTCCGGCCTTCTGACGCAATGCGGCAACCTGCAACCCTACGTTCCAGGCCTCGCCGGCACGCTCGAAACGGGCGGCAAACTCCGGATTCTGCAACTGCTCTTCGAGGTATTTGTCGAAGTTGGTCCTTTTCATTTCGGCTCTCTTTTCTGCCAGTCGCGCATTCGTTCCCGTGGGTCATTCCAGAGGGGTCACTCCAGAGGGGTCGCGTCTACAAATTCCAAATTGGAATTCTGTACAGTTGACCCTTTTGCTCGACCCTGTGAGCCGTTTTTCAACATTCCTACTCGGTGATGGTAAAACATGAGGGGTAAGAACAGGACAACAGAACAGACAACAGTGTCAGGCTTGCAAGATTGGAAAGCCTGAAAAATAAACTCCACCGGATGATTTCTTGAGAACAATCCCGGGGGCAGGCAGCATTTTATGCTCCATTTCTTTCCTGACGAGTGATGCTCAGTGGAGCAGTAGCTACGAGCATTATGGTAATTTCAGTAAAAAGAGAGGGAAATTGCAACGTATTTCGAACAGGAATACGGGGCAATGGCCCTCTCTTTCGCTCACAGGGAAGCGGACCGCCACACTGGCTATTCAACTACCTCAAGGACTCCTTCCATCCCCTTTTCACGGTGGTCTTCAAAGAAAAGCAGTTTTTTGCTGCAGTAGTACGGATACTTGCCAACCTTGGTCGGGGTAAATTTAACTACCTTCGGCTCACTGGACAGGCTCTCGTCCACCTCTATTCCGGCCTCCGGTGCTTCAATAATAAAATCATGGGGAGTGAATCCATCCTCTTTGCTGATTACCATTTCCACCGGTACATTGACCTTAACTATGACGTGATCAGGCTTGAAGAAATACCCGCCACCCAGAATCTCCACCCGCTGCACGCCATCATCATCAATGGTCGGGTGGCCGGCTTCCATCTCCGCCATGGCAATGGAACCAAGCATCATGATAAAGAGGCCAAAAAAACAAACGATTTTATAGTTAACCATTGTCTCGATCCTCCAGTCTTTGGCGTATCATCCATCCGAAAGCATGATTCGGAGTCGTCTACAAGAAAATTAACATGCAGAATCAAATGCGCAACCGCTCCGAAAAACAAACAACTGGACAATAGTGTCAAGCTTGCAAGATTGCGGTTGCCGATGATGGCGGTTTCAAGGTCCGCCTTACGGAAGCCGGGATTGTCCTGCAGGCCGAGGAATTCCAACACATGGGGGTCCTTGATGAAATCCTTGGGGGTTGCGGCAAGTGGAGCGGTCTGCTCGGCGGCCTCGTTCCTGTACCATTCGCGGGCTTCGGGTTTCTCCACCCGCATCAGGGCTCGGTAGTGGGTCCAGGTTAATTCGCTACGCAGTGCGTGGTGAATTGACCCCTGATTCGCTGCTGTCTCCGAACTTCATTTCGATACGCAACGCCCTACCCCGTCGGCAAAGGGGGTGGGATCGATGCCGAAGGTCTCCGCCCAGGGGCGTTGATCGCAGACATTGTCTTCGAGCATCATGGTCAGTTGATCGTG
>Ga0214472_10002245_pt1 | contig 20969 bp, 17 predicted proteins | sample RVTome_6_FD_207662 | JGI IMG/M metagenome (GOLD analysis project Ga0214472, IMG submission 207662) | Soil microbial communities from uranium-contaminated site in the Upper Colorado River Basin, Wyoming, United States - RVT140D175 | ecosystem: Environmental > Terrestrial > Soil > Contaminated >...
TACCTGAACAGCACCCGATTATTTACTGGCGTTTAAAAGAAGCTTTAGAAAAAAGAAAGTTTCCCGTCATCGTTGTTGATCCGCGTGTCACCATGTTTGCGCAATTTGCCGATATTCATTTACCCATTACACCGGGGACGGATCTGGTTTTATTAAATAGTCTGGCACACGTTATTCTTGATGAAGGTCTGGAAGATCGACATTATATTGATTCCTACACTACCGGTTATGCCGAATTTTCAAAACTGGTTGAAGAATACGATCCGGTTTCCGCTGCAAAAATATGCGGCATTGATGAAGATACGATCAGACACGTTGCACGTCTTTATGCCAATGCCGGTGCAGCAATGGGCATCTGGACCATGGGTATTAATCAAAGCACGCACGGTACCGATGGGGTTTGTGGTATTAATAATCTGAATTTAATTACCGGAAATATTGGCAAGCCCGGTAGTTCCAGTTTGTCTATTACCGGTCAATGTAATGCGATGGGTACACGGGAATGGTCTTCGTGTTCAGGTTTACCCGGTTATCGCACATTGGAAAATCCGGAACACCGAAAACTTATTTCAGAGTTCTGGAATGTGGACGAAAGTTTCTTTCCAGCAAAACGCGGTATGACCATGACCGATATTTTTCCGGCAATAGAAACCGGACAAGTGAAAGGTCTTTGGTTAGTGGCAACAAATCCAATGACATCCATGCCGAACTCTGCGCGTATTAGAAAGAGCCTGGAAAAACTGGATTTTCTGGTAGTACAGGATTCCTATCGTGATGTAGAAACAACACAGTATGCCAATATGTTTTTGCCCGGCGCAGTTTGGGCAGAAAAAGAAGGTTGTTTTACCAATACTGAACGTCGTGTGAACTTGATTAAAAAAGTAGTCGAGCCGCATGCAAACTCTAAAGCGGATCACTGGGTATTTTCAAATCTTGCCAAACGGTTTGAGCAGGGTCAGAAAATGAAATTTCCGGAATCAACTTCAGATATTTTTGATGAAATGCGTGAACTTTCAAAAGGTGAGGGACGTACGCTTGATATTTCCGGTATGTCACATGAAAAACTGGCCGAGCAAAAAGGTATTCAATGGCCTTTCCGAGAAGGTGATGAGAAAGGGAGTCCTCGTCTTTATACCGATGGTAAGTTTCAATTTCCAGATGGTAAAGCCAAATTATTAGCGATGCCTTATATAGAGAATAATGAAAGACCCGATGAAGAATTTCCTTTCTGGTTAAACAGTGGCCGTGTGGTAGAACATTTCCATACGCGAACCAAGACCGGAAAGATAGGTAATATGAACAAATACAGTCCAACGCCTTATATGGAAATTAATCCCGATGCGGCGGAAGAACTTGGTGTAGAGAATTCTAAATATGTAAGGCTTGTGTCGCGTCGCGGTGATGCAGTTGTTATGGCGCAATTAACACACCGTGTGCCAAAGAATATGGTGTTTATTCCCTTTCATTTTCATGATTGTGTTAATCGTTTAACACTGGGCTTACTTGATCCTTATTCACGCCAACCAGCATTTAAACAAAATGCAGTTCGTATTGAACATATCGATCAGGAACAGGCAGCCAGATTGAACGTAGAAATGAGGACGTTCTAAAAATGAATATTATAAATTTAGCCACAGAGACCACAGAGGTCTCAGAGCAGGATGGCACTTACTTAAGCGAAAAACAGCGTCTTGCCGGACTTGTTCCGGCATCCAGTAAAATAACGTGCGCTTTAGCGCTCATTAATCTGACTGGATTGCGGCATTCGCCGCAATGACGGGGTAGGTTGTTCGGTTATTATCATGACGCATATCGCTTACACAGTGCCATTTGTTTCAGAGCATAAAGAAATTAATTTTGTATTTTTTTGGTGTTCTCTGAGTGCTCTGTGGCAAACCATTTTTTTATTTAAATAGAAAGAAAATATTATGTTTGAAATACGTGAAGATGAACCAATGTATGCCTTGTTAAAGGCAGTAGAAGCCGATCAAAAAAATATTTACGGTAGTGAGATTGATCTTGTTAAGAAGAGCGGACAGCCAGAAGGTTTAAGTCTACGCATTAATGGCGATGAAGGTGTTGGTGAAAATCCGAATCGCTATAAACAACATGGCTTTCATTTTACTGCGGATAATTGTATTGGTTGCCATGCCTGTGAAGCAGCCTGTAGTGAGAAAAATGATTTACCACCGCATTTAAGTTTTCGTTCAGTGGGTTATGTTGAAGGCGGAACCTATCCCAACTTTACCCGCATGAATATTTCTATGGCCTGTAATCATTGTGATGATCCGGTTTGTTTAAAAGGTTGTCCAACACGTGCTTATACAAAACACCCGGAATACGGTGCGGTATTACAGGATCCGGATATCTGTTTTGGTTGTGGTTATTGCACCTGGGTTTGTCCTTACAATGCACCACAACTTGATCCGGTTGAAGGACATGTTCAAAAATGTAATATGTGTGTTGACCGTTTAGAAGTAGGATTAAAACCGGCTTGTGTCTCAGCCTGTCTGGGTAATGCATTAAATTTCGGTGTGATTGAATCAACACCGGAAAACAGGGAACAAAAGAAAACATCTATACCCGGTTTTCCTGATCCAGACATTACTCACCCTAATATTCGTTTTCAGCAAACGAAAAGTATGCCGCGCGAATTTACCCGAACAGATTCAGCACCGATTAAATATCACAAGAACGATATAACGGGTACTTATAAATCGATGGTTGATAAAAGTAAGAGCAAGAATCGAGACTGGAATATTAAAAAACTGAGTTCACGGGAAAATCCATTAGTGATTTTTACATTAACAACACAAGCGGCAATTGGTGCATTCCTGATTACATTTTTGGGTACAATGTTTGGTATTGAAAGTTTACAGGTATTAACCGCATCAAATATCTATGTGCCATTCCTGTTGTCATTAATAGGTTTACAAGCGTTTGTATTGTTTCTATCTACGCAGCATTTAGGCAAGCCAATGCGATTCTATCGGGGCTTTAATAATTTGCGACATTCTCCCCTGAGTCGTGAAGCGTTGGGTGTTGCCATGTTTCTAAATGGATTAATCGCTGTAACTGTTTTTTCGAGTCTGGATCATGGTTTCTTTAACTGGCTTGAGGCAGGTACTATTTTTGGCTTTGTTAACGGAGTTCTGCCGTGGTTTGATAATTCAATACTAATGATGGCAATAAAAGCATTTTCTTTCTTTACTATTACTGCTGGATTGATTGGCTTGTATTACATGTATCGTATCTATCGTATTAAAGCACGTCCTTTCTGGAATCATTGGCAGGTATTGACTTCATTTCTAGGCACGATGTTTAGTCTGGGTGGCGTTATTATTGGACTTATCTGTATTCCGTTAGCGTTGATGATGGGAAACAGCGTTGCTGGACTCGTAAACAGTTTAGCCGGTGTTATTGCTTTTGGTTTAGTGTTAGAAGCTATCGGACATATTTTTCATGCGCGTGACTTACAAAAGAACGGTGGTGAAGGTGCAGCTTCATATCATTTATTAACGACACAATACGGCAAAACCTATATTGCCCGTAATATTGTTTTATTAATAACTATTGTTGCGATTATTACATTATCTTCGACACAACTGCCGCAAGCATGGCAAGGACTGGTGCTTTGGTTTGCAATTGCAGGTGTTATCTTATTAACATCGTTAGTCAGTCGTGCCTTGTTTTATGTCATGGTTATTCCAACAACGATGCCAGGTGCTTTCTTCTGGAAGAATAAAGGTTTTGAAGAACATGCTCGAGAGACGGGTTTAGCCAAATTACCACAAGTAGGTGTTGCGCAATGTGGTCATTAATCGGGAAGTTATACCCAAGATACCTGAAGATGCGGGATTTAGAGTGCGTTTGCTTTTATTCAGAGCGAGGCGCAACGACGCGCATGGCCGCTCCCTGTAAGGAGGCGCAACGAAGCTCTGGATGGAAACAGATGTGCTATAAACCTGTATCTTCAGGTATCTTGGGTATATATGCAGTATAAATATTATATCGTCGATGTCTTTACAGAAGAGATATTCAATGGTGCACAAATCGCGGTATTTCCAGATGCAGATAGTCTTGATCCGGAACAGATGCAATTATTGGCACGAGAATTAAATTTGAGTGAAACGGTATTTGTTACAAAAAGTAATAACAAAAAAGTAACGAGACGAATTTTTGTTTATTCTCCGACGAAAGAAATAGATTTTGCCGGGCCACCGATTATCGCCAGTGCGCATGTTTTGGCTACTATCGGTGAGATAAAGCTTGAAGAAAAATATACAGATGTCATCTTTGAAGAAAATATTGGTTCTATTGAAGTTAATATTTCCAGGAATGAAGACAAGCCCGGGCTTATTCAATTTAAAATAAAATCACAACCTGTGGTTGATCGTTATGTACCAATGGAAGATCAGTTGGCGAGCATGTTGTGTCTAAAGGAATCTGAAATTGAGAAACTTAAATATCACACCATGCTGGTATCTGATAATAGACCTTATCTGATCATTCCACTTCGAACATTTGATGTAGTGCGGAAGGCAAAATTTAATTATGCTGCCTGGAGTCAATCCATAGCGCCGATTTGTATGGCCAAGGATATGTTATTGTTTGCAACACAATCTGATGTTCCTGTATCCAATTTTCATGCACGTCTGGTTGGACCGGATATTGGTGTTCATGAAGATCCGCCTATTGCTTCAGCGATGCCGGCATTCACCGGTTATTTATGTGCACATGAGAATCTCGCAAAAGGAAGACATGCTTTTGTTATTGATAGAGGAATGAAAACAACACGTAAAAGTGTGTTGTCGATAGAAATGGACAATAATGAAACAAAAGAGAACACCATTCGGGTTGGTGGCCCGGCTGTAATGATTGGCGAAGGGCTAATAACGCTTCCCGATAAATAATTTGTTTAAATTTAACGCCTTATCCCGGAAGGTAAAAATCTAAACGTGGCACAGTACGTGCTTTATCCTGAGTATGATAAAGCATTTCAAAATGAGTCTTGTTCTTTTCCTCGGCTTAATCCTGTTTCCGTTTCTGCTTAATGCCGAGCAGGGTCTAATCGAACCGAAAAAAGGTACGGTTTATTCTGCTTTACTGGAAGGATTAAAGTTACTTGCTGTCGGTGATATTGAAGGATGGATTAGCGGTTCATGTGATGGTATTCGACTTTGTAGTAATACTGCGGATACAAATCATATTCGAAATTACAGAGCAAAAGTGCAGGAAAAAATCGCGACCAGTTGTTTAAAAAAAGGCGGCGAAGCCCTGGAAATTGATCACGTTGTCGGTAATCCTGAAATTGATATTGCCGTAAAAATATATCTGGTCTGTGGCGAAAAAGATCCACCAAGATTTTATTCATTAAGACGAACAATGGATTACTGGTTTTTTATTAGTTTGTAAAATAAATGAATTTTTAATCAAGCTGACAATTACCAACTATTCTTAAAAATAAACGTCGTTTATCATTTAGAGAGTAAAATTTATGTGTATTGATGGTGATTGATTCCAGAATAACGTTTGTGTCATCCTCTCTAACGGAAAACACCCAAAATTGATTATTGATCGTTGTCGTTATCAGTCTCGATATCTTTTTATCTAATTCTCTCGGTCCCTCATCACCGGGAAATTTTACTGTCTGTAGGCAGCTCAGGAAATTTCCCCAATTAAAGTTGCCTAATTCATCAACGTCCGTGTGCAGATAAAATTTTCGTTTATCGGAAGTAGCATCTTCAGCATATGTCGTTGCTGGTATTAGCATGGATATAAGAAAAACTATGATTAGCCGATACATTTTTAAATATTAAAGATATGCATATTCATGAGTCATTATTCTGTATCATATCATTAGTTTTAAAAAGTAATGATGTAAATTAATAAACACCTGAGAAAAGTTAAAAGTAAATCAGAGGATAAGTTTCATATTATGAATACTGAATGTGTTGATATTGTTATTTCACCGGTTAAAGGTATGGATGTTCTGTCCAAGGCGGAAGTAAGTCGCTTGCTGGATACCAGTCAGAGTGGCTTGTATTCGACCTTTAGAAATTGTGCCTTGGCTGTACTCAATAGTGGCGTAGCGATTGATGACAGTAAACAATTATTTGAAAAGTATGCATCATTCGATATACGTGTTGTTCAGGTTGAGCGAGGCATAAAACTGCAATTAACCGCCGCGCCAGCGACGGCTTTTGTCGATGGTAAGATTATTCGTGGTATCAAAGAACATCTTTATGCGGTATTGCGCGACATTGTCTATATCTTTGATGAAATTAAAGATAAGTCTGATGTTGATCTGAATAAGTCGGAAGGCATAACTAATGTTGTTTTTCATATCTTGCGCAATGCCGATGTATTGCAGGCTGGAGTTGAGCCTAACATTGTGGTTTGTTGGGGTGGACATGCGATTGGTCGTGAAGAGTATGACTATTGTAAGGTAGTCGGTTACGAATTAGGTTTACGCGGATTCGATATATGTACCGGTTGTGGTCCCGGTGCCATGAAAGCACCGATGAAAGGTGCCAATGTTGCACATGCTAAACAACGTATCAATACAGGAATCTATCTGGGTATTACCGAACCTGGAATTATTGCTGCCGAATCACCTAATCCGATCGTTAATCAACTGGTGATCATGCCAGACATAGAAAAACGTCTTGAAGCGTTTGTTCGTTTCGCTCATGCAGTTCTTGTTTTTCCAGGAGGAGTAGGAACCGCAGAAGAAATTTTATATTTGCTTGGTATACTATTACATCCAGATAACGGGAAAATTCCGTTTCCGTTAATCTTTACTGGTCCAGAATCATCCAGAAACTATTTTGAACAGATTAATGAATTCATTTCTTTAACCCTGGGTTCTGTCGCGCAAGAACGTTACAAGATAATTATTAATGATCCCGTCGCAGTTGCCAGAGAAGTAAAGAAAGGAATTGCAGAAGTGAAAGAGTTTCGCGTTGAACGTGGCGATGCATTTTACTTTAACTGGTTATTAAAGATTAAGCAGGACTTTCAATTTCCTTTTATCGCCAACCACGAAAACATGCGTTCATTAGAACTGTTTAAAGATATGGAAGCACATACTCTGGCTGCAAATCTGCGTCGTGCCTTTTCCGGAATCGTTGCGGGCAATGTAAAAAGCGAAAGCATGAGTTTGATAGAAGAATACGGTTTATTTGAAATTCATGGCGATGAAGATATTATGAATGCGATGGATAAATTGCTACGCGCATTTATTGAGCAAAAACGAATGAAGATTTCTGCTGAAAGTTATAAACCCTGTTATCGGATTATTAAGTAACGGGAAATCAAAATAAACTGGCTGGAAAAATTGTTTCAGAAGGTCAGGAACAGGAAGTAGTAATATCGGGGTTTTTAGTGACAGAGGTTGAAGAAACAGAAATTAGCTCCCTCCAGAGAGTATCTTCACTTTAAAATCTCGGCCAAATCAGGCAAAGTAAATCCTTAAATAAATTTCTTTATTTTTATGCATGGTTGTTTTTGGCACAAACATGATTGTCATCTTTTTAAACAGCAATGTGATGTTCGATAATTTTATGGATATGACATTCCTGGCTCATTTCCTTTAAAGAAGTTAAATCGTTCACCATAATCATTTTTGGCTGGATAGATATAATCTTGTTTTTTTGTAATTGCGTAAAAATACGACTGACCGTTTCATTGGAAAGGCCAAGATAACATCCAATATCCTGGCGTGACATAGGTAGATGTATTTCAGTAGCAGAATATCCCAAATGCTGATATCGCTTTGATAAACTGATTAAAAATGTTGCAACTCTTTCATCTGCTTTTTTATTACATGCAGTTAACATCATTTTTTCTTCAAAAGAGATAACTTTACTCATGGTGTTTAGCATTAATCTTTGTAAGTCTGGAATTTTTTGACAGAGTTGTTCAAATTTATCGATAAGTACCGAGCAAAAAGTTGTTGTTTCCAGAGCGATTGCTGAACAATGATAGGACTCCTGATGAAATGAATCCAGGCCAATCATCTCGCCGGGAAGAAAGAATCCTAAAATCTGTTCATCTCCGGCTTTGCTGCTTATGTATTCCTTAACCGCACCTGAACGCATAATATAGAGCGATTTTACAGGGTCACCTTGATGATGTAGATAGTCTCCTTTGTGCAGGATACGTGAACGTTTCAGGATTATTTCAAACACATCAAGTTGTGTTTGATCCATGTATTTTGGGATACATGCATCGTGAAGTGAACAATCTAGACAAGTAAAATTGGCAGTATTATGTGGTAATGGAAGTGCCATTTGAATTATTCAGTATTTAAATGAATTATTTTCTCTAATATCCGGATTGGATATCTTAACCACAATAAACCAAAAATTATCTCTGTAAAGAGATTAATCTCAATTTAATGATTATTTGATATTAAATCATCTAAAGAAAGGGTTTTATAGCTGCAATTAGTAATTTAATACTCAATCTATCATGGATATTAATTCCAGCAACGGGTCTTCATGCGTTGCTTAGCATTTCTGCCAGGCTGGATAGCAATAGCCAATATGTTTCGTATTTAAGAAAAATAAAAATCTGTCACTAATTTATATTTAGCAAAACAGCAACTTTAGCTTTGATGTAATAATTCATCCTGATTTTGAAATTTTAATTCAAGCGCCTCTGTTTTTTTTGATCTATATCAGTAAGCCTGATTTTTAAAGTGCTATTTTGATACCCGGTTAAATTTAATAGTCGTTATTTTGTAGCGTGTATGTGGTGGGGTAGTTTATGAGAGTAGATAATCTTTGTAACAGAAATGTCATCGTTGCAGAACAAAACACCAGTGTTCTAAGAGCTGCAAAATTGATGCGTGAACATCATGTGGGAAGTCTGGTTATTATTGACAGCAGTTCTAATGGAAGAAAACCCATCGGAATTGTTTCTGACAGGGATATTGTTATTGAAGTGGCCAAAGGAATCTCGTTAAAAGAAATAAGATTGAAAGACATAATGAATCAGGATCTGATCTGTGTTCGAGATACAGATGACACAATGGATATTGTGCGGATTATGTGTATGGAAGGTATTCGGCGTGTGCCGGTGATTGATAGCGCCGGTAATTTAGTTGGTATTCTGGCGATGGATGATGTGTTTGAAATGCTTGCCGGTGAATTGAGTAATCTTGCTATTTTAATTTGCAGACAGCAAAGACATGAAAAACGACTTAAGTGTTAAAAATATTTTTCCCGATGATATAGATTATTTTAACAGCTACGATTGTTGAACTTTAAAAAAGTTTGATATCTCAAAAAGAACGGTTTTACCCGTTGCTTTCGTGCCTTTTAACAGAAGTGAAAGATGTGTGACGATTGAAGTCAAAAATATAAAAGAAGATTAATGCTGTTTAGACGATCTTTCCAATAGTTTTGTTTTAATCTGGCTAATCAGCCCTTCATAATTAACGTCAGTATTTGTGTCTATAAAAACACGGTGTTCTTTTTCTGTGTTATCCAACGGCACGGAATGTTTGATTTGATATTTCAGTACACTAATATCCGCTTCAGATGCGTCTGTGGCCTTTTTTTTTCTCTCTTCGATTCGTTCTATCAAGTTTTCTTCAGGCGCTTCAAAATCAAGAATGATAAAAGGAATGTTGAGTTTGAAAGCCTGCTCTTTAAATAATATTCGATATTTTTTAACAAGAAATGATGCATCGATAATAACAGGGTAACCTGACTTTATAATTTGTTCAGAAATATCAGCAAGATGTTGATACACTTTATCTGATTTATCTTTTGTGTATATTCCTCCCGTTAAATTTGAAGATGAAGACTGGAATTGATTTAAATGATTCAAACGTTTTCGTTCAATATCAGATCTTATTCTGATGGCACCCAGTTTTTCCATAATCGGTCTGGTTAACGTTGTTTTGCCACTACCGGAAAAACCATGTGTTATTAAAATGAAGGGTGAGTCTGGTTTGGTATAATTTAATGCGAGAGTAATATAGCTTTGATACTGATGCTGTAATTCATTTCTTCGTGCAGTTGTTTTTTCATTATTAAATCCAATAGCATAAATCTTTGCGCGTACCAACGCACGATAGACGCAATAAAATCGCAATAATTTTAGACCTTTATAATCGCCGTTATATTCAAGATAGTCATTTAAAAAATGGTAAGCAAGAGAGGGGTGTCCATGCGATTCAAAGTCCATAATAAGAAATGCAATATCACATATCGTATCAATCCAGCGCAGTTTGTCAGAAAATTCCAGACAGTCAAAAATGACCGGCTTATCTTCATATAATGCAATATTTGCCAGGTGTAAATCACCATGACATTCCTTTATGTGTCCCTTTTTTTTGCGCTTGATGATACTGGCTTTAAGTCGGGATGATTTTTGTTTTATCCATTTAAATAACGCTTTAAGTTGTTTTGAATAGATATTGTCTTCTCGTATTAATTCAGCCAGATCATTTATGTTTTCAAACACGGTATAGTTAATGACATCATAATTACCATAGTCATCATAAACATTTGCTATATGAATAGCGTCATGAAATCCGGCAACTGTTTCAGAAAGTTGATGGACATATTCTGTTTTAAACAAGCCATTACGCAGTAAATAATCTAATTCCGAGTCTTTCTGGAATTGGCGCATTTTGACAGCGTATTCAATAATTGCTCCCGAACCATTGATTTCCGGCTGGTCATCAGTGCCGGTAATATGAATAACACCAAGGTATAATTCTGGAGCTAACCGGTAGTTTAAGCGAATCTCTTCTTCACAATAAAAATGTCTTTTTTTAAGATCTGTAAAATCTAAAAATCCTAAATTAACGGCTTTTTTAAATTTATAGACGTACTCTCCGGTTAAAAGAATATAGGAAATATTAGTTTCTTTAATTTCTACCTGATCTAATCGATGATCAAATTTTTCATGATCTATAAGGTTTGAGATTATTTTCCTCAAAACATCATGTGTAGCTGAACTTGATCTGGACATGGTTTAAAAAACAGTTCCTTTCTGATAGTGATTGGTTTTAAAAAGAGGCAATCAAGCTTAAAGAATTATTTAATCAAATGTCTGATATAGATCAATTACAAAGCAGAAGAATATTGTTGCGTCATAATTTGAGTAATGTTTGCGAGAGTTGATTGAAAGAGAGGTAGATAAAAATCTGCCTGGATTAGAAGAAGCAGATGTACGTGATTATCCAGGTGAACATACTTATCATTAACGCGGGCTGATTTTGTCTGTGGTTTAACGATAATGTTATCAGTCCTTGTTATGATCGACGATTAATATCGGCTTGCCTGCTCTGGTTCTTATCCAGTTAATTGCGCGTAACACAGTGGCTCGACTGATGATCCAGCGTTCAGCATGGTATTTGCCGGGAAAATCCATCAATGCCAGTCCGACAATCATTGTGAGAATGCCCTGACCGGGCAGAGCCAGCATTAGAATGCCGGCAAACAGAAAAATAATACCCAATATATTTTTTATTACTAACAGAGGTAACCGTATAAGCGGATGTAGTTTAGTCCATGAGGTATGATGCCTGTCAGGCATTAAAAAATAATCTTCCGGTAAATACGCCAGTATAATGGGTACAGTAATCAAGCTCACAACAAAAAAGATGATGGATATGATTAACAACCACCATGCCTGTGTTTCATTAATACTTAACCATTCAAACATATTTATATATACCCAAGATACTTGGAAATGCAGGAATTAGAGTGTGTTTGTTTTTATTCAGAGCAAGGCGCGAAGCTTCCGCGTCCTGCTCACGCCCCTTACTTACGTCCTGTAGGTAACGACGCGCATGGTCGCTCCCTGTAAGGAGGAGCACCAACAGTAGGCGCTTTAGGCGACGCGGGCTCTGGATGAAAACAGACGTGCTATAAACCTGCATTTTTAAGTATCTTGGGTATAAGTCCATTATTTTTAAATTTCAAAATCAAAGTCTGCAATCAATGGCAGATGATCCGATGCCTGTCTGGCTATACTGCTATGACCTGGGAAACTATGTATGCAGGACAATGCACCTCGATAATAAATATGGTCAAGCTGGCGCACGGGCAGGATTGCCGGAAAGGTGTTCACTTTTTTACACACGGTTTCAAATCCGGATGGAATCATAATCGTTTTTCCAAGTGTTGCCCAAACGTCATTATAGTCACCACCGATAATAACAGGCGTTGTCTTATGGATATATTTCATAGCCGAACTATCCAGTATTTTTCGCAGTTGCATACTTCGTTCAAAACCGGCTAATCCTAAATGACAATTAATCAATAATAAACTTTGTTGATGCCCATTCTTTATATGGCAATGTGATACTAATGCTCGACGGCGTTTTTTGATAGATACGGTGAGGTCAATATTTTCAATATCTGTCAATGGGTATCGACTCAAGATAGCATTGCCGTAATGTCCTCGTGTCAGTTTTACATTATGTTGAAATGCCCTGTATTTCATCATTAATGCATCACCGATAAGGTCTACTTGTCGATGAAATTGTGAGCGAGGCACGTCATTATCAACTTCCTGCAAAAAAATGATGTCAGCTTCGTAATGTTGCAACGTTGAAATAATTCGTTCAGGGCGGTAGCGCCGGTCAACACCACCGATACCCTTGTGAATATTGTATGTAATAATACGAAATTGCATGTTCGATGATAATCTATTAGTTAGTTATTCTATCTTTTCTAAATCAGGTTGATTGTTATCATTATCAAGTCCTATACATGATTTTTATGTATTATAAAAAGAATAGGCTCTAATTATTTATATAACAGCTATCTCAGTAAAAGTTTAATATTAACCGCAATGCTATGTTAGCGCCTGAATGCCTCAGCGACTATTTGTTATTTATACCAGGTGGAGCAATAATCAAAGTTCGAAGCGACAGAAGTGAAAATATCATGTCAAAAAAAAATAACACCGAAATAGACACAGAAATTAATGATACGCTTGCTGGTCGCATCGACAAAGGCATAAGTCTGGCGTTGAAAATAATCCTGTTTATCGGTGCTATTCTTGAAGCTATACAGGGAAACTGGTTGAATACCGTTATTACCCTGGGCATTGTTATTCTTGCTTTTTTTCCTTTGATGGTCGGTTACCGGTTTAATGTTCGTATCCCTTCCGAGTTCGAACTGCTCGCCGTCATCTTTGTTTATGCTTCCTTATTCCTCGGTGAGTTTCATGGTTTTTATGTTAAGTTTTGGTGGTGGGATATTCTGTTGCATGCGAGTTCAGGACTGATTTTAGGCATTTTCGGATTTTTGCTGGTATATGTGATCAACGAGCACGACGATCTTGAAATGCACATGAAGCCATTTTTTGTTGGTCTATTTGCTTTCATGTTTGCTCTCGGTATAGGTACCCTTTGGGAAATTGTCGAATTTGTAGTGGATCAGTCTCTAGGAATGAAAATGCAAGCTGGTGGATTGACAGACACTATGAGTGATCTAATTGTTGACGGGATAGGAGCATTGATTATTTCTATTCTTGGTTATAGCTATCTTCGTTCTACTCAAAAGGATTCTTTTCTTGAACGCTGGATACAACATTTCATTTTTCTGAATCGACGTTATTTTCCTAATAGAAAAAAATAAGAGTAAGTTAATCTGGTGAACTTCCAGTAATAAATTAACGAACGCTAATTAATTTATCACTCACCTTATTTATACTTTTCGCGTCCGCTATGCCAGATAGAAATCAATAACCATGTTCCACCGATACCTGCGCCAAAAAAACCGGATAAACCCAGTAGCGGCAATCCGAATAAAGTTGGCCCACCTTCAACTGTCATAACGATAGATGTGCCTATGATTAATGCTGAAGTGACAAGCCCAACGGTAATACGATTAGCTGCTTTGTCTAATTCATTTGCAAAACGATCTAAACTTTTTAAATCCACGTTTATTTGTATTGCTCCACGGCGTGCCGATCTTAATAAATGACGAATATCATTAGGTAAGTCCGTTAATATGCTGGCAACCTCTATTATATTTTTCCAACTTCGTTTGACGAGGGCAGTGGGTTGGTAGCGCGCGAACATGATGCGGTCATAAAAAGGTGTTGCTTCAGCTGCCATGTCAAAGTCGGGATCCAGTTGTCTGCCTAATCCCTCCAATGTAATAAAAACTTTTATTAATAAGGCAAGATCAGGAGGTAAAGATAATTCGTAGTCACGCATGATAACAGTTAGATCAGTCAGCATCGTCGTTATATTAAGTTGTTTAAGCGGGACACTATGGTAATTATCAAGGAATGCATCAATATCGCTAACCAGATTTTCAGTTTGAATTTCAGAATCATCAGCCCAGTCAAGTAACACATTGATTACTCCTTCTGTGTCACGTGTCGCTAAACCATGAATCAATTCAATAAGTTGTTCTCTGCGTTGTTCAGATAAATGACCTGTCATGCCGAAGTCGATAAACACTATCCGATTTCCAGCCAGGCAATATATGTTTCCAGGATGTGGATCTGCATGAAAGAATCCATCTTCCAGGATCATTTTTAATATAGCGTTTGCTCCGCGTCTTGCGAGCAACGTACAATCAAGACCTGAACTTTTTAATCTTTCTATATCATGAGCGGGAATACCATCAATGAATTCCTGCGCGTTGATGCGTTCACTACACCATTGCCAGTAAACTTTGGGAACCTGAATATTGTCATCATCGGCAAAGTTTTCTGCGATTCGTTCGGCATAACGGCATTCACTTGCCAAATCCAGTTCACGTCGAAGCGAGCGGGAAACTTGTTGAACGATACGGCCAGGTTGATAGCGACGTAATTCATCTAATTCTTTTTCAGCAATCTCGGCAAGTTTCGTCAGTAAACGCAGATCTGCTTCAATTATCGGACGTATACCCGGGTGACGTATCTTAATGATAATTTCATCATCATCTTTTGTACGCGCACGATGTACCTGTGCAATTGAACCAACAGCCAGGGCTTTAGTGTCGATAAAGGCGAAAATATTTTCCAGTTCATCACCCAGATCTTCTTCTACTTGTGCGCGCAGATCCTCGAAATCTCTGGCAGGAATCTGATCCTGTAGTTTTTCAAATTCATCAATCCATTCCGGGGAAAATAGATCAACACGGGTCGCCAGAATCTGTCCTAATTTGATAAAAGTAGGTCCCATTTCTTCAAAAGCATGGCGTACTCGTTGCGGAGAACTCATGTTTGCTATTTGAGCTATATCCTTCCAATGTAAGACCTTGCCTGCTTTTTCCAGCAAGCTTGCCATACCCAGATGTTGTACTACATCACTAAATCCATATCGTATTAGTATGGAAGCAAGTTCATGTAAACGTCCTAAATCACGAGCAGATTTTAACGTTTCCCAAAGCATAGAGCGTTTGTTAGTCCTTTTCTTCAGTTGGTTTCTTTTCTTTTTTTGACTCTTCAATAGAGTCCGCTATTCCGGCCAGGAAACCACTGGCTGCACGAGCAACGTCTTCTGTAAATGATTTCGTTGCATTGCTGACTGAAGCTATATTTTCTTTTCCTATTTTCTCGAGTTTATCTGTTAAATAAATTATTTCTTTAGTTGTACGATGACCAACAGCAGTACCACTGTTTTTAAGGTGTTCACTTAGATATTCAAAAGTTTCTGTGGCCACAGATTTACTATTTTTTGCCGCCTCTGATAACGAGTCAATAAGCATCTCTTCCAGACCCGACAGATCATCCATTGTCTTTTTGAGATCATGTTCAGTAAAATCCTTGATGCGTCCAGCCGTTTCTTCAATCGCCAGTTTGGATGCATAGGCAGATTTTTCCAGAGCTTCGTCCAGGCCGTTAGTTACTTCTTTCAATACGTCTTTCATATTCTTGGTATTGTGCTCAACAGCATCCTGCGCCCCATCCAATACTGCTTTAATGACTGATCGAATATGTTCAAGATCAAGGTGATGTTTAGTCAATGCATCAACCGTAATATCTCGAACATCGTTACTGATATTTTCACCCTGGTTAACCGCTTTTTCAGTTTCCGTTCGTGCATGTTCAGTAGCTGTATTTTTCGTTTCTTCGTTCATGGTATTTCTCCTTTTCCCGGAGGAAATTATTTAACAGGTTTTTCAAAAACAAGCTTGTTGTGTTGTATAGTATAGTTTAATAATCAATGTTTGTTATTATTGCCTGTTATTACCAGAGTATATTGATCTTGATCAATATTATAGTTCCAATAAAGGTATATACTAAAAAAATAAGTAGGATGTGATATTAATTTTTTAATTGGATATAAGGGAAATGTACCTGATATTAATTTTTCTAACAGTGTTCTTTTTTTCACTAGACGTTTCTGCCCGTGTAGAAGTGCCATCAGCATGTGATTGTGAAACTTTGATCGTTTCTGAAGAGGAAGCTGCGAATGGTTGTCCGAGTTATGTTAAGGAAAAGACGTGTTCTTTATATCGCGATAGTGAAGCCTGGAAAGAGCGATTATACAGACAACGGGAAAATCGCGAACTTGAAGACAATATCCAGCCCAGAGGTATTCCTGCAAAATAATTAAACCTGAATTAAATATTAGTTAATATCAACTACAGTAAATAAAGTTCTTCATTACCAATTCAGCCACTTAAGAACAAAGGGGTTATTTTTTCTGATAAAGGTACGTCGAATTTCATCGCCTACAAGAATAAATATTGCGAAAGGTATACTTAACAAGAAGTGCCAGGCTTGTAATGGTGCCGTTCCAAAAAACAGGTTGAATACGGGAATATAAGTAATCAGGCCAAGTAATACTAATTCAGTAGCAATACCGATTAACAATAAATGGTTACTGAATAAGTTCATGTTCAACAAACTTTGTCTTCGAGTACGACAGATGATTACATTGGCAACCTGACAAATAATAATAGAAGCAAAAAAGCCGGTTATCGCTGTGCGGTATAAAGGATCTGTGAATGCCAATTCTTCACCCCATTGCCAACCACCATTAAATAGAATTACAAAATAGGTAAAAAAACCGGCTGCCGCCTGAATCATGCCGACAATACCGTAACTCATTAAGAGTAGGTTGCGTGTGAGTAGTCTTTCATTGCGTGACCGTGGTGGTCTGTTCATAACATCACTTTCAGCACTCTCGGCGCCCAGACCAAGTGCCGGTAAGATATCAGTACCAAGATCTATTGCTAATATTAATACAACGGTCAACGGTAATGGTAGATCGAATAAGACGAAAGCAATAAAAGGAAGTATTTCAGGAATATTACTCGTTAAAATATAAGCAATGAATTTTTTTATGTTATCGAAAATGGTACGTCCTTCTTCAATAGCATCAACAATAGTTGCAAAATTATCATCCAGTAAAATCATGTTGCTTGCTTCTTTAGCGACTTCTGTACCAATTAGACCCATGGCTACTCCCATGTCTGCATTTTTTAATGCCGGGGCATCATTAACGCCATCACCGGTAACTGTCACAATTTCCCCCATCGATTGCAGGGCTTTAACGATACGCAGCTTTTGAATAGGTGTAGTACGTGCAAAAATAATTTCTGGAGATTGTAGAGCATTAATGAGAGTTTCATCTTCCATTATTTTTAATTCGTCGCCGCGTATTATTCTGCATTGACCTGTTGCTAAACCTATCTGCCGACCAATTGCTTCTGCTGTTAAGCCATAATCACCGGTAATCATTATTACTTTTACACCTGCCTTCCGACATTTCTCAAGTGCTTCAGGTACTTCAGGTCGATGTGGATCGAGCATTCCAACAAGACCGACAAAGATAAAATTTTCCTCAATCAGATCATGAGTTTCTGTTTCCCTGTAGGCGAGAGCAAGTACACGTTCCCCCCGTCGAGCGAGACGCTGATATGAAGTCAGCGTTTGTTTTTTTCTAATTTCATCAAATGCAACAATCTTGTCTTCCAGCAATATTCGGTCACATCGAGATAATACAATTTCAGGTGCTCCCTTTAGTGATGCCAGTAAAAGTTCCTGTTCGGGAAGTTGATGAACCGTTATCATTCTTTTGGTCGCCGAATCAAAAGGTTTTTCAAAGACACGAACCCGGTCTGCATAATTGTTAACAGAATTAATACGATTTACATAAACCAGAAGTGCCGTTTCTGTAGGATCGCCTGTAAATCCCTCATTTGTCAGATGTGCGTTGTTACAAAGAGACATAATTTCACACGCACGCAGAATTCCTTTTTCATTCAGACTCTGTTGATCCCATGCAGCATATTCGTTTTGATTAACGATGATGGTATTTACGCTTATCCTGTTTTGCGTCAGTGTCCCGGTTTTGTCAGTACATATCACTGTTGTACTGCCCAGCGTTTCTACACTTTCAAGATTTTTAATTAAGGCGTTTTTTTTTGCCATTCGTTTACTGGCCATGGTTAAAGCCAGTGTTACTGTGGGCAGTAATCCTTCTGGTACGTTAGCCACGATAATTCCAATAGCAAAGATCAAACTTCCTATCCCGCTTTTACCTGTAGCAACGCTTATTATAAAAAAAACAACACCAAGAATAATTGCAATTGTACTGATAATTTTTATAAATATATTTAACTCAGTACGAATAGGGGAATCGATTTCTTCAGTTTCCTTTGTTAACTGTACGATGTTTCCAATTTGCGTTTCCATGCCTGTGGCATAGACGACGGCTTTACCATGACCGCTTTGTACAAGAGTTCCAGAGAACACCATATTTCTACTTTCAAGAATATTTTCATGAGTGCATTCAAGGTGTCGTAATTGCGGTTCACTTTCTCCAGTTAAACTACTCATATCTACTTTGAGCTGGGTGTGTTCGATCAAACGGCAATCTGCAGAGACACGATCGCCTTCATTAAGCATAACTACATCACCGGGTACTATTTTTTTTGCATCTATGCGTTGTTCTTTATTTTCCCGTATAACATTTACCATCACCGGTAGCATTTTGTTGAAACTTTCAAGTATCTTTTCACTTTGCCTTTCTTGTAGATAAGTAAAAGTTGCATTGAGCAGAACAACACAGAGAAGTGCAAAAGCAATATATAAATTACCTTGACCAGGATCCAGATTCTCAGCCAGAAATGCAAGAGCACCACCGATGATTAGAAGTATCGCGAAGAAATTTTTAAATTGATGTAGAAATTTAACAAATTCCGGTGTCTTTTTTTGTACATGAAGTTGATTACTTCCAAATTCATTTATTCGCTCTTCAGCTTCGACAGAAGAGAGACCGGATTCACTACTCTTCACTTGTTTAAAGAAGCTTGCCAGCGGGATTTTATGTTCTTGAGACATTGCAGAATGATTTATGGTTTAAGTAATTATCCAGATAGTAATTATCTTAAACGAATTCTACATCTATCAGTAACAATCAGGCCAGAATGATAAATAATTGGTTTTATGCTTTCTCTCCAGAATAAATTGACTATGCCAAATCATAAAGTTAGAAAGAACAATACCTATTGACCCATATCAACTTTTACTAATATTTTGTTTATTATGAAATGATAATCAAAGCCACTTGAGGATAGATAATTTAAAGTTGCCTTTTGATGGGTGAAATTATTTTTAGAATTGAATAATCAGATCGTTCGGTCAGACGGTTAACATTGAGTATTCATAGTGTTTGGGTTATCGATTGAAGTCTCGAGTCTCAAGATAATCGTTTAGTCCGAAACCAATGCCAATAGTTTGTGAGTGATGGTTATAATCTTGCAAGCTTTCACCGTAACCATCAAAGTAAGTCAAATACATACGTAGTTGCTGCCAGATTGGTACTGACCAGGTGAGTTCGACAGCGCCCTTTTCAGTTCCTCGCCGAAACATAGCAGTGAAAACCTGATCCCATTTACTGTACATCAAGCGTACATCACCATAGCCAAGATAGTGGTGCAAATCCGGGTTATCATCATCTTGCGAATCTTCCGGTATTCGATACCAGGTACGTAGAGCAGCTACCAGGTTTCCAGCTTCCACAGCCACATTAGCGTTAACACGATTCCAGCTACGTGAAAGAGATCCGGTTTGACCATTCGACTGATGCGCCAGTCCCAGATCCCAGCCGGCAACTTTTATCGATCCCAGCTTTGGGCCGCCATAGTGTCTGAGAAACAATTCCGGTTCGTAATCAGCTTCTCGAAATGGCGACGACAGGTCATTATTGTATGCTTGCCACCAGGCTCGCGTAGTAAAGGCAAAGAAGAGATCGTTCCGTTTATCAAAGATATCTTGCATTAGCGGAATCTTAAAACTCACTTGAAATTTTGCTTCTTCTGAATCAACGGATTTACCGGGGTTACTAATTCGAAATGCGTCTTTATTCGGTCTGTTGTTGTAAGTGTATGGTAAGAAGTAGTTAGGTCGATGAGCTGTCAGAGAAAATGGACGATTAAGGATATCTGCTTCTGCTTCAATCCTTTTCTCTGCCGCTCCAATCACACTATCGTCTTGAAGTTCTTTAACGGCAACTTCAGTTTGAAGCTGGCACTTAGCCCGAATATCAGCCACAACAGTGGTTTCATCAGCTAAATTCAGTGCATCAAGCAAACATCGTTCTTGATCATTTAAATCATTCGCATTCGCCGTGTGGATAAACAGTGAGTATGTAAGAGCGACAAGTAATATTTTGCGAAGCGTATTCATTAAGACTATCCTGAATGTTTAAGAAAGGATAATGCCATATTTTTACCTTCACAACATTGATTTAATATGAGCAACAACGCTACGACCAAGAGCAGAGAGTGCGTATCCTCCTTCTAAAACAGAGACGATTCTGCCTTGAGCAAACTTATTCGCAATTTCCATCAGTTGACTGGTAATCCAGGCATAATCTTCTTCAACAAGATTTATTTGAGACATATCGTCTTCCCTGTGTCCATCAAAGCCGGCGGATATTAATATTAATTCAGGTTTAAATTCTTCCAGTTGCGGGAGACAATATTGTTCAATTTTTTGTCTAAACTCAGTTCCACCAGAACCTGCCTGTAGTGGTATTT
>Ga0214472_10002246_pt1 | contig 20965 bp, 19 predicted proteins | sample RVTome_6_FD_207662 | JGI IMG/M metagenome (GOLD analysis project Ga0214472, IMG submission 207662) | Soil microbial communities from uranium-contaminated site in the Upper Colorado River Basin, Wyoming, United States - RVT140D175 | ecosystem: Environmental > Terrestrial > Soil > Contaminated >...
TGCCCGTCTGCCGGTCGCCGATGATCAGCTCGCGCTGGCCGCGGCCGATGGGAATCATCGCGTCGATCGCCTTGATGCCCGTCTGGAGTGGCTCCTTCACGGGCTGGCGCTCGACGACGCCCGCCGCGACTCGCTCGACGGGGTAGAACTCTTTCGTCAGAACCGGTCCCTTCCCGTCCACGGGTCGGCCGAGCGCGTCTACCACGCGGCCGACCAGCGCGTCGCCGACCGGCACTTCCAGGATGCGGCCCGTCCGCTTGGCGGTGTCGCCTTCCTTGATGTGCGTGGTCTCCCCGAAGAGCACCAGGCTCACCGACTCTTCTTCCAGGTTCAGCGCGAGCCCAAAGACTTCGTTAGGAAGCTCCACCAGCTCGCCGTACATGACTCGCTCGAGCCCGTGAATCCGGGCGATCCCGTCGCCCGCGGACACCACCGTTCCCACTTCCGAGACGTCGACCCCGGCCTCGTATCCGCCTATTTGATCTCTCAGAATCTTCGTGATCTCGTCAGCCTTGATCTCCATGTACTTCCTGACCTCGCCAAGGACGGGGGCTTCCGACCCCGCCGCGTGAATGCTTTTAGAACGTAATGAGGTTCGACGCTTGGGTTATTTCAGCTTGCAGAAAGGAGACGCTCTTTGAACCGCGCTAGCTGCGCGGTCACGGTGGCGTCATAAATTCGATTGCCAATCCGAACCATGAGACCTCCCATCAAGTTCGAATCGGTACGAAACTCGGCGCGCACGGTCTTGCCCGTGAGCTGTTCCAGTTTTCCGATCAAGGCCTTCTCCTCCGCCTTACTGAGAGCTTGGGGGGTGACGACCTCCGCTTTTTCTATGTTCTGGTGTTCGTCCAACTGTCGCCGGTACGACTCTCGCACGAACTCCAGAATGGGGATCCGCTCCTTGGCCGCCATGACCCGAAGTAGATTGGCCGTGGTCTCGGTCCACTTCGACCGCCTCACCAGGTCATCGACCACCGCGACCCGCCGAGCGGAGACGACCGCCGGGCTTCCGAGCGTCCGTCCCAAATCGGCGTGGGACTCGAGGAGTGCTACCACTTCCGCGAGCTCACGCTCGATGCGCTCCGGATCTTCCTTCTTTTCGACGACGACTTGCAGCAGGGCACGGGCATAGCGGTTGGCGATGACCCGCGCCTCTCCCGACACCCTCATCGCTTCGCCTCGCCCAGCTTTTCCAGTCCCTTCTCGAAGAGTGCCCGCCGATCGGCGTCCCCCATCTGCTCGCCTAGTTTCTTTCGCGCCATCTCGATGGAGAGCTCGGCCGCCCGAGTGGTGAGCTTCCGCCGCGCCAGCTCGAGCTCGGCTTCGATTTCCTTCTTGGCGCGCTCGGCGAGACGCGCCGCCTCGTTCTCCGCCGCCTGCAGAATTCGGCGCCGCTCCTCTTCCGCCTGGGCGAGCCCCTTGGCGCGGACCGCGGCGATCTCTTGATCCAAACCGGCGAGCCGGGCCTCCGCCTCCTGTCGTTCGGCCTCGGCGCGCTCGCGCTTTCCGACCGCGGCGGCGAGATCGCTTCGGATCTGCTCCGCCTTCGCGTCGAGGTAGTTACCGAGCGGCTTCTTCAAGAGATAGACCAGCGCGCCCGCCAGAATGGCGAAGTTCACGACGCGGAAGACGAGGTCCAGGGCGTTGCCGTGGGCCTCCTCGCCCTCGTGGCCCTGGGCGATCACGCCGCCGCTCGCGGCAACGATGGCAACGATGAGAAGGGCGGCGAGGACGAGGGCCCGCGTCAAGCGACTCTCCTGCCCAGGATACGTGAAGCAATCTCTCCCGCCAGCCGACCGGCCTCCGACTCGAGAGACTTCAGTGCCTGATCGGCTTGCTGACGCAGCTCCTCGCGAGATCGCTCGACGCGCTCGACGACCTTGCTGCGCTCGGCGCCAAAGAGACCATCCGCTTCCGCCTGCCCTTCAGAACGTGCGTTTTCCAGAACGTCGTAGCTTTCCGCGCGCGCGCGGTTCATCGCCTCTCGGTGCGTCGCGAGGATCTCCTCGACATGCCGCGTGGTCTCGGCTCGGATTCTCTCCGCGGCGTCCACCCGATTCTGTCGTTCCTCCATCGCGTGCGCCAGCGGATCGAAGAAGAGGCGACCGAGCACCACGACCAGCGAGAAGACGAGCGCAAGAATAATGAGGGCCGAAAAATCAACGCTGATCAAATTGGTTCCTTGCTCAGACCCGCCGAAGTTGAGTCTCGAGCGTCTCTCTGAGAGCCTCGAGTGTCTATCTGAGAGCTTCTAGGCTCTAACTGAGAGCCTCTTTCTCTAACTGATAGATAGCCCGGCGTGAAAAATCTCGTTCAAAGCCCTTTACGATAACACGCGGAGCGGACGTCGTCAATGCACCGAGCCCCTTGCCAGAGAGCGAGTTACCGGCGAGTGCCGGGCGGCAGGCCCCCTTGCCCTCAGCGCAGGACGATCTTCGCCGAGCCTTGGCCCACGACCCGCCCGATGCGCGCCGCCGCGGCCTGCCGCTCGGTGAGCGCCTGGCGGAAACGTGACTCTTTTGCTTCCGCGACGGCGATCAGGAGCCCACCCGAGGTCTGCGGGTCGAGGAGGAGATCCACCAGGTTCCGATCCAGCACCCCCTCGATGTGGAGCACATCGTCGACGTAGCGCCGGTTCGTTCGGAGTCCTCCGGTCACGTAACCCTTGGCTTGGAGCCGCAAGGCATCGGGCAGAATGGGAACCGCCAGGGCCTCCACTTCGAGGGCCACGTTGCTGCCGCGGGCCATCTCGGCGGCATGACCGAGCAGTCCGAAGCCGGTGACGTCGGTGGCGGATGCGATCCCGACCGCGAGCATCGCCTCCGAGGCGGCGCGATTGAGGCTCACGAGGTTCCGGTGCAGCGCAAGGTTCGCGTCCTCCCCGAGTTTCTTCTTCTTCAGCGCGGTGGCCAGAACTCCGGTGCCGATGGGCTTGGTCAGGTACAAACGATCGCCCTTCCGAGCCTCTCGGTTGGTTACGAGATCCTCCCGGCCGACGCGACCGGTCACGGCATATCCTAGTTTGATCTCGTCGTCCTGGACGGTGTGCCCGCCCAGCAACACGGCACCTGCCTCATGAAGCTTGTCATGCCCGCCGCGCAGCATCTCGGCAAGGATGGCGAAGTCGAGGCCTTTCTTGGGAAAGCCCACGATGGCAAGAGCGGTGATGGGCGTGGCCCCCATCGCGTAGAGGTCCGATAGCGAATTGGCGGCTGCCGCCGCGCCGTAGATATACGGGTCGTCTACGATCGGAGTGAAGAAATCAACCGACTGAACCAGGGCATCCCGACCATCCGGTCCGTCCAGCAGATACACCCCGGCATCGCTGGCGCCCCGATAGTCGGCCAGCACTCGCGGATCGGTGTTGGGCGGCAAGCCTCCCAGAACCTGGGAGAGGTCCATCGGACTCAGCTTGGACGCTCACCCGGCGCAGGAGACGAGCTCGGTCAGTCTGCCTTTTTTCTTCATCCGGCGTTTCGGTCCGGCCGCGGGTAGGGCGCCGGCGTGGGTTCGTGGATCACTTCATCTCGAATATTTTTGTTTTGTCGGACTGAATGCTGACCGGTCGCGGCGACTCGCTGCTCGGCTGGGTCTCCCTCTCCATCGTCTGCATCGAGCACTGCCCCTCGAAGTGCGCGCCCTCCTCGATGATGAGCGCCTTGGTTTGGATCTCGGCCTCGACGCGAGCCGTTCGGTGAAGCTCGACCCGCTCGCGCGCGCGGATCTTGCCCTGCACGTGACCACTGACGAAGATCTGATCGACGTCGATCTCGGCGTTGACTTCCGCGGTCTCGCCGATAACCAGGCACTTGCCCTTGCGCACGTTGCCTTGAAACTTGCCGTCGATACGAAGCGTTTCCTTGAAGCTCATTTCGCCGGTCAGATCGATGTCTCGATCGAGAAAGCCGGAGAGATCTCCTGTTGCCTCACCCTTCAGTTTCAATGTTCCCCCTTTTTCGGCGCGCGATTCGTGTCCTCCAGGCGTCTATCGGATGCGGGACAGCTTCCCGCGGGCCCCGCGGAGCAAGATCTCGTACAACCGTCCCAGCTCTTCCTCCGAATGATACGAGAGCTCAATCGTCCCGGAGCGGCCCTTGCGGACGATCCGTACGCGGGTTCCCAGGACCTGCCGGAGCCTGTCCTCGGCGGCGCGGGTGTTGGGATCGGAACGGGCGCTCGCCGTCGATTTCTTCGTGCCCTTGGCCTCTGTGGCTCCGGTCTCCGAGAGCAGCGACCGGACGCGCTGTTCGACCTCTCGCACCGAGAGTCCCTTTTCGACCACTTCGCGCGCCAGGTCGACCTGAGCGTCCGCGCCCCGGAGCGCGAGCAAGGGGCGCGCGTGACCCGGTGAGAGGTGCTGGGCGGCGATGGCGTCGCGGATGACGGTGGGAAGCTTCAAGAGGCGAACGAGGTTCGCCACCGTGGAGCGATCCTTGGAGACCCGGTCGGCCACCTGCTCCTGGGACCAGCCCAGCTCGGTGGTCAATCTCTGATAGGCCCCCGCCTCCTCGATCGGGTTGAGCTCTTCTCGCTGGATGTTCTCGACGAGCGCCAACTCGAGGAGCTGCTCCTCCGGAACCTGCCGGACCACGACCGGGACCCGGGTGAGCCCCGCGAGACGGGCTGCCCTCCACCGCCGCTCTCCCGCAATCAGCTGGTAACGCGCTCCGACGCGCCGCACCAACACCGGTTGCATCAACCCCTGCTTGGTAAGCGAATCCGCCAGCTCGCGGAGCTTCGTTTCTTCGATTTGCTGCCGTGGCTGGAAGGGATTGGGATCGATGCGATCGATGTCGACTTCGCTCTGGCTCTCCCCGGCCCCAGACAACTCGGGGAGTAGAGCCGAGAGCCCCTTACCGAGCGCTTTGCGTTTCATGCCTCAGGATCTCCTTGGTGAGGGACAGGTAGGCTTCCGCCCCCTTGGAGCGAATGTCGTAGAGGAGGATGGGCTGGCCGTGGGACGGAGCCTCGGCAAGCCGCACGTTTCTAGGCACGACGCTCTCGAAGACCGCGCCGTGAAAATGCCGTCGCACGTCTTCGATCACCTGCGCGGAGAGGTTCGTCCGCTCGTCGTACATGGTCAACAGGATCCCTTCGATCGCCAGCCGGGGATTGAAGGCCGCCCGCACGCGCTCCACGGTTGCCATGAGCTCCGTGATGCCCTCGAGCGCGAAGAACTCGCACTGCAGGGGAACCAGCACCGAATCCGCCGCCACCAGAGCATTGACCGTGAGCAGTCCTAGAGAGGGGGGGCAGTCGACGAGCACGTAGTCATAGTTGGAGGCCACATTGCTCAGAACGTCCTTGAGCCGGAACTCGCGTCGCGGTTCGCCCACGAGCTCGATCTCCGCGCCGGTGAGGTTCCGCTCCGATGGGATGGCCTTCAGGCTCTCGAGCATCGTATCGACGATGACCTCGGTGACCGGCCGCTCCTCGATCAGGGCGTCATAGATGGTGCCAAGCTCGGCCTGGGAGCGGAGCCCCAAACCGCTGGTCAGGTTGGCCTGAGGATCCATGTCGACTACGAGGGTTCGGGCCTCCGCGACGGCAAGGGACGACCCTAGGTTGATAGCGGTCGTGGTCTTCCCGACCCCGCCCTTTTGGTTGGCTATGGCGACGACGCGACCCATGTTCTTTTATTCCCTGCCGCGGGGCCCCGCCGCCTGACTAGCTCCAGTCCCGCTACTATCGTCTATTGGCGGCTGACAGCGGCCCCGGACCCCCCGCGGCTCGCCCTCCGGCGAACTACTCTAGCTGCGGCCTCACTCTTCGTTCGGCCGCGGCCTCCGCTCGACTGGCGTCGCTGCGGCCGGCGGGCGCCTGCGGGCGGGTTGAGGACTCTGGACGCGACAGCATAGCATGAGGCCTTTCGGGAAACGAGTCGTTGTTGCACGTGAAACAGTTCTGGTATAAACAGATTCATTGAGGACCGCCCATGCTCGCTCCCGAATACGTCACCGGGCTCGTCGAGGCAATTGGCTCGTTCACCTATAGCCGCAGCCCCGGCAACCTCACCGTGTATTTCGCCCTGCGCCTGCCCGCAAGGGACCGCGCGGTACTGGATGCGGTCCGAGAGTTCCTGGCCGTGGGCCGCGTCTACGACGTGCCTGGGGGCTTCTACCTGCGAGTCAGCCGCCACGACGAGCTCCTCCGGGTCGTCGGCCACTTCGAGCGTCATCCCCTCCGTGGCCATCGACAGGAGGCGTTCCTCATCTGGAAAGAGATGGTCGCGATCAAGTCTCGCTTCCGTCAACCCGATCCTCCTCGGCTGGAGAGCCTGGCGGCGCAGCTATCGGCTCTCGCGGCTTCTCAAGGACCAGGAGCCAACCCCTGAAGCTGGGCGCCAGGGTCACTCGAGCCTTCTCCTGGAGATGTCCTCGCCAAGCGAGGAGCGCATCGATTCGAGAGCGTCCGGTGAAGAGTAACAGCCTCCCGCCGGGCTCCAACCAGGAAGCCATTCGTCCGAGAGACGCCTCGTCGAGAGACACGCCCCGACTCGTGATGACCACGAACCGTTTCTCGGGCACGAACGCTTCGAGGCGCGCTCGGTGAACCCGCGCCCCTGAGAGCCCCAGCTGGGCCAGGGCCTCCTCCAGGAAGACCGCGCGCCGACGATTCGGCTCGAGGAGTGTCCAGCGGAGTCCCGGTCCCGCGACCGCCAGAGGCAGCCCCGGGCTTCCCCCGCCCGCGCCGACATCGAGCGCCTCGCCCGATCCCTCGGGAAGCCACCGCAGGGCATCGAGAGGCTCCAAGAAATAGCGGGAGATTCTCTCCTCGACGTCGCGGAAGCCGGAGAGGTCCAGGACACGGCTCCATTCGGTGACCAATCGGTCGAGCTCCCCCAGTCGACGTGCCTGGTCGGGCGTGAGCGGGATGCCGCGCGGCTTCGCGAAGACCCCGAGCCGCTCTTCCAGCCGGCCCGCGCGGCGCGGTCGATTCTGCACGTCCCCTGTCTCTCTTCCTGGTTGGCTTCGTCTTAGCCGTGGCTCTTGCCGCGCGGCCGACGACGACGGATCGCTTGGGGGGGGGCTATTGGGGGAGGATCGTGATGCGCTTCAGGAAGCCCTCCCCTTCGCTCACCGTGGTGACCCCCTCTTGCTCGGCCACCTCGAGGTGCACGATACGGCGCTCGTGAGGGTTCATGAGGCCGAGGACCTCCTTGTTGCCCGTGCTCCGCACGCGCTCGCAGATCCGCTGCGCGATCTGCCGGAGCTCGGCCTCCTTCCGCTTCCGGAAGTCATCACAGTCGACGACGACGCGGCGATCCGAAAGCCGCGCGCCGAAGATTCGGTTGAGAAGGTATTGGAAGGTCTCCAGGAGCTCGGCCCGCTCCTGGAGCACCTCGTCCCGGTCGGCGCCGGTCAAGTCCAACCGGACGCTCTCCTCGGTCGACTCGACGGAGACCTGTAGATCGAGTCCCATCCGTTCGACGACCTCCTGCTGGAAAGCCCGGATCTCCTCTTCGATGCTCACGGTAACCCTCGAAATCCCCTAGCCCGCGGCCTGGCCCTTCTTCTTTTTCTTGGCGGCGCCCGAAGAGGCCTCCTCCGCCGGATGGGTGGTCAGATAACGGTTCGTGACTCCTTGCTGCACGAGAGAGACCAGGTTATTCACGAACCAGTACAGCACGAGTCCGGCGGGCGCCCAGGCGAGGATGAAAACGAACACCACGGGCATGAGCATCATCATCCGGGCCTGCATGGGATCGGCGCTCGTCTGCGGACTGAGCTTCTGGATGGCCACCTGGCTCGCACCCATTAGAATGGGCAGAACGAAATAGGGATCGAAGGCCGATAGATCCTGAATCCATAGCACGAACGGCGCATGGCGGAGCTCGATCGAGACCATGAGCAGTCGGTAGAAGGCAAAGAAGAACGGGATCATGAGCAGCATGGGCAGACAGCCCGAAACAGGCGAGACGTTGTGCTCACGATAGAGACCGTAGACCTCCTTGTTCATCTCCTGGCGCCGGGGATCGGTCGGCTTGAGCTTCTTGTAACGCTCCTGGATGCGCTTGATCTGAGGCCCGAGCTTCTGCATCTTCCGCATCGATACGTAGCTGTGATGCTTCAGGGGAACGAGCACGATGTTGATGGCGATGGTGAGTAAGACGATCGACCAGCCGTAGTTGCCCACATAATCATGGATCCAGAGGAGAGCGGAGCGGAGCGGCACGGCGAGGTAACGCATCCAGCTTCCATAGTCGACGACCCCTTCGAGACCTGGGCCGAGCTCGGCGAGACGCTCCTGCTCCTTGGGCCCCACGTAGAGCGTAAAGCGCAGGGGAGCGTTGACCGCCTCGAGCGCAGCGCTGATGAACTCCCTCGGCCGCGTGGTCCCGTCTTCTTGCTCCCATTCCAGGATGTCCCGGCGTAGGGCCGCCGCATACCGCCCGTCCCTCTCGGGGACCATCAGCCCGGCGAAGTAGTGCGCCGAGACCCCCACCATCTGCACGCCCACGGCCGCCCCCGGGAAGTCTTCGACATCGCCCGCCGAGAAGAACTGCAGCGCTCCACCCGCCGCGACCACTCCCCGGTCGGGTTGCACGTAGGTGCCTTCCCGGGATACTTCACCGATGCCTGGACCGAACAGAATCCTCTTGTCGAGCTCGGTGCCCTCCTGCTCTGCAGAGGCCTCCACGGTGATGCGGTAGGTGTTTCCCGAGAAACCCAGCTTCTTCCGGACGACGTGCCCGCGCCCGTCCGCCCACTCGAAAGCCATTTCCTTGGACTCGTCGGCGTTCAGCACCAACCGCGGCACCGAGGCCTCGAAGAGCGCAGCTCTCATCTCTTTCGTCAGGACATCGTCCTCGAGCTCTAGGTCCAATGGGTGGAGGCTCAGCCTTTCGGCAGCCTCCATCGGGATCACCTGGAAGAGGTTCTCGTGCTCGTCGGTGTACTGCTTGAGCACGAAGCTCTCGAGACGCGCGCCCCGGTTGGAGAAGACGGCCAGATAGAGCGGTGTGTCGACGGTGAGCTTTCTCTCCTCGGTGTCCTCGCGAACCTCGCCGGTCGGCTCGTCCGGTGTCTCCGCGCTCGGTTCCTGGGTCGTCTCCTCGCTGCCCGCTGGCGAAGGCGCCGCAACATCGGCGCCCCCTGGCCGCGGCGCGGCCGGCGACGGGGTCCCTCCCGCGGGCGCGCCCTCGTCCACCGGACCCACGGGTGGCGGAGGAGGAGCAAAAAACCGTATGTAGAGCGTGAAGACGAGGAACGACAGCGCAAACGCTACCAAGATCCGTTTTTCCATGTCGCTCTCTTACGGGACGGGGTCGAAGCCTCCGGGACTGAACGGATGGCAGCGCGCCAGGCGGGCTGCCGTCATCCACAGCCCCCGGCTCGCTCCGTGTCGCACCACCGCCTCGGCCGCGTAAGCCGAGCACGACGGCACGAAGCGACAGCTACCCCGAAAGAGCCAGGAGAGGAGAGCCCGATAAAGCCAAATGAAGGCGAGCACGAAACGCGAGAGCACGGACTGATCAAGGATCTCCAGGACGCTGCCAGCTCGTTTCGAGAGCTCGGCCCACCCCGCGTACATACGCTCGATCGATCTCCTCGAAGCTGGCCTCGACGATGGCGTTTCTTGCGATGAGGACGACATCCGCGGCTACCGGGTCTCGGGGCTCGTTCTTGCGAAAGACTTCACGCAGCCTGCGCTTCGCCCGGTTCCGGCGAGTCGCGCCTCCCAAGCGGCGGCTGGCGACCACGCCCAGACGCAACGGACCGCCTTCGTGCAATAGGTAGTAGCCGATGAAGAACCGGCCCGGCACGCGCCGTCCTCTTGCGTAGACTGTTTCAAAATCCGCCTTCCGTCTCAAACGCTGCAAGCGGCGGGGCGGCTGGGTGGAGTCTCGTGAAAGATCCTGTTCTTTCACCCAGCCAACCGGCGACGGCCCTTGGCCCGGCGACGGGCAAGCACCGCACGTCCCGCCTTGCTGCGCATCCGGACCCGAAACCCATGGGTCTTCTTCCGCCGCCGGCGGTTTGGCTGGAACGTTCTTTTCATCCCCTCTTGCCTCTCATCCCTACAACCGATTCCGATCCGGTGCGTGCTACTCTCTTCGGAATCGACGACTGATTACACAATAGCAAAACCAGATATGCTACCTCCCGCACTACCCACTGTCAACCCGTCCTTCTTTCCCTCCGCTCGAAACACCTTTTATATTTTTCTTGTCCGACCCGATCGCTTGTGCTAAAGTTTGCCGCTCGTCCGGTAAAACAATTCGCGTTCGCCTCAGCAGCGGAGCAAGCGGATGTACTTTTTTTCAACATTTGTGGAAAAAACTGTGCAAAACGCCTTCTCTCAAGCTGCGGCGCCGGACGACGGGGTTTGGCGGGAACGCGGCTCAAACCCACTCTACTCACAGAGTTAAGCGCCGATGGATCTCTGGGAAAAGACTCTTGCCAAGATCGAGTCCAAAGTAAACCGCCACAGCTTCAATACTTGGTTCCGGCCCACGCGCCAGCTTTCCGAAAGCGGTAACAGGCTCGCCATCCAAGTACCCAACGCGCACTTCCGCGACTGGCTTACCAAACACTACACCGGCATCATCCATGAATCGCTCGACGAGCTCGACTGCCGCGACGTTCAGGTCGTTTTCGAGTCCCCTGCCGCCATGGTCGAGCAAACCCCTTCCATCCCAACGGGTGCGGCCGATGAGGACGGAAAGCGCGACACGCCGCCCCTCAACCCAAAGTACACTTTCGATACCTTTGTCGTCGGCACGAGCAACCAGTTTGCCCACGCCGCGGCGCGCGCGGTGGCCGAGTCTCCGTCCCGGGCCTACAACCCGCTCTTCATCTACGGCGGGGTCGGTCTAGGCAAGACTCACCTCCTTCACGCCATCGGACACCAGATCGCCAGGCAGGGTACGAACCTGCGGCTGGTCTACATTTCCGCCGAGAAGTTCATGAACGATCTCATCAATGCGATTCGCTACGATCGCATCCTCGATTTCCGGAGACGGCTCCGTTCCATCGACGTCTTGTTGATCGACGACATCCAGTTCATTGCCGGGAAGGAGCGTACGCAAGAGGAGTTCTTCCACACCTTCAACGCGCTCTACGACGCCCAGAAGCAAATCGCGATAAGCAGCGACTCGCCGCCCCGCGCGATCCCAACACTCGAGGAGAGGCTCCATTCCCGCTTCGAATGGGGCCTCACCGCCGACATTCAGGCCCCCGACCTCGAAACCAAGGTCGCCATCCTTCGTAAGAAGGCGGATGCCGAGCACGTGCACGTGCCGGACAACGTGGCCATCTTCATTGCCTCCAAGATCAAGTCCAACGTGCGAGAGCTCGAGGGATCCCTCATACGACTCGTCGCCTTCTCCTCTTTGACCGGGAGGCGAATCGATCTGGATCTCGCCCAGGAAGTCCTCCGCGATCTCCTGCCCAACGAAGGCCGGCTCATCAACCTGGACATGATTCAGAAGTTCGTCGCCGATCACTACAGCCTCAAGATCTCGGACCTCAAAGCCCGCAACAATTCGAAGTCCGTGGCTCTTCCCCGCCAGATCGCCATGTACATGACCAAACACCTCACGAAGGCCAGCCTCCCGGACATCGGTAAGGGATTCGGGGGTAAGCATCACTCCACGGTCATCCACTCCATCCGTAAGGTTCAGGGCATGAGGAAGGCCGATCCGGACTTCGACAAGTTGATTCAAGGTTTTCTTGAGTCCTTCCATTAAGGGCACTCGGGGGCCTATGTGGCCGGCCCTCATCTCTCGGAAATGACCGACCTGCGACCCAACGAAGCCCCTTATGACCCCAGCTCGCGCTTTCCACAGGCTTACGCGCCTACCCTGTGGACGGACACCCAATCCCCGAACCAGCGCCTTTTGCACAATCCACGCGCAGGGCCATCCACCACTTCATTGATCGCCTCGAAAAACCATAACTTATTGACTATAAACAAATTAAAGAAGTTTTATTTTTTTAAACAGCCTATTATTGATATAATTAACTGTTTAGGAACTACCTATTAATAAAGGAAGGATCATGGAGTTCACTGCCAGCAAGGAAGAGCTACTGAAGGAGCTTTCCTTGATTCAGGGCATCGTCGAGAGGAAGAACACCATACCCGTTCTGGCGAACGTCCTCATCGATGCCCGAGACAAGGAAGTCGAGCTCGCGGCCACCGACCTGGATGTGGGTTTGCGTTGTCGTCTCCCAGCGAAAGTGAAGGATGCGGGCTCGCTGACCCTATCGGCCAAGAAGCTTTTCGAGATCGTGCGCGCCGTTTCCGAGACGGAGTTGGAGGTCAAGGAATTGGAGAATTACTGGGCCTCCATAACGAGTGGGAAGTCGTACTTCAAGATTGTGGGCCTCGCGAAGGCGGATTTCCCATCGTTGGCCGAGCCCCCGAAAGAACCGACCGTGGTCATTCCCGGTGGGGTCCTCAGGGAGATGATCCGTAAGAGCAGCTTTGCGATTACAGCCGATGACAGTAGGTACTTCCTCAACGGCGCTCGTTTGGAGATGGCGCCGGATGGGTTTCGGATGGTTGCAACCGACGGGCACCGGTTGGCTTACATCAATGTCGAGGTGAAGACTGGGGTGAAGGATTCCTCTTTGGCCGTTACGGTTCCCAAGAAGACCCTGCTCGAGCTCGTCAAGGTTCTGGGAGAATCCGACGGCGATGTCGAGTTCTCCGAGAGCGAGAATCATCTTTTTTTTCGAGTTAAAGACCGGCTCCTTCTGTCTAAGCGCGTCGAAGATCAGTTCCCGGCCTATGACAAAGTGATTCCAAAGGGTAACGACAAGATCGTGGTCTGTTCACGGGAATCCTTGGCCGGTGCCCTAAGACGGGTATCGCTCCTCGCTAATGAGCGCTCTCGGGCCGTCCGACTGGCGATCGATGCCAGTAAAATGGAGGTGTCCTCCCAGAGCCCCGAGCTCGGCGAAGCGAAGGAAGAATTCCCAGTAGACTATACGGGCGAAGCTCTCGAGGTCGGCTTCAACGGGCAGTACATTCTCGATTTTCTCGGTGTCGAGGAGTCCGAGAACGTCAAATTGGAACTGAAGGACGACTCTTCCCAGTGCTTGCTCCGCCCGACGGACGCCGGAAAGGAAATAGATTACCGCTACGTCGTGATGCCCATGAGGACCTAAAGGAATTTCCACTCAAAAAAGACGATGAAACCGACTGACGTAAAAGGGGTCGAGGTGACCAACCAGGAGTATACGGCTGAGAAGATCCGTGTGCTCGAGGGGCTGGAAGGGGTGCGCATGCGCCCGGCCATGTACATCGGCTCGACCGGCCTGGAGGGTCTCCGGCACCTGGTCTACGAGGTCGTCGACAACAGCATCGACGAGGCGATTGCCGGGCATTGCACCGAAGTGAACGTGACCCTCCACGTCGACAATAGCGTGACGGTCGTCGACAACGGCCGGGGTATCCCCGTCGATGTGGAGCAGAAGACGGGGAAGCCCGCGGCGGAAGTCGTCATGACGAGGCTACACGCAGGAGGGAAGTTCGGAAGCGGGAGCTATAAGTTCTCGGCCGGCCTCCATGGCGTCGGAGTCTCGGTAGTGAACGGTCTTTCGGAGTGGCTGGAGCTCGAGATTCGTCGCGACGGAGGCGTCTATCGGCAGTCCTACAAGAAGGGTCTTCCCACCAGCGCGCTCGAGAAAGTTGGTGTCACCGACAAGACCGGAACCACGGTCAAGTTCCGCGCCGACCCGGAGATCTTCGAGAGCCTCGACTACAGCTTCGACTCGCTTTCCCAACGCTTCCGAGAGCTCGCGTTCTTGAACCGCGGCGTTCTCATCTCCATCCAAGACGAACGGCAGGGGAAAAAGAACGAGTTCCAGTTCGATGGAGGGATCGTTTCCTTCGTCGAGTACTTGAACAAGAACCGCAGCTCGCTCCACAGCCCGCCGCTTCATTTCGTGGGCACGACCGAGGACATGGAATGCGAGATCGCGTTGCAGTGGACCGAGGCCTACCAGGAAGCCGTCTTCTCCTTTGCGAATACCGTCAATACGCACGAGGGAGGAACGCACCTATCGGGTCTCAAGGCAGCCCTCACCCGGACGATCAATAGCTACGCTTCCGCCAGCAACCTCAGCAAGGACCTACATACCGGCATCGAGGGAGAAGATATTCGAGAAGGCCTGACCGCGGTCGTCAGCCTCAAGGTACCGAATCCTCAATTCGAGGGCCAGACGAAGACCAAGCTCGGGAATACCGAGGTCAAGGGTTTCGTCGAAACCCTGGTGAATCAGGAGTTCTCGAGGTTTCTCGAGGAGAACCCACCGGTTGCCCGCAAGATTGTCGCGAAGGTGGTCGACGCGGCGCGCGCGCGGGAGGCGGCGCGGAAGGCTCGGGACCTGGCGCGTCGGAAGGGCGCACTCGAAGACACTTCACTACCCGGGAAGCTCGCGGATTGCCAAGAGAGAGATCCCGCGCAGTCCGAGCTCTACATCGTGGAGGGAGAATCCGCGGGAGGCTCCGCGAAGCAGGGGCGCGATCGACGCTTCCAGGCCATCCTTCCCCTGAAGGGCAAGATCCTGAACGTGGAGAAGGCGCGTCTCGACAAGATGCTCGAGAACGAAGAGATCAAGGTGATGGTGGCGGCCCTCGGTACGGGGATCGAAGAAGAATTCGATTTGTCGAAACTCCGCTATCACCGCATCATCATCATGACCGACGCCGACGTCGACGGATCCCACATCCGCACTCTTCTCTTGACGTTCTTCTATCGCAAGATGGCCTCGGTGATTACCGCCGGCTACCTTTACATCGCTCAGCCGCCACTCTTCAAAGTGAAGAAGGGGAAGAGCGAGGTCTATTTCAAAGACGAGAGGGAGCTGGATCGGCACCTGATCGCGCGGGCCGCGGAGAATCGCAAGGTCGTGATCCCGGAGCTGGGCAAGGAATACTCGGGAGAGGATCTCGCCCGCGGCCTGGAGCAGTTGATCGCCTACGGCAAGCACTTGGAGCTCCTTGCGCGGCGCGGCTATCCCACCGAGCTCCTGGTCGAGTTTCTGAGGGTGGGTGCCGACGAAGGCATCCTCGCCGACAAGCAATGGCTCGAGGAGGCTCTCGAGCCCCTGCGCCAGCAAGGTCGGGATGCCACCGTGGTGCGCGACGAGGAGCAGAACCTCTTCAAGATCGTGCCGCGAGGCATCAATGGCGAGACGGACCGCTTCATGCCGACGATCGATCGGGAGTTTCTGACCGCCGCCGAGTACCGTACGCTCCTGAGCCTCTACCAGGAGATCGAGCCCTTCGAGAGCACACCTCTCATCGTCACGACCGACGGTAAGGTCACCGGTACCGAGAAGGGGGATCAGAAGACCGAGGATCAAACGCTCGAGTCGCGCGAAGAGCTCATTCAGACCCTGTTGGGAGCGGGGAAGAAGGGGCTTCACATTCAGCGGTACAAGGGACTCGGTGAAATGAATCCGGATCAGCTCTGGGATACGACGATGAACCCGGAGACCAGGGTCTTGCTCCAGGTCAAGATAGACGACGAAGTCTTCGCGGACGAAATCTTCACCGTTCTGATGGGCGATGCCGTGGAGCCGCGACGCCGTTTTATCGAGGAAAACGCCCTCGACGTACAGAACCTCGACATTTAGCGCCGTTCAGGCAGACCGTTTTCCGAGAACGGCTAAGCCTTTCCCGATGCAAAGCACCTGTTCTGCCCGCCCGACAGACCCGCAAGTGAGCACCTAACCAGAGAGCGAACAAGGAGAGCGCGAGATGGTCATAGCGGCCGAGAAGCTGCCGGTCAACATCGAAGACGAGATGAAAAAGTCCTACATGGACTATGCGATGTCCGTCATCATTGGCCGCGCTCTTCCGGACGTCCGCGATGGCCTGAAGCCGGCTCACCGCCGGGTGCTCTACGCGATGTTTCGCGAGGGGCTACTCTCGAATCGGCCGTACTCCAAATGCGCCGGCATCGTGGGAGAGGTGTTGAAGAAATACCACCCGCACGGAGACGCCGCGGTCTACGACACGCTGGTGCGCATGGCGCAGCCGTTCAACCTCCGCTACCTGCTCATCGAGGGGCAGGGGAACTTCGGCTCGGTGGATGGGGATCCTCCCGCCGCCTACCGGTACACCGAGGCCAGGCTGACCGCCCTGGCCGAGGGCATGATGCAGGACCTGGACAAGGATACCGTCGACTTCGTGCCAAACTTCGACGGCAACGTCGAGGAGCCGACGGTGCTACCGACGGTGGTACCCAACCTTCTGGTGAACGGCACGAGCGGCATCGCGGTCGGCATGGCAACGAACATACCGCCCCATAACTTGGGGGAGGTCATTGACGGGGTGACCTTCGTTCTCGATCATTCCGGGCTCTCTACTGCGGAGCTCACGGCGGGACTCCTTCAGCGAATACCGGGGCCCGACTTTCCGACCGCCGGGTTCGTTCACGGGAGGGAAGGCATCGAGCAGGCTTACCGCACCGGGCGGGGTACCATTCAGCTCCGGGCTCGGGCCGAGATCGAGGACATTGGCAGGGACCGTCAGGCGATCGTGGTCACCGAGATTCCCTATCAGGTCAACAAGGCGCGGCTTCTAGAAAAGATAGCCGAGTTGGCTCGGGACCGAAAGATCGAAGGCATTTCGGATCCGCGGGATGAATCCGACCGCCACGGAATGCGCATCGTCGTGGAGCTCAAGCGCGGTGAAGTCCCCCAGGTCGTGCTGAACAACCTCTACAAGCACACCGCCCTTCAGACCAGCTTCGGCATCATCCTCTTGGCCATCTCGGAGAACCGGCCCCGGGTGTTGCCGCTCTTGGATGTCGTCACCCAGTTCCTCGATTTTCGTCGGGACGTAGTGCGCCGTCGTACCGCCTTCGAGCTCGAGAAAGCGGAGGCGCGAGACCATGTTCTCGAGGGCTTCGTCAAGGCCCTCGACCATCTCGACGCGGTCATCGAGCTCATACGAGCCGCCGGCACGCCCGCCGAAGCGCGCGAGCAGTTGATGGAGAGGTTCGAGTTCTCGGAGATCCAGGCCCAGGCCATCCTCGATCTCCAACTGCATCGGCTAACGGGAATGGAGCGCGAGAAGATCACCAAGGAGCACGAAGAGATCCAGAAGCTCGTGGCGGAGCTGAGGTCGATTCTGGCGAGCGAGCAGAGGATCAAGGAGATCGTTCGCCGCGAGCTCGAGGAGGTCAAGGGGAAGTTCGGCGACCCGCGGCGCACGGAGATTGTTGCCAAGACCCGAGAGATCCGCGTCGAGGACATGATCGCGGAAGAGGACATGGTCATCACGGTGTCCCACCTCGGGTACATCAAACGCAGCCCAGTGAGCGTCTATCGCAAGCAAAAGCGCGGCGGGAAGGGTCGCATCGGGATGCGGACCCGCGAAGAGGATTTCGTGGGAAGTCTCTTCATCGCCTCCACCCATGACTACATTCTCATCTTCACGGATCGCGGGCGCGTCTATTGGTGCAAGGTGCACGAGATTCCGGAGGTGGGCTCTGCCGGGAAGGGCAAGGCGATCGTCAACCTCGTCTCCATGAGCGCCAAGGAGAAGCTGGCGGCGGTTTGCCCGGTCAAGGAGTTTCCGGAAGACCTGCACGTCTTCATGGCCACGCGTAGTGGGAGGGTGAAGAAGACGCCGCTTTCTGCGTTCGCGAATCCGATGTCACGCGGCATCATCGCCATCGGAATCGGAGAGGAAGACTCCCTGATTGCGGCGGCCGTCATGGGGCCGAAGGACGAGGTTGTGCTCGCGACGCACAATGGTCTCGCGATCCGTTTCGCCGAGTCGGAGGTACGCCCCATGGGGCGTACCGCCTCGGGCGTCAAGGGCATCGAGCTCCGCAAGGGCGACCACGTTGTCGGGATGGCGGTCGTGGAAGAGGACGGGACGCTTCTCACCGTCACCGAAAAGGGCTACGGAAAACGGACCGCGCTGGAGCAATACCGGCTGCAGAGCCGTGGAGGAAAAGGGATCATCAACATCAAGACGACCTCTCGGAACGGCCCAGTGGTCGGGGTGCGCTTCGTGGGTGAGGAAGATGAGGTCATGGTCGTTACCGGACAGGGGATGATCCTCCGCCTGAAGGTCGAAGGGATTGGAGTCCACGGCCGGGCCACGCAAGGGGTCCGGCTGATCGACGTCGACGAAGGCGATCAAGTCGTGGCGGTGGCAAAGCTCGCCGAAAAGCAGGACGAAGGGGATGGGGAGACGCCCAAGAACGCCGAAAGCGACGGTTGACCCGCACCGCACGAGGCGGGATACAATGACCACCTTGATTTAGCGCGGCGCGGTCAAGGGAATCGCCGCCGTCTCCAACCGCCCGAAATCATGATCTTCCGCCCCGGGAATCGAACCTTACCGGTCCTGGTTTTCCCGGTGGTCGCATCGAGGGCCTCCCGGGCCCTCACCCGTTGGGCCGGTCTGGCTTGCCTGGCCTTCTCGGCCGGGCTCGTAACGGGCTGCTCGTCCCCCGAGTCCAATGAGCTCGCCGCCGCGCGGGAAGCGTTGGGCGCGGGTCGGTACGGAGAGGCTGTCGAGCGCTACACGGAGGTCACCCTGGAGGCCCCCGAGAGCCCCGAGGCCAGGCAAGCTCTCTACGAGGTGGCGCTCATCCACTATCTGCGACGCCGAGACCTGGACGCCGCGCGTTCCACGTTGAGTAAGATCCTGAGCTCCTACCCCGAGAGCGACGTCGCGCGGGATTCCCGGCGGCTTCTGGCGAGGATGTACGAGCAAGATCTCGGGGAGCCCGACAAAGCGATTCGCGAGTACGAGCTGTTGCTGGAAAGCGAGACCGTTCCCGGTGAGAGGCGCGCCCTTCTCGTTCGGATCGCCAATTGCCGGTACACGATGGACGACATGCAGGGCGCCGCCGAGGCGTATCACCGCGTGGTCGAAGACTCGCCTGAGGACGAGGACTCGGTTGGTGCCTATCTCCGGCTGGCTCACATACAGCGCTTGATGGGACGCGTCGACGAAGCGATCGCTAATCTCGCGGCGGTTCTGAAGCTGTCCAAGAATCGGAGCGCGCGACGGCGGGCGTATCAAGCGCAAGTGGAGATTCTCCTCGAGCAAGGTCGCTTCGCCGATGCCAAGTCGTGCCTCACCGCGGCGACCGGGGAGTTCGCCGGTGACGACGAGATGGCTGCGCTCGCGTCTCGCATCGAAGACCAAGAAGAAGAGCGCCGTCGAGCCGAGAGCGGCGAGGCCCCCGACTACCAGGTCAGGTGGGGAAGGGGCCGACCTTGACGCGATCCCAGAAGGCTCGCGCGATTCGGATTCGTAGCCGCACGGGCCGGAGCCCACACCTTCTCGTCTTGAGTGTCTCGAGTGCCCTGACATGGTGGGCGTGTGGTGGATCGGAACGAGAGGTCCTCAACCGCTTCTTCAGTGGTGTCGAGAAAGAAGACCATAGCATGGTCGCCGCGGTGTCCCTGGTTGCGTTTCCCGGAGAGGGGGTTGCCTCCTGGCGTGTCTTGTCCGTTCGACCGACTCACAGCGAGCGGTTTCGGTTGAGCGGGCTGCGGGTTGAGGCCCTCGCGGCCAAAAGGGCTCGCGACGAACAGTTCTCCCGGTTCTCCGATTTCCGCCGGGCGAACTACGACGACCTGGTGACGATTCTGGATCAACTCGACGAGGACCCCGAGCATGTGTTCACCGGTCGATTCGCTGAGCTACGCCGGGAGTGGGACGACTATATGGAGGAGCGAGGAACGCTCGAAGGCAACCTGCGCGAGCTGGGGCAAGCGATGGAGGCGGAGAGGAGGCCGGCCAGCGAATCGGTCCTCACCGGGGACGAGATCGATCTGTTCGAGGGCGAGGTTCTCACCCAGGAGATACTCGTCGGCGTCCGGGCCCCAGACGACCAAGGCGGTGAAGAAACGGCTTATCTCTTCACGTTGCGGAAGTACAACCTCACCCGGCGGCAGGTCGACTTCACGCCGCCTTCCCGGTGGATCATTACGCGGATCGAAGCGCAAGAGAGCTAGGGCGTCCCTGACATTAGATGCGCGTCTGGCGTCGGAACGCGTCGTCGTTGGTATCGGCCTTGTCAGACGCCGGCGCGCGATCCACCGGGCCTCAAAACTTCCAGATTCGCGAAACGAGCGACGAGCTTCTTCCGGCCTAAGCCGTCGAAATCCACGGTGATCTTTTGTTCGCTTCCCGGAGGCTCGGCGGATACGACCTTTCCCTCGCCGAAACGAGGATGGCGTACCACCGCCCCCACAGAGAGTCGGGACCCCGGCGCGGACGCCCGAGGCGAGGGGGCCGGTGGACCCGATGCCTGGGACGCGGTGGACCGAGCCGTCGGCGGGTCGCTCCACGACAGCGCGGGAGAGATCTCGTCGAGGAACCGAGAGGGTGTGCGGCCCTCTTTCTCCAGCGCGGTTCGGCGGCTGAGCGCATAAGTGAGAACCAAATGCGTTCGGGCCCGAGTCATACCGACGTAGCAGAGTCGCCTCTCCTCTTCGATCGCGCTTCGATCTCCCGCGGAGCGGAAATGGGGGAAGAGACCCTCCTCGAGACCGGTGAGAAAGACCGCGTCGAACTCCAGACCCTTCGCGCTATGAAGGGTCATGAGAAGACACGGGGACTCCTCGCGCACCGTATCGAGGTCGGTCAATAGGCTCACGCTGTCCAGAAAGCCCGCCAGGCCGGCCAAGCCGTCCGGGGAGGGCTCGTTCTCCCGTTCCTCATAGTCGTTGGCCGCGGTCACGAGTTGATCCAGGTTCTCGATCCGAGCCTCGGCCTCGACCGAGCTCTCGCGCTCGAGGACCGTCGCGAGACCGCTCTGCCGCAGGGTTTCCTTGACCAGCATCCCGAGCGTGGTCTTCTCGGCAAGCGCGGCGAGCGTGTCGCGGATCTCGCGAAGCGCGATGAACCCCTGGCTCGCTCTCGCCGGTATCTCGTTCTCCTCGCCGAGTTGCGTGGCCGCTTGCCAGAGCGAGAGCCCGCGCTCGGCGGCTCGTTGCTCGGTCAACGCCAGGGTGGCGGCGCCGAAGCC
>Ga0214472_10002247_pt1 | contig 20959 bp, 22 predicted proteins | sample RVTome_6_FD_207662 | JGI IMG/M metagenome (GOLD analysis project Ga0214472, IMG submission 207662) | Soil microbial communities from uranium-contaminated site in the Upper Colorado River Basin, Wyoming, United States - RVT140D175 | ecosystem: Environmental > Terrestrial > Soil > Contaminated >...
TCTTGCATAGGACATTGGTTGAAGGACGTAAACTCCCTCCCCCTTGATGGGGGAGGGCGGGGGTGGGGGTGAAACTCCACCGGAGTTTCAGCAGTGCTGCCCAGTATCAAGGAAGCCGCTGCTCAAGCAGCCCCCTCCCCTCAATCCCCTCCCGCCAGGGGAGGGGAAAATGCTCGTTGGCTGAAGAACAGCGCTAATCAGGTGTTTATTTGCATATGCCTGTCCCGAAGAGCAGAGGCCCGGGCGCCGATGGTCGGTATCCGGCTTGCGGGAATGCCTGCGGCGCTCGGCTCGGTGACGGCTGTCGACAGGGAAAAGCGACACAAAAAAAGCCGCCCTCAGGGTTTGGGGCGGCTTTTTTGTGTCGGTGAGGTCGGTTTCTTCAATCGAGACAGGCGCTTCTCCAACAGCAATCCATCTGGGTACAGCTGTGGCGCCAGTCGGCACCGAAACAGGGCTGGTTGCCCTCGGTGGACTGGATCTGGTGAATCAGCTCTTCCTTGCTCAGTTTTCCCACCTTGGTAAGACCGGCAGCCTTGGCGCGGTCCCGCACTTCCTGCATCTTCATGATTCACGCTCCTTATGGGTTTGGTCTGGTTATTCAGAACTAATAAGCTTGAGCCGCGAAAATAAACCACAAGGTGGGCCGGCTGTCAATTTGCGGCCTGAAAAACAATTGCCTTCCTGCCGGCTCTTGAAAGTCCGGCAAGTACGGGAGACAGATGTTCACTCATGTGCGGAGTTTTGTTATATTGGCGGTTTCAGAATAATATTCGTAAGGTTGTATTGATGGACGCATCGGTGTTGCTCGTCTCGCAGTGCCGGGAAAGCCAGCTTTCGATGAAGGCTCTTTTTCCCCGGGAACGTTACATTCTCCTGTCCGCCGACGGCGTGGCCAGGGCTCGGCGGATGCTGCCCAAAAAACTTCCCGACATCGTGCTGCTGGGGGAAGACTGTGTCGCCGGCTGCCGTGAAGAGCTGGACTTGCTGGCCGAGGACTGCCTGATTGCCGAGATTCCTGTCTTTTATCTGGAGCAGGGCCGGGTTCGCAGCCTGGTGGATGCCGGCTATTCGAGCGATGAGGCATCAGGCGGGAGCGCCCGGGCAATTCTGTGGCCGCTGGAGAATCAGCTTCTGGTTCGCCGCCTGACCCGGGAGCTGCATCGGGCACAGGAATGGCTGCACCAGAAGCAGCTGGAACTGGAGGAGAGCCTGGTCTCGGCCACCCATATCCAGAAAAGCCTGGTCCCCAAGGTGTCCCCTCGCATGCCGGGCATGCAGTGCGCCTGGCAGTTTCTGCCCTGCCAGAAGGTCGGAGGCGACCTCTTCAATGTCCTGAAGCTCGATGAGGAGACGGTGCTGCTCTACACCCTGGATGTGAGCGGACACGGATTTCCTGCTGCCATGGTGACCGTTGCCATCTCCCAGTCCCTCACGCCTTCGTTGGGCCAGCTCGTCAAGCGGGCCAAGTCGGAGCCGCCCTATTACGAACTGACGCCGCCGGCCGAGGTGCTGGAGGCGCTGGATCGGGAATACCCCGTGGAGCGCTTCGAGAAGTTTTTCACCATCTGCTACATGCTGGTCAACGTCAAGACCGGCCGGGTGCGTTACAGCAATGCCGCCGGGCCGCTGCCTATTCTGGTTCGCGCCTGCGGTACGCCGGAGTTGCTCAAGGAGGGAGGTACCATCATCGGCATGGGGGGCCTGATTCCCTACCTGGAGGACGAAGTCCGTCTCCAGCGGGGAGATCGGCTTTTTCTCTACACCGACGGACTGCTGGAGCAGGAAAACCATCAACGGGACCAGTTCGGTCTGGATCGCCTGGTGGAGCGCCTGGAGGAACTGCGGGGCCGCAGCCTCGATGTCGCCTGCGAGCAGACCATCGAGACCCTGCTGCAGTTCTCGCGAGGGGTGCCCGCTCAGGACGACATCACGCTGCTGGGCTTTGAATTCAGCGGCTGAGGGTGCCTCTCTGCTCTCCTGCATGCTAGAATGTGAAAGCGATAGCATGGGGGAAGGGAGGATGCGGCATGAAAGGCAAGGACTATCAGGGGGTATGCTGGAATGTGAACAGCGGTGAAACCAAGCTGGTTCGCAACCGGGCCACCAATGAGATAGGGAAGATTCATTCCTGCGGGGAGTCGGATTTTCGAGTGTATGTGGGCTCTGAGCTTCGGACCTGGGCCCGCAAGGTTTGCGAAGAGTACGAGGCAGCCGAATAGTCGCTGCCTCAAACCTCCTCGGGCAAGGGGGGGGGGCGCCGGCTCGTGAATCAGGGGCGGTGCTTGTCTTGGACAAGAAGGATTTTGATGCGGGGGGGCGCTTTTTGCGCCCCTTGCCGATCCTGCAGGTTCGAAACAGCCCATCGGAGATCCAGGCCGAGTCTCTCGCAGTCGAGCCCCAGGTAGATTCGAGGGACTTTCTCGATCACCTGAAGGCATTTGGGCAACAGGCTGAGCGTGCCTCGGAGGTTTCCCTTTTCCGCATGATGATAGGCTGCGGCCAGCTGAATCAGGGCCTGGAGAAAGATGCGCGTCTGCCCCTGCTGTCCAATCCAGATTTCCTCGATGGTTTCGTGACTTATGAAGAACCGGCCATGGTTGAACTGGGCGACTCCCCGCTGCAGCTCTTGGAGTTGGTGCGGATTCAGGGTCAAGGTGGCTCCTTTTTGGCTTTTCTCAATGTTTTTGTCGGGGGGAGATGAGCAGGAGGGACTGTGCATCAACGCACACTTGCTTGGCCCGGCATGGTCCGGGGGACGAAAATGCTGGACTTTTGGCTGGCGTTTGGTTAAAAGTTTCGAACTTTCAAGTGTTTGGCGGGTGATTTGCTTTACAGAGCCGCAGACACCACTCACCAAGGATTGCCATGAAATATTTTCGAAACCCATGGGTCGCAAGAGGGCTTCTGATTTTAATGCTTGTGATGTTGTCCGGTTGCAGCACAAGCCCCAACGTTCGCCCCTGCCTTCTGCCGAAAGAAGAAGTGCAAATCGGCGAGGACGTTTCGCTTCTTCAATCCCTCCAGAACTTGCTTGTGGGCTTTGAGGCCACCTTCTGAAACCTATCTTTTACCGGGCCTGTTGTCTGCCTGAACCGAACAGGGGTGTCAGATAGGACTTAGCCCGCTCGCCCAGCTCTTCCGGTTTGACCTCCAGTTCCAGCGCCGTCTTTTCGATATCCCCATCAATAAAGCCCATCAGGCTGATGCAGTGCCACCCCCGCCCGTAGAGAAGCTCGTGGGGAGGCATCATCTTCCAGCCTCCGGGATGTTCCTTCCCCAGAATGTGTTTTCGGGCGTCTTCCACGAAGGTGGATTTGCCGGAGAGCCCCACCCCCCGATAGACATCGTTGCCTTCAAAACGGATGGCCAGTTCTCCGAAATCATTTTCATACAGCTCTGCGTTGACATTGAAGGAGAAGGGGTTTTTCGTCATCTCATGGACCTCCTCTCTGACGCGTTGTCGGCGCCGACGCGACTCGGGCTGCGCCGACAGTCCGTCTTTTTATGATAGCAGAATTCGTACTTTCCCGGCAGAAACGCCAAGTCATGCCCGGTCGGGATAACCCGGGGCGGGCGGATGGCGGCTCAGAAAGAGGATTTCGTGAGCAAGCGCAGGGTGCTTTTTCGGATGGCGGCTCTTCGGCGCAGGTGGTGAATTCCCGGCCAGGCGACGGCGTAGACGAGACAAAGCAGCATGAGGGTCTGGAACATGGGGACGAGCTCTCCCTTCGGCAGTTGGGAGGAGTCTGGACCCGGTATGCGACATAATAAGTCACGCTGTGGAAATGTTGCTTATCTATCCAAGAGATTTGGGTGAGCTTATGGCGGAAGAGCCGGCTTTTCGGGCCGGGGATTGCGTTTGACATAACGATGTTCAATCGTATACAGTATGCAATCTTTCGGCCCGGGATTCTTGCCGGGAAATGGATACGACGATAACCCAATGAGGAGGATTTCATATGATCGAAGCCTATCTCCGCCACGAGCAGGAGCGTAACGCCCAGGGCATCCCCGCGCTGCCTTTGAACCCCGAGCAGGCCGCCGAGCTGTGCAAGCTGCTGCAGGCCCCCCCCGCCGGCAAGGAGGCGTTTCTCCTGAACCTGCTCAAGGAACGCATCTCCCCCGGCGTCGATCCCGCCGCCGAAGTCAAGGCGGGTTTTCTGGCCAGGATTCTCAAGGGCGAGCTGAGCTCCCCCCTGGTGTCCAAGAAGGACGCCATCGCCATTCTGGGCACCATGATCGGCGGCTACAATGTCCAGCCCCTCATCGACGCCCTGAAGGTTCCCGAGCTGGCCGAGGACGCAGCGAACGCCCTCGCAGGCATGACCCTGGTCTATGACGGTTTCGATGAGGTGGCGGCTCTCTCCAAGAACAATGCCGCCGCCATGAAGGTCCTCAAGTCCTGGGCCGAGGCCGAATGGTTCACCAGGAAGGCCGGTGTGCCCGAGACCATCACCGTCAAGGTCTACAAGGTGGACGGCGAGATCAACACCGACGACTTCTCCCCCGCAGGCGACGCCTGGAGCCGTCCCGACATCCCGCTGCATGCGCTGGCCATGGGCAAGACCCGCTTCCCCGCGGGCAACGCCGAGATCGCCAAGTTCCGCGCCGAGGGCCATCAGGTGGCCTTCGTGGGCGACGTGGTTGGGACCGGCTCTTCCCGCAAGTCCGCCTGCAACAGCGTGCTCTGGCACATCGGCAACGAGATCCCCGCCGTTCCCAACAAGAAGACCGGCGGCGTGATCATCGGCGGCGTCATCGCCCCCATCTTCTTCAACACCGCCCAGGACTCCGGCGCGCTGCCCCTGAAGATGGACGTCAGCAAGTTCAGCACCGGCGATCTCATCACCATCAACACCAAGAAGGGCGAAGTGACCAACGAGAAGGGCGAGGTTCTCGCCAGCTTCGAGATCGCTCCCAACACCGTGCCCGACGAGTTCCGCGCCGGCGGCCGCATCCCCCTCATCATCGGCCGCGCCCTGACCGACAAGGCCAGAGCCGCCCTGGGCATGGGCCCCGTCGAGATTTTCACCCAGCCCGTCAATCCCGTCGCCAAGGCCAGCCAGGGCTACAGCCTGGCCCAGAAGATGGTGGGCAAGGCCTGCGGCGTAGAGGGTATCCTGCCCGGCACCGCCTGCGAGCCCAAGATGACCACCGTGGGCTCCCAGGACACCACCGGCCCCATGACCGCCGACGAGCTCAAGGAACTGGCCTGCCTCAGGTTCCTCTCGCCCATGTTCATGCAGTCCTTCTGCCACACCGCGGCCTATCCCAAGCCCGCGGACGTGAAGATGCACAAGAGTCTGCCCGGCTTCATCGCCGAGCGCGGCGGCGTGGCCCTTCGCCCCGGCGACGGCGTCATCCACAGCTGGCTCAACCGCCTGCTGCTGCCCGACACCCTGGGCACCGGCGGCGACAGCCACACCCGCTTCCCCATCGGCATCAGCTTCCCCGCCGGAAGCGGCCTGGTGGCCTTCGCAGGCGCCATGGGCTTCATGCCCCTGGACATGCCCGAGTCGGTCCTGGTGCGCTTCAAGGGCAAGTTCAACCCCGGCATCACCCTGCGTGACGCCGTCAACGCCATCCCCTACTGGGCCATCAAGCAGGGGCTGCTCACCGTTCCCAAGAAGAACAAGGTCAACATCTTCAACGGCCGCATCCTGGAGATGGAAGGGCTGCCCGAACTCAGCGTCGAGCAGGCTTTCGAGCTCACCGACGCCGCCGCCGAGCGCAGCGCCGCCGCCGGCTGCATCCAGCTCTCCGAAGAGAGCGTCTGCGCCTACCTGCGCTCCAACGTGGCCCTGATGAAGAAGATGATCGAAGAGGGTTATTCCGACGCCGCGACCCTGCAGAAGCGCATCGACGCCGTCAACGAGTGGCTCAAGAACCCCCAGCTGCTCAGGGCCGACAAAAGCGCCGAGTACGCCGCGGTCATCGAGGTCGATCTGGCCGAGATCACCGAGCCCATCCTGGCCTGCCCCAACGATCCGGACGACGTCAAGCTGCTCTCCGAAGTGGAAGGCACCCCCATTCAGGACGTGTTCCTGGGCTCCTGCATGACCAACATCGGCCACTTCCGCGCCGCCGCCGAGATCTGGCGGGGCCAGAAGTTCAACCCCTCGGTCCGCACCTGGATCTGCCCCCCGACCCGCATGGATCAGGACAAGCTCAAGGAAGAGGCCCTCTTCTCCATCTACAGCGCCGTGGGCGCCCGACTGGAGATCGCCGGCTGCTCCCTGTGCATGGGCAACCAGGCCCGGGTGCCCGACGGGGTCAACATGTTCTCCACCTCCACCCGGAACTTCGACGACCGTATCGGAAACGGCGCCAAGGTGTTTCTGGGCAGCGCCGAGCTGGGCGCCGTCATCACCAACACCGGCAAGATCCCGACGCCTTCCGAGTACCTCGCGGTCTACAAGGAAAAGGTGGCACCCAAGGCCGAGTCGGTCTACAAGTACCTCCAGTTCGACGAGATGGACGGTTATAAATAAGGCTGGACGGATGAAGGGCTCTAAGGCCTGAGGTTGAAAAGAAAGCCCCGCCGGATTGATGCCGGCGGGGCTTTCTCATGTTCAGGCGACCGCCGGTAAGGAGGGTATGCTCAAGAAGAACGCAGACCTGAGAATTCGGCTTGATTGCGGCCCGGCTGTTTTGGCCGGTTGCGGTTTGGGAAAGAACCATGATCTGGCTTCCTCTGACCCTGTTGTGCGCCTTCTGCCTCGCCACCGGCGATGCGCTGAGCAAGCGGGCGCTGGAGCGCCACGACGAGTACCTGTTCCTCTGGGTTCGGCTGCTGTTGGCAATGCCTCTGTTGATGGGGGGCCTGTTCTTCGCGCCGCTGGAGGCCCCCGCGCCGGAGTTCTATCCGGCGGTCCTGCTGGCCCTGCCCCTGGAGGCGGCGGCCGCCGTCCTCTACATCCGGGCCCTCAAGCTCTCCCCCCTGAGCCTGGTGCTGCCCCTGCTGGCCCTCACTCCGCTCTTCCTGCTGGCGGTTCCCGCCCTGGTGCTGGGCGAGCGGCTCTCCGGGCCCGGTGCCTGCGGGGTGCTGCTCATCGCGGCCGGGGTGTACGTTCTCAATCTCGACGCATCTAAACGGGGCATCCTTGCACCCTTTCGGGCCCTGATGCGCGATTCGGGGGCCCGCTGCATGCTGGCCGTGGCCTTTCTCTACAGCATCACCTCCACCCTGGGCAAGCAGGCCATCGCCGCATCCTCCCCCCTGTTCTTCGCGGGTACCTATTTCCCGGCGCTGCTGCTGGTGCTCACGCTTCTTCTGTTTCGCCGCAGCACCAAGGAAGCGCTTATTCGGAACAGGGGGGAGCTGTTGCGGGCGTCCCTCGGTCCCGCCGTATTCTACGGCCTGATGATCCTCAGCCACATGGTCGCCGTTAGCCTGACCCAGGTGGCTTACATGATTTCCGTCAAGCGCCTGAGCCTGCTGATGGGGGTTTTTTACGGTTACCGCATGTTCGGAGAGAAGCAGGCGGGCAGCCGGGCCGCAGGCGCTCTGCTCATGCTGGCGGGATTGGGGCTCATCAGCCTGTTTCCCTGAGGACTCAGGGGGCTTTTCCCTGGCGCTGCATCGCTCCGGTGCTCTATAAGTCATCCTGGCGGCCCGCCACCGTCTTTGTCACCTCCTGCTTGCAACATGGAAGTCATGCAGTTCGACCGACCCGAACTCTCCATCGTCACGCCCGTGCTCAACGAAAGGGATGAACTCCCCGCCTTCCTGGACATGCTGGAGCGGCAGGAGCGGCTGCGTTTCGAGCTGGTGATCAGCGACGGGGGCTCGAAGGACGGCAGCCTCGAGTGGCTCGAGGAGCAGAGGGCGGGGCAGGGATTTAAGGTGCGCCTTCGCCGGGGCGATCGGGGGCGGGCCCGGCAGCTGAACCTGGGGGCCCGGGCCGCCCGGGGGGAGATTCTGCTCTTCCTCCATGTCGACAGCCGCCTGGACGATCCCCTGGCACTGCGGACCTCGCTGGATTTTTTCGAGCAGCAGCAGATTCAATCTCCGTCGGGAGAGGTGGCGGGCCGTTTCCCCCTGCGATTTCTTCGCGGCACCCGAGGAAGCGAGACTTCCTTTTTTTTCTATGAACAGAAGACCCGTCTGGACCGCCCCGGCTGCACCCACGGGGATCAGGGTTTTCTCATGGCACGGGAGTTCTTCTTCCGCATCGGGCCCTTCGACGAGACCCTCGCGGTGTTGGAGGATACCCGGCTTGCCGAGCGCATCCGGCGGCAGGGCAGCTGGGTGCTGCTTCCGGGGGAGCTCCGTACCTCGGCCCGGCGATTCGAGACGGAAGGTCTGGCCGCGCGCCAGCTGCTCAACGCCTTCATCATGAATTTCTCCCACATCGGCTGGGAGGCTTTCTTCGCATCGGCCCCGGGAGTCTACAGGGCGCAGAGCCGAACGCGGCGGATGGAGCTCCTGCCCTGGTTCGACCTCATCGCCGGGCTGCTGCGGCAGGAACCCCCCGGGCGGCGAAAACAACTGTGGCGCGCCACCGGGAGCTACGTGCGGGACAATCTCTGGCAGCTCTTCTTCGCCCTGGATGCCCGCCGCTCCTTCCGGAGGAGCGCGGCTCTGGAGCAGCGCCGGCTGAGGTTTTTTGACCGCCGCCTGGCTCCGCGCCTGGCCGGCCAACGCTCTGCGGCCCTCTGCGCGTATCTGACCCGCCTGCTGTTTCGCGGCGGGCATCTGCTGCTCAAGCTGCGCCGGGCTCTTCTCTCCCGAATCAAGTAAAATAGGGGGAGAAGAAAGGAGCCTGTCCATGAAACTCTCAAGATTCCTGCTCTCGCTTCTGATGCTCCTGGCGCTGCTCTCCTGTGCCTCCTACCGCAGCCAGGAAGTACCCTTCCGCCCGCCCGACGCCCAGAGCTCCCGCCAGGTGGTGGGGGCGACCCTCTCGGCGACGGCCTACGCGGACAAGGAGGCGGCCGAGGACGTCTTCGGTTTCGATATCCGGGACGCCGGAGTGCTGCCCGTGCAGCTGGTGGTGGACAACGGCGGCGAGAAGCAGCTTCGGGTGGTGGAGGACCAGACCTTCCTCATCGATGCCCAGGGCAATTACTGGAAACTGCTGGAGGGCTCCAAGGCCTATGCCCGCATCGAGGAGAGCTCCGAATACGGCCGACTGATGAAGAAATCCGGGCGCGGCGGAATGCTGGGCGCCGGAGCCGGTGCCCTGGCCGGAGCGGCCCTGGGGATTCTCACCGGTGAAAATGTCGGAACCGCGACCCTGAAAGGGGCCGCCGTGGGCGGCGCCGGCGGCGCCATCGTCGGTGGCGGTCAGGACATGGGCAGCGGGGACTCGGCCTCGGAGATTGCCTCGGATCTGCGCAGCAAGGGCCTGCACGGCAAGACCTTCGATCCCGGATCCCTCATGTCCGGCTTCCTGTTCTTTCCCGGCGAAGCCCAATCCGCATCTTTTCTCCGCTTGCAGCTCAAGGAAGCGGGCACCGGAACCATCCACAACCTGACCCTGCCGTTCTGAACGGACGCTATCCGATTTCGGGGTTGCGGTGCAGGTGCGCCCATGCTATATCAACTCTTCCTGATTTAACCGATGGCCAAAGGCTGATATGCTCCTCGACATCCTCAAGGCACTCTCCGATGCGACCCGATTGCGGATCCTGGCCCTGCTTCGCCATGGGGAGTTCACCGTCACGGAGCTTGTGGAGCTGCTGGGGATGGGCCAGTCCCGCATCTCCCGCCATCTGAAGATCCTCATGGACGCCGGTGTCCTGGCGGTCAAGCGGCAGGGCACCTGGGGATATTACCGGCTGCGCCAGGACAATGCGCTGCTGCAGGCTCTGCTTCCCGTTCTCGATGCCCATGCCGGTCAGATCGAGGGCCGCAAACAGGATCTGGAGGCTCTGGCCTCTTGGCTTGAGCGGCGAAGACGCAGCAGCCGCGATTTCTTCAATCTTCACGCCCGCAGCTGGGATGCGCTGGTTCAGGAGCTTCTTCCCACCGAAGACTACGTTCCGAAGCTGCTCTCGAACCTCTCTGCCTGCGGTACCCTGGTGGAAGTGGGCGCCGGGACGGGCAGGCTGCTGTCCGAGCTTGCTCGCTTCGCCGAGAAACTGGTCGCCGTGGATCAGTCCGATCGCATGCTGCAGCAGGCAAGAAGCAGCGCTGAGGCGGCGGGGCTGAAGGATGTCAGCTACCGCCTGGGCGAGATGAGCCACCTGCCTCTGCAGGACGCGGAGGCCGATGCCCTGATCGCCTGCATGGTGCTGCACCATGCCCCCCAGCCTCAGGCGGTGCTTGCGGAGTTCGGCCGGGTCCTGAAGCCGGGGGGGCGCCTGCTGCTTGCGGATCTGGTGCGTCACGAGCAGGAGTGGGTGCGGGAACGCCTGCTGGATCTCTGGCTGGGGTTCGAGCCCCAGGAGATGGGAGACTGGTGCCGGGGCGCAGGTTTTACCGAAATCCGTACCCGGACCATGGCTTCCGCGCCGGGAAAACAGCCCGTTTTCATCTTGAGCGCCGTCAAGCAAGCGGCGGCTCACTGATTCATCAACATCCAACCAAAGGAGCTCCAAGGAAATGGCACAGGATTATAAAGTCGCCGACCTCCGCCTCGCGGCCTGGGGTCGCAAGGAAATCGTTATCGCCGAAACCGAGATGCCCGGCCTCATGGCCCTGCGGAATGAGTTCGGAGCCTCCCGGCCCCTCGAGGGCGCACGCATCGCGGGCTGCCTGCACATGACCATCCAGACCGCCGTGCTCATCGAGACGCTGACCGCCCTGGGCGCCGAGGTGCGCTGGAGCTCCTGCAACATCTTCTCGACCCAGGATCATGCCGCAGCCGCCGTGGCCGACGCCGGTGTGCCCGTCTTCGCCTGGAAGGGGGAGACGGAAGAGGAGTATCTCTGGTGCGTGAAGCAGACCATCGAGGGCCCGGGCGGCTGGACCCCCAACATGATCCTGGACGACGGCGGAGATCTCACCCAGATCATGCACGACGAGTATCCCGAGCTGATGGCGCAGGTGAAGGGTCTCTCGGAGGAGACCACCACCGGCGTGCACCGCCTCTACCAGATGCAGAAGGCCGGCACCCTCAAGTGCCCCGCCTTCAACGTCAACGACTCGGTGACCAAGAGCAAGTTCGACAACCTCTACGGCTGCCGCGAGTCCCTGGCCGACGGCATCAAGCGGGCCACCGACGTGATGGTGGCGGGCAAGGTGACGGTCATCGCCGGCTACGGCGACGTGGGCAAGGGCTGCGCCCAGGCCATGAAGGGCCTCGGAGCCCGGGTCATCATCACCGAGATCGATCCCATCATCGCCCTGCAGGCCGCCATGGAAGGCTACCAGGTGATCACCATGGAGGAGGCCGCGCCCCTGGGCGACATCTTCGTGACCACCACGGGCTGCCGCGACGTCATCACCCGCCCCCACATGGATGTGATGAAGGATCAGGCCATCGTGTGCAACATCGGTCACTTCGATCTGGAGATCGACATCGCCTCCATCCGCAACCTGGAATGGATCAACATCAAGCCCCAGGTGGATCACGTAGTCTTCCCCGACGGCAAGCGCATCATCGTGCTGGCCGAAGGCCGTCTGGTGAATCTGGGCTGCGCCACGGGCCATCCCTCCTTCGTCATGTCCAGTTCCTTCACCAACCAGGTGATGGCCCAGATCGAGCTCTGGACCAACCCGTCCGCCTACGAGCACAAGGTCTATGTGCTGCCCAAGATGCTGGATGAGAAGGTGGCGCGCCTGCACCTGGCCAAGCTGGGCGTCAAGCTCACCACCCTCACCCGGAAACAGGCCGAGTACCTGGGCATCCCCGTGGAGGGGCCCTACAAGCCCGAGTTCTACCGGTATTGATTCTCCGAAAGCGTTTTTGCTGCACAAAAAAAGGGCCTCCCGACGGGGGCCCTTTTTTTGTGGGGTGGCGGATATTATTCAACGCAGGCTGATGGAGTAGGGCGGGCTCTGGCGCCCGTCGGGGTTGATGATGCGCACGACGGACTCGACGGGAGAGCTGTTTTTGGGGTGACGCAGGTACAGCAGCTCTGTGCAGTCCCGGTACTCGAGCTCGTCGGCCAGGGGCGCGGCGGGGCGGCCCTGGCCGACGAGGCGATCGTTCACCGAGAGCCGGGACGCGGCGTAGAAGTTGCGCCCGCGGACCGCGATCTCCAGGAGGCTGACCCGGTCGTCGGTGACTTCCATGGAAAAAATATGGGGCGTGGCGTCGATGAACAGGGAGCTGGGATGGGACTGCTGCCCCTGGGCATCGACGAGACGAATCTCATGGAGCCCTTCGGAGAGCTCCGGCAGTTCGATGGCGATCCGGGAGTCCGACTCCCGGCTGTGGGGGAGGATGGTGCCGTCGAGCATCACCTGGGCTCCTTCGGAGAAGTGCTCCACATCCAGGGCAATCCTTCGTTCAAGCTCACTGGAGCAGGCATAGACCTTCCAGGGGTTAATGGCACGGATGGCGGGTTTGGGATAGAGCACCTCGAAGCTGAAGGGCGAGGTGGAGAACTCCCCCGACTGGGAGAGGCGCAGGCTGTATTCTCCGGCCGGCAGCTCCGGTACCTCGAAAAAGAGATGGTAGGGGTAAATCCTGGCGGGGCGAATGCGCGTCTGCCCCAGATGGACGCGGACTGTTCCGTTGAGCGGGCCGCCGCGAAGGCTGACCTCGGCTCCGGGCACCGCTGCCGAAGGGGAGACGGCCATGATTTCCACCGCAGCGCCAGAGGCGAGGGCGGGCAGGAGCAGCAGTAGGGCCAGCAGGGCAGGGCGTATCATGAGAACCTTCCTTTCCTGCTTTATTGAAGCATGTCCGGGAGGGTTGACAAGGGAGCTATTGGCGGGTGCCCTGGATGAGCCAGATGCCCAGCAGCAGGAAGATGAGGTTCGGGGTCCAGGCCGCGGCCGGCGGCGGCAGGGCCCCGGAGTAGCCGAAGGCCAGCACCAGGGCCTGGAGCATGTGGTAGCCCAGCCCGATGGCGATGCTGATTCCCACGCCGGTGGCCAGGCTGCTTCCCCGGCCCCGGGCCAGGGAGAAGGGGACGGCCAGCAGCACCATGATGAGGTTGGCGAAGGGGGTGGAGAGGCGGCTGTGCAGATCCACCCGGTAGCGCTGGGCGTCGTAGCCCTCGTTCTGGAGCTTGCGCGTCAGGCGCCGGAGCTGGAAAAAGCCCATCTCTTCGGCCTTGGGGCCGGCTTCGCGGAAGGCCTCGGCGCTGTAGGAAAGGGGCAGGGGGGCATCCTTGAGGATGTTGTTCTCCAGGAGCGTACCCCCATCCTCGGCGAAGGTTCGTGCGATGAGCTCGGGCGCGATCCAGCGGCTTTCACTATAATAGGCGCCGCCCGCTTCGATTCGTCCCCGAAGCCGGAACTGGGAGTCGAATTCGAAGATGGAGACGTCGTTCAGGCCCGTTCCCAGAGGATCGGCCAGGCCGATATGGATGATGCGGCTGCCCTCGCGCAGCCAGAGATTCTCCGCCTTGAGCAACTCCTGGGGCATCTGCTTGATGTCCCGGTTCATGATCCGGTTGATTTTGCGGTTCTGGTGGGGCAGCAGGGTTTCGTTGCAGAAAAGCACCCCCAGAGAGATGAGCAGGCCGCAGAGAAAAAGGGGGGAGGCGATCCGGGAGAGGCTCAGCCCCCCTGCGCGCATGGCGGTCAGTTCGCCCGTGCGCGCAAAGCCGCCCAGGGTGAGAAAGGCCGCAAGCAGCAGGGCGATGGGCAGGGTCTGGAAGATGACCAGCGGCACTTTGTTGAGAAAGTAAAGAATGCAGGAAAAAACCGATGCGTTGTATTCGAGAAAATCATCGATTTTCTCGAAAAAATCGATGAGCAGATAGATTCCCGTAAAGGCCGACTGGGCCAGCAGGGAGAGTCGGACAAATTTGCCCAGAATATGGCGATCCAGGATGTTCACGGGACCGGGGGGGCGCCTGCGCCCGGATGTCTGAATCCCCGGAACGGGGGGATTTTGGGCAGGGGTTTTTCGGTGGCCGCCCGATAGACCAGGACCACCCCGAGGGCAAGCAGCAGCAGGTTGGGCAACCAGAGGGCCAGGATGGCGGGGACCTGCCCTCCCGTTGCCAATGCCTCGGCCATGGACATGCAAAGGTAATAGGCCAAAAAAACCAGCAGGGCCAGGGTGAAGCCTCCTCCCTTGCCCGAGCGGTTGGAAGTCATGCCCAGGGGCACGCCGATGAGGGCGAAAACCAAGGGGGCCAGGGGGTGGGCATAGCGTTTATGCAGGGCGCTGCGGTAGCGGTTGCGGAGCTCCGGGCTTTCGGCGCCATCGATGCGCTGCTTGAGCTCGCGCAGACTCAGTTCCTTGTCTTTCTTGCTTCGGCTCTCAAGGCTCTCGGCCTGATGCCCCATTTCCAGGTTGACGTCGTAGCGGTCGAAGGCGATGGTCTGGTACGTGGGGGAGGTCAGCCCCTGGGGGGTGCGGTGAATGGCGCCATCCTCCAGCCTCAGGCTCAGGGTCCGGGTGGCGGGATCGGAGAGGATTCTTCCCCGCTCGGCCAGGATGACCGAGGGCTGTTTCTCGATGCGCCTGTCCTGGATGAAGACGCCCCGCATCTGGCCGCTGCGATCCTTGAGGCCGTTGGCGTAAATGATGATGTCGTCAAATTCCTCGATGAATATCCGTTCCTGCAATCCCACGTGGGCGCGGCTGCCCATGATGCTGAAGACCTGATTGCGAAAGGCATGGTAGCTCAGGGGCTGAAGATGCAGGGAAACGACGGCCGTCAGCAGGCAGACCGGCAAGGCGAAGAGCAGCACCGGCCCCAGCAGTTCGCGCATGCCGAATCCCGTGGCCTTCATGGCGACGAGTTCGCCATCGGCACTGAGGCGCCCATAGGCCAGGATGATGGCGAGCAGGAAGGCGAAGGGCAGGCAGAGGCTCAGGAAGGAAGGCACCAGATAAAGAAAGAGTTTGACGGCTTCCAGGGGCGGCACTCCCTTGCTGATGACCATCTCGGCCAACCGCACGAAACGCCCCAGCAGCAGCACCGCCGTTAGGATGCACAGCCCCAGGAAGAAGGGGCTCGCAAGTTCACGCATGATATAACGATTCAATCGCCAGGATCCCATAGCCCGCGGATACTAGCGAACTCGGGATGGGTTGTAAACTCCTCGTTGGCGGCGTTTTTTGCCTTGTCAGGCCCTGCCCCCCCATGCTATAGAGTCACGTCGAAAAAACGCACGCAGCCTGACCCGGAGGGGCGGGTGGCCGGCAGTTGCCGGCAGCCTTGTTCCGGGGATGAGGGCTGCGGAGGACCAACCCAACCAAGCAAGGAGAACAGAGAACATGAGTGCAGTATCCATGAAGCAGCTTCTGGAGTCGGGTGTTCACTTCGGACATCAGACCAAGCGTTGGAACCCCAAGATGAAGCCCTATATCTTCGGGGCTCGCAACGGGATCTACATCATCGATCTTCAGAAGACCGTGCGGTACTTCAAGACGGCCCACAGCTTCATCAAGGACGTGACCGAAAAGGGTGACAAGATCCTGTTCGTCGGCACCAAGCGCCAAGCCCAGGAGGCCATTGCCGAGGAAGCCGTGCGCGCCGGCCAGTATTTCATCAACAGCCGCTGGCTCGGCGGCATGCTGACCAACTTCTCCACCATCAAGCAGAGCATCGAGCGCCTCAAGCGCATCGAGGCCATGGCCGAAGACGGAACCTTCGAGCTGCTGACCAAGAAGGAGGGCCTGCAGCTGGAGAAGGAGCGCGTGAAACTGGAGAAGACCCTGGGCGGCATCAAGTCCATGGGCAAGCTCCCCGGCGCCATCTTCGTCATCGATCCCAAGAAGGAAGCCATCGCCGTCACCGAGGCCCGCAAGCTGGGTATCCCCGTCGTGGCCGTGGTCGACACCAACTGCGACCCCGATGAGATCGATTACATCATCCCCGGCAACGACGACGCCATTCGCGCCATTCGTCTTTTCTGCTCCTCCATGGCCGACGCCTGCATCGAGGGCGGCCAGGCCCGCATCGAGCGGCTTCAGACCGACTCCGAAGGTGCCGAGCAGGTAGCGGACAAGGACGCCGAGCTCGACGCCGCCGAGGCCTGAGGCCTCAACACCCTGGTAAGAAGCCTGTGGCGACCCTGTAGCGGGGTCGCCATTTTTTGAGTTTAGCCGTCGGACGGTTTTCTCGTTCGTCGAAACCAATGGAGGATGCTGGACGTGTCTATTACTGCAAAAATGGTTTCCGATCTTCGCGCCAAGACCGGCGCCGGCATGATGGATTGCAAAAAAGCCCTGACCGAAACCGGTGGGGACATGGAATCCGCCGTCGATTTTCTGCGTCAGAAGGGTCTCTCCGCCGCCGCCAAGAAATCGGGACGCGTGGCCGCAGAAGGCGCCATCGTCGCAGCGGGCAGCGGCAATCTGGGCGTCATCGTCGAGGTGAATTCCGAGACCGACTTCGTTGCCAAGAACGAGGGCTTTCAGAAATTCGCCGGTGCCGTGGCCGATGTCGTCCTTCAGACGGCCCCCGCCGACATGGAGGCGCTCATCGCCACTGACGTTCCCGGTACCGGCCGCACCGTAGGCGAGGAACTCACCCACCAGATCGCCACCATCGGCGAGAACCTGAACGTTCGTCGTTTCGCTCGTCTCGAAGTCGCTTCGGGCGTGGTTGCTTCCTATATTCATGCCGGCGGCAAGATCGGGGTTCTGGTGGAACTCGAAACTTCCAAGGGCGATGACGAGCGCGTCACGGCCACTGCCCGCCAGATCGCCATGCACATCGCTGCCGCCTTTCCCCAGTACCTCAAACGCGAAGACGTGCCCGCCGACGTGGTGGAGCGTGAGAAGGACGTGCTGCGGGTCAAGGCCAAGGAAAGCGGGAAGCCCGACGACCTCATCGAGAAGATTCTCGTGGGTCAGATCAACAAGTTCTTCGGGGAAATCTGCCTCCTCGAGCAGGCCTATGTCATCGATCCCGATCTCAAGATTTCCAAGGTCGTGGAGAAGCTCGCCAAGGATATCGGCGCTGCGGTGACACTGAGCCGTTATGTCCGCTTCCAGCTGGGCGAAGGTATCGAGAAGAAGGAAGATGATTTTGCCGCAGAAGTTGCTGCTCTGAGCAAGTAAGGAGCGCGAGATGGCCGAAAGCGAACCGAAGTACAAGCGGGTTCTTCTGAAACTCAGTGGCGAGGCTCTTGCCGGAAGCCAGGGCTATGGCATCGACCCGGAGGTGATCACCGGCATCGCCAAGCAGGTTCGGGAGGTTGTCGACCTGGGCGTCGAGGTGGCTCTGGTCATCGGGGGCGGCAACATCTTCCGCGGCCTGGCCGCATCCTCCAAGGGGATGGATCGGGCCTCGGCGGATTACATGGGAATGCTGGCCACGCTGATGAACAGCCTGGCGCTCCAGGACGCTCTGGAGAAAGCCGGCGTGACCACCCGGGTTCAATCCGCCATCCAGATGCAGGAAATCGCCGAGAGCTACATCCGGCGACGGGCCATCCGGCACCTGGAAAAGGGGCGGGTGGTCATCTTCGGCGCAGGCACCGGCAATCCCTATTTCACCACGGATACGGCCGCGAGCCTTCGGGCCATGGAGATCGGCGCCGACGTCATCCTCAAGGCCACCAAGGTGGACGGGGTATACAGCGATGATCCCAAGCGCAACAAGGATGCGGTGAAATACCAGACCCTGACCCACCTGGATGTTCTCAAGCTCGGGCTTCAGGTGATGGATGCCACGGCAACTTCGCTCTGTATGGATAACAAACTGCCCATCATCGTTTTCGACCTCACCTGCGACGGCAATATCAAAAAGGCCGTCATGGGTGAACCCATCGGGACGATTGTCGAAGGAGACTGATGCCCATGTACCAGTCGGTAGTCAAGACCGCCTCAGCAAAGATGGACAAGACCCTTGAAGTTCTGAAGTCGGAGTTTTCCAAGGTTCGTACCGGCCGTGCCTCGGCGACCCTGCTCGATCCCATCATGGTGGACTATTACGGAACGCCCACCCCGCTCAATCAGGTGGGCACCCTCTCCGTGCCCGAACCCCGGCTCATTACCGTGCAGCCTTGGGAGCGAAACCTGATCCCACAGATTGAGAAGGCGATTCTCAAGTCAGATCTCGGTCTCAACCCTTCCTCGGACGGACAGATCATCCGTATCCCCCTGCCCCCCCTGACGGAAGAGCGCCGCAAGGAACTCTGCAAGCATGTCAAACGCCTCGGTGAAGACGCCAAGGTGGCGATTCGCACCGTTCGCAGGGATGGCAACGATGAACTGAAAAAGCTTGAGAAGAACAAGGACATTTCCGAGGACGAGCTCAAGCGGGGCGAGAAGGAAATTCAGGATATCACCGACCAGCACGTCAAGAAGGTGGATGAGCTGGTTTCCCACAAGGAAAAAGATGTGATGGAAATCTGAACCATCACGCGCACACCCCAACCCAAGGAGATTGAAATGGCAATCAACATCAACAATGACTGTATCAGCTGTGGCGCCTGTGTGGATTCCTGCCCCGTGGGCGCCATCATCGAAGGCGACGGCAAGTACGAGATCAACAGCTCCTGCGTCGAGTGCCGCGCCTGCATCGACACCTGCCCCGTAAGTGCCATTGTCGAGGCATGATTTTTTGACAGGGCGCCTTCGGGCGCCCTTTTTTTATCTTCCCTCCCTTGTCTTGCTCCCCCTGTCCGTGATAATAATCCTGCCTCTTGTTCCCTCTTTCCTTAGAGATTTCTGAGAGGTTTGCCGATGCGAATCCCCCAACACCTGGCCATCATCATGGATGGCAACGGCCGCTGGGCCAGAAGCCGCAATCTGCCCAGGCTGGCCGGACATGCCCGGGGGGTTGAAACGGTTCGCATCATCGTCGAGGAGTGCGTGTGCCTCGGCATCCCCTGTTTGACCCTCTATGCCTTCAGCTCCGAGAACTGGCAACGCCCCGGCGACGAGGTTTCCGGTTTGATGCGGCTGCTGGGCCAATTCCTCCAATCGGAACTGCCCCGGATGCAACAAAACCGCATCCGTCTCCGCGCCATCGGGAATCTGGAGCTGCTTCCGGAGGATGCCCGGCAGATGCTGGAGCAGACCTTGGAGGCGACAAGCGCGAATGAGGGGATGATTCTCAATCTGGCCCTTTCCTACGGATCCCGGGACGAACTGGTGCGCTGCATGCAGAAAATTGCAGTCGATATCGGCAGGGGCCGTCTCGGGGCGGACGACATCGATGAATCGCTGTTGTCCTCCCGTCTCGATACGGCTGAGTTGCCCGATGTGGATCTGTTGATCCGCACCAGCGGCGAGATTCGCATCAGCAATTTTCTTCTCTGGCAGATCGCCTACGCCGAGCTGGTTTTCACGGAAGTTTTCTGGCCCGATTTCGGCCCCGAAGATCTTCGTCAGGCGCTGGAGGAGTTTTCCCAGCGAGAGCGGCGCTTCGGCCGCATTTTCGAATAGCTCAGCCGCGACGCATTCATTCCGGAGGCTCCCATCAGACAGCGCATTCTCACCGCCCTTGTTGCTTTGCCCCTGTTGATTCTGTTTCTGCTCTTTGCGGGGCCGGTGCCCTTTTTGCTCCTGAGCGTCGTTGTGGCTGCCCTCGGGCTCTATGAATTTTTCGCCATGGCGATTCCGGGGCAGCCGAACAGGGAGCGGGTCCTCCTGAGTATTGCCGGTGCCTTTTGTGCGGGTCTTTTCGGTTATGTCCATGCGGCTCCCGTCCTGCTCGCCCTGATGTTGCTTTTCCTTCTGACCGCCGCGCACTTCCTTTTCAGATTCAGGGATATCCGGCAGGTTTCCGGGCATCTGGGGCTCTGCTGCCTGGGGTATTTCTATGTTCCCCTGCTGCTGGGTCATCTGATCTGGCTTCGTCATCTGGAGCATGGCGTCCACTGGATCTTCCTGGTGCTGGTCGTCGTCATGATGGGGGATTCGGCCGCCTACTTCACCGGCTCTGCTTTCGGAAGGACAAAGCTCTACCCTTCCGTAAGTCCGAACAAGAGCATCGAAGGTTCCCTGGGCGGCTTGGCCGGCAGTCTGATCGGCGGCGCTGCTTTCGCCCTCCTGTTCATGCCTTCTCTTTCACTGGTGGCCGCCGTGCCGGTTTCGCTGCTGCTGGGGGCGCTTGGGCAGGTGGGGGATCTGTTCGAATCCCTGCTCAAGCGCAGTTTCGGCGTCAAGGATTCGGGCAGCCTGATTCCGGGGCACGGCGGAATCCTGGATCGGCTTGACAGTCTGCTCTTCGCTTTCGCGCCGGCCTATTATCTGGCCGTTCTTATCGTCTAGGGGGCATCGCGGATGAAATCCATCGCCATTCTCGGCTCCACGGGCTCCATCGGCGTCAGTACCCTGGAGGTTGTGCGCAAATATCCTGAGCGATTTCGCATCAAGGCGCTGGTGGCCGGACGCAATGTGGAGCTTCTAGTGCAGCAGATTCGCGCCTTTGCTCCCGAGCTGGTCTGCGTGCTGGATGATGCCGATGCCGCCCTGTTGCGAAGCAGGCTGGGGGCCGCGGCCCCGGAGATCCTGGTCGGAACCGAGGGGCAGATCGCCTGCGTGCAGTCCGGGGTGGACACGGTGGTTTCGGCCATCGTGGGTGCGGCCGGCCTGTTGCCCACGATGGCCGCGGTGGAGGCCGGCGTGGATGTGGCGCTGGCCAACAAGGAAACCCTGGTGACCGCCGGCCCCGTCTTCATGGAGGCGGTGAGACGCACCGGAGCCAGGCTTCTGCCGGTGGACAGTGAGCACTCGGCCATCTTCCAGTCGCTCCAGGGGCACAGGAAAGAGGATGTGCTGCGCCTCATCCTTACGGCTTCCGGCGGGCCTTTCCGGGGGCGGAAAAAAGAGGATCTGGCGGCAATCCGGCCCGCCGATGCCCTGGCCCATCCCAACTGGAGCATGGGCCGAAAAATCAGCATCGACTCGGCGACCCTCATGAACAAGGGGCTGGAGGTCATCGAGGCGCGCTGGCTCTTCGATGTGCCGCCGGAGCG
>Ga0214472_10002248_pt1 | contig 20954 bp, 16 predicted proteins | sample RVTome_6_FD_207662 | JGI IMG/M metagenome (GOLD analysis project Ga0214472, IMG submission 207662) | Soil microbial communities from uranium-contaminated site in the Upper Colorado River Basin, Wyoming, United States - RVT140D175 | ecosystem: Environmental > Terrestrial > Soil > Contaminated >...
TGATCCGCGACTTCCTGATTCCGTACTACTATCAAGCACCGCAGGTTGGTACCGCGCTGCTCCAAAAGCTCGACGACCAGCCGGCCGGCAAGGACTTCAAGCGACTTTGGCAAATGACGCCGCGGCAAGTGGTGGACGAGCTTTTCGAAAACAATGCGGTCAAGACCCTGGTCTTGTCGCAGATGGCGATTCCGCGCGGCGTTGGACTCGATTATGCCGGCGCTGGCATCGAGGTGTTGAAGATGATCGCCGGCGACGAGAAGCCGGAACTGGCGCGTGGTGGTTCGCATTCGATCGCGCAGGTCTTGCAGCGTGCTTACGTGTATCACGGCGGACAGATACGCGCCGTGCATCATGTCGAGAAGATTCGCATCGACGAAAATCGCGCCATCGGCGTGCGTCTGCGCGACGGCCGCGAGTGGCATGCCCGGCTGGCGGTGGTGTCGAACTCCGATCCCTACTCGACCTTCGTCGAAATGGTCGGCGACGCTTATCTGCCGCGGACCTTTGTCGAGCGGGTGAAAGGCATCCAGGTCGACGAGTTTTCTTATTTTCAAGTGCATCTGGCCTTGAAAGTGCCGTTGCGCTACGCCTGGCATGAGGCCAACGACCCAGCGGTCGGCCAGGCGATGAACGTCAATATCGGGCCTGAGCAGCCGGCTGATCTTGAAACGATGTGGCAAGAAATTCGTGCCGGCGAGTTTCCCGAGCATGCTTGTTTGCACGCGATCTGTCCGACGGCGTTCGACCCATTGCAGGCCCCCAATGGCAAGCATGCGGCGTCTGTCTACCTGCCGGTGCCATTTCTATTGAAAGGAAAGCAGCCGGGGGACTGGGTTAGGCTCAAGAATGACTTTCTCGATTGGGTGCTGAGAATTTGGCGCCGCTACGCGACCAATTTGACGGATGACAACATCGAGATGAAAGTCGCCATGGATCCGTTTTACATAGCGGGGCGCTGGCCGAACATGCGGCGAGGCTCTATCTGGGTGGCCCGCAAAATTTCGACCCAGATGGGTGATCAACGGCCGATCGAGCAGATATCGGATTACCGCACGCCGATTGCCGGCCTCTATCAAGTGGGAGTCGCGATGCATCCGGCGGACGCGGTTATCGCGGGTTCGGGTTATAACTGTTGGCGGGTAATGAAGGAAGACCTGAAACTTTAGTTGCTTCTGAAACGTTTTGAACGGCTTGAACGATCTGAACTACGCCGTCGTTCAAGCCGTTCAAGTAGTTCAAAGCGTTCAACTCGTTTGGGACCGGAGGTTATGGCAAAAATCCTAGAATACGACGGGGTGGTGATCGGCGCGGGCCATAACGGTATGATCTGTGCCGCATATCTGGCCAAATGTGGTCAGAAAATCATGGTGGTCGAGAAGAACATGGAAGTCGGTGGCGGGCTCGATTCTCACGAGGACCGCAACTATCCCGGCTTCTGGCATAACATTCATTCGGTATTCCACCGGGGCTTGATGATGTTGCCGTGGTACAAAGATTTGCAACTGGAAAATTTCGGCATTCACTACTACCGCCCCGATCCCGGTGTGGTGCATCATTTTCTCGACAGGAGTTATTTGGGCTGGTTCGCCGACGTCAAAAAAACCGTCGAGACCATCGAGCGCTTCTCAAAGAAAGATGCTGCGTCGTTCATGGATATCTGGACGCGCTGGCAGCCGGTGGTGCAGAAGCTTGTCTTCACCGAAACCTATGCGGTGCCGGTGCCGTTCGCAGAAAAGAAACCGCTCCTAGAGAAAAGCGTTGAGGGCCGAGAGTATTTAAAATATTTCGACACGACGCCGGAGGAATTTGTTTTGCGGCATTTTGAGCACCCCCGAGTGCGGGCCTTCATCGCTTTCCTCGGCGTCATGCGCGGCTACGAGCTTGATGCACCCAAGACCGGGTATCTGATTCCGGCGATGATCGCCTGGGGGGTAAACCCGCAACTGTGCCGTGGCACCTCCCATGCGTTAGGCGATAACTTGGCGCATATGATGTCGCATAATCATGTCGACTATATCGAGGCCAACGGCGTCGAACGGATACTTGTCGACAAGGGCCAAGCGACTGCGGTAGTGCTCGAAGACGGCACGGTGATCAAGGCGCGCAAATTCATCGCCTCCAATGTCAACCCGCCGGAAACTTTCATCAAGCTCGTCGGCAAGGAAAATCTCGACGCCAAGTTTGCCGAGCTGGCAAGTAATTTCCGTTTCTCGAAAACCACGCCAATCTTTGCGACTAATCTCGCGCTTAACGAACGGCCTAAGTACATCACCGAAGAGATCCATCCCGAAGTCGCCGGAGCGTTTATGCATATCGTCGGCCTGGAGGAATATCAGGATCTGGTCAATCTCTTCGAAGACTGCCGCACCGGTCACCTGCCGCGCAAGCCGTTCATGAACGGCGCGACGCCGTCCTATCACGATCCGACCCAGGCGCCGCCGGGGAAGGCGACGGCGTTCATGTGGCAGCTGATGACCTACAATCTCTGGGGTAATCCGCTCAATTGGGACAAGGCGCGCGACGATTGGTTTCAAAAGCAGCTCGCGGTCTGGCAGAAGTTCGCGCCGAACCTGGACGAAAACAATATTCTCTCGACTGATTCGACCACGCCGCTCGATATCGAACGGCATGATAAAAACATGTCTTGCGGCGATTGGATGATCGGCGAGTACTCCGGCGATCAAGCGCTGGAGAACCGGCCATTTCCCGGTTGGGGCCAGTACAAGACGCCGATCGACGGCCTGTTCATGTGCGGCTCGTCCTGTCATCCCGGCGGTAACATCACCGGCGCGCCGGGTTACAATGCGGCGAAAGTGATCGCGGAATCACTCGGCATCAAAATCTGGTGGCACCCGGTGGACTTCCGCGAGCACCTCAGGGGAATGGTATGAAAAAGAATTGGAGTGCTGGAGTGCTGGAGTGTTGGAATATTGGGGTCCGGACCCATCACTGCACCATTCCATTACCGCAATACTCCAGGGGGGTCCGGTGAGATTGGCGGGAAAGGTGGCGGTGGTGACCGGCGCTGCGCGCCACCTCGGTGCGGCGTACTGCCGGACGCTTGCGCACGAGGGCGCCGACGTGGTGATCGCCGATATTCTCGACGGCGAACCAGTGGCTGACGAGATCCGCGCCAAAGGTGGCAAAGCGCTGGCTCTCACGGTCGACGTCTCCAAGGAAGAGGATACCCATCGCATGGCGGCGGCAACCGTGAAAGCGTTTGGCCGTATCGATCTGCTCATCAATAACGCGGCGATCTTCATCAACCTCCAGCGCCATCCGTTCTATGAGATCACTGGGGATGAATGGGACAAAGTTTCGGCGGTCAACATCAAAGGGCCGTTTCTTTGCGCCAAGGCGGTATTTCCGCAAATGAAAGAGCAAAAGAGCGGCAAGATCATCAACATCTCATCTTCGACCGCGTACTGGGGCACGCCTAATTTTCTCCATTATGTTGCTTCGAAAGCTGCTCTGATCGGCATGACCCGCTCGCTGGCGCGGGAAGTCGGTGAGTTTGGCATTTGCGTCAATGCGATTGCGCCGGGACTGGTGCAGCATGAAGGGCAAAATGCTCCGAAGGCGTTGGCGGAGTTGCAGCTTAAGGAGCGGGCCATCAAACGCTTGCAAACGCCAGACGATTTGATGGGCACGCTGGTGTTTCTCTGCTCGTCGGACAGCGATTTTATGACGGGACAATCGATTGTCGTGGATGGAGGGAGCGTCTTCCACTGACGAAAAGCGCTATTGCGGAAACTCTGGTCACACGAATCGCATGGTCACCAACGGCGGCTCAAGGTTCACTGTTCCGAGATATTTTTGGCCATCCGAATCCTTGAACTTTGAACCCTGAACCGCGCTTGGCGCTGCTAGCGCACCGGCATCGGGTCGGCACCCGCGAGTTTTTTTAGTAGCTCCACGACCTCAGGCGGACGTTCCAATGTTTTCACCGCATTGTCCATGGCTTCGGGAAGGACGATCTCCGGTTCATCTCCAACGGTCTTCTTGAAATACTTGGGAAATTCGGGGTCCTTGAACACCTTGTTCATGGCTTGTTGTAATATTTTGATTACAGCGGGGGGTGTGGCGGGGGGCAGTATTAATGGCGAACCGGTTAACCTAAAACTTCTCTGTAAGTTGATAAGTTGTCGTTCCTTTTGGTTTTTTGCAAAACTTTCAAGCTCCGGCACATGGGCGAATTTTGGGTTCTTGTCGCCTTTGATGATTTCCAGGGTGACATGAAAGTCCATCATCTTATTGTCAACCCAGTCGGGATTGTTCTGCAGCAGGCTATAGCTCTGATTGAATCGGGAGTCCAGCTCGCCGCGCAGAATCGCCGCGTCGATTTCAGGACTGGCGTATCCGGTCACGAACCTGGGGTCCTTCAACGGAAGCAAATATGCTAGAAGGCGGGCGATGTTATAGTTGCTATGGCCTACTTGCTGCGCGCCGATGCGAATGCCCGGTGTCGTGCGCAGTTTTTCCAGGTTGGTCACAGCGATTTCCTTTCGAGTATAGAAGATGTAATGGCCGCCGGCGTCCGCGGCGCCCAAGAAGTGAAATTTCTCGATTTCATACCTGGCGGCCGTATGGCCGAGAATCGCATTGCTCATCAGGCCCGAACTGACGCTCGCGATGGTGAGCCCGTCCGGGCGAGCTGAATTGTACAGATGATTGGCCGCCTTCATGCCGCCGCCGCCCGGCATGTATTCCATAATGATCGACGGGTTGCCAGGAAGATACTTTGGCAGGAACTGCGCGATGGATCGTGCCCGCATATCGCCGGTGCCGCCGGGACCACGCCCTTGAATAATGGTAATCGTTTTGCCCTGAGCAAAGGGTGTTTGCGCCGAAGCCGCTGTCGCGCCGATCAAGGACAGGGTAAATACCAGCGCAATGGCACGTCCCCGCGCCTTGTAAAAAGCTATTTTCCGCATCGATGGTCTCCTAACTGCCGCAATTTAGTAAACCGAGGTTTTAATTGACAATTATGCTGATTATTCCACGCTGAGTTTATATGTCAAGTTAACCAGGCGTCGGTGAATGAAGGAGTTTAACAGGCGGGAATCGATCAAAAGTTCTCTACGCTTGCCGCCGCTCTACCGCTTCAATCCGGATCGGCTCGACGCCGTAAAACCTTTCGGCGAGCCAGGTCTTGCGGATGCTAAAGGCTCGGTGGATGCGCCGAGCCGCTAGGGTGCTGGCGATGGGCCGAAAGTGCCGGCCAGTTTCTAAACCGGACTGGGAACCGGAATGTTGTAAAGTCGCGCGACGTTTTCGCGCACCAGTTTGGCGCGTAATCCGGCGGGGAGATCGCCTAAGTCACGGGCGACAACCTGACGAGAATTGGGCCAGGTCGAGTTGCCGTGCGGGAAGTCGTTGGACCACATGCAGTTGTCGCTGCCCCACCAGGACAGGATGTGGCCGCCGACGGCGTCGTTGAAGAAAGTCGTGTAGATCTGGTTGTGAAAGTATTCGCTGGGGAGTTTTTTGATCGCCAAGCCCTCACGCTTGGCGCCATGGCGTTTGAAGTAGTAGTCCCACTGTTCCAGAACGAACGGAATCCAGCCAAGCTCGTTCTCGACGAGGACAACCTTCAACTTGGGGAAACGCTCGAGCACGCCGGAATAGATCAGTTCGTAGAGGCTGTTGACCGACTGGAACAGTTTCATGTTGACGCTATTGGCCTCCTGGGTGAGGCCGGTTGCGGTATCTTTGAGGCCGAGGGAACGGCTTCGGCTATAGCCGTGGCCGCTCAAGATGTGCAGGTTCACCGGCATGTCGAGATCTTGGGAGGTAGCCCAGAACTTGTCATAATGGGATGAGGAAAACGGTAGCTCGGATGGCGGCACCTGCCAGATCACCGAGCCGCGCATGCCGGCCTTGCGGCAACGCTCCAGTTCATTCACGGCGCCGTCGATGTCGTACATCGACAGCATGGCGATACCGATGAGCCGTTCGGGCGCGGCGCTGCAATAGTCGATGAGCCAGTCGTTGTAGACCCGCGCGCAAACTGCCTCCAACTCGTGATCGTCAAGGCTCAAGCACTTCAAGCCATGGGTCGGATAGAGCACTTCGGCGCTGACGCCGTCTGCAGCCATCTCGGAGACACGCTTGTTTTTATCCATGGCTCCGGGCGAGTCGTTGGGCCTTTGCCCGCCATAATTGGGGGCGCGATCCTGAAAAGCCTTCGGCAGCTGTTTCTTCCACAAGCCTTCCGGCTCGATGACGTGCGAGTCGGAGGAGATGAGAAGTTCATTGACCACTGCGTTTGTCTCTTTGCCATAGGTTCGTTCAATAATACCCATCGTTTTGGCTCCTCTACAGCGTAATAGTTACGCAGAAAAACATTCTTTAGGACTTGAAAAAAAGTCGCCGACACCCTTACTCTCTCCTTAATAACTCACTCGCCAAGCAAGGCGCAAGGGGCAATCGATAGTAGATCATGAACAATTGACAATTGCGCTTAGGCCGCGTGGTCCTTGGCTTTTGCCACCGCCTTTTAAGGATGGTGTGGTTTAACGAGCATTCTGAGCGTGCTACAAAACCAGCGTGTGAGATCGAACGCCATGTTGGCATGGCGCGAGCAGCGACGATTGGTGACGGTGACCACGAAACCGCTTTCAGCTGTTTGCCAATCAATTTAGTTGTGATTCATTGATTCCATTTAACCCGGCCTCTTGAGGCGGGGACAATTAAATGGGGTTTCCAAAGGTGGCGGGCATCCCCTTTGGTCGCGCGCGGGGTGCAGGCCCCGCTCGCGAATTCAATGATTAACCGAGAGCGACCGATACGGTGACGAATCAAGAGCAAATGGATCTGCGCGATCGGTTGAAGCGCAGATTAATCTGGAAGGTGCCGCTGATTCTCGCGTTGGTAGGCTTCGCGGTGTGGTGGCAGATGAACCACAATAATGTCCGCCCACCATCGGCGCGCCCGGATTCGCAATCTTCCTCTCCGCTGACTGGAAAGTGGAGCGCGGAAGTCAGTTACCATTCGGGTGAGCGGTACCAAGAAAAGTTCTTTTTTCAACCCGAAGCCGACAGACTCTACGGCACGGTTTCGTTCCGTGGCGTCAAACGGGGTATCGAGGATGGCAAAATTGCCGGCGCCTACATCTGGTTTCATGCTACTTTCGAAGAAGCTTTGAATGGCGCAACGCGACAGCGTCGGCACCGATATGAGGGTGGATTCGCTGGCGATATCATTCTCCTCAAGCTCTTTGACGATGCCGGCAGTCCGCCGATTGAATTCAGTTTGACGAAGAACAACGGCGAGATCGACAGAAGCGCAAAGCGTCAGTGATCCATTCGCTCGCGGAGCTCGGCCTACGCTTGACGCTTGATTGACCAGTCGCTATTGTCGCACGCGACCCAAATGGACCAAGAAATTATCGCCCGGCTACGCACGCGAATCTTTAGTGAAGGATTGGACGCGATCATTGCGATTTCACCGGAAAACGTGACCTACGTTTCCGGCTTCGTGGTGCCATCCCAGCCGCTGATGCGCTGGCGCCATGCCGCTTGTATCTTGACGGCGGATGGCAGGGTTTCGATGGTTGCCATCGACATGGAAGCGACGACGGTTAAAGCGCATGCGAGTATCGACGATTTGCGCATTTATCGTGAGTTTAGCGACGATCCGATGGACAAGCTTGCCGATGGGTTGACGGATTTGCGGCTCGACCGCGGTAAGATTGGGGTCGAGTTAGAGTTTCTACCGGCTAAGGACTTTGCGACGCTGCAAAAGCGTTTGCCGAACGTGCATTGGCTGGCGGCGGATGGGATCTTCAACCGAGCACGGCAGATTAAAACGCCGCATGAGCTGGCCGTACTCCGGTCGCTTAGCAAGCTTACCGATCAGGCGATTGGTGCGGCATTGCGGTTTGCTAAGATCGGCATGAGTGAAATGGAGCTGGCCGGCGCATTGCTCACCTCGCTGTTCGGCGGCGGTGCGGAAGGTTACAAACTGATGGTCATCGCCTCGGGCGAACGCAGTCAGTTTCCCAACGTCGGACCGACGGACCGCAAGCTTAAACGCGGCGACATCATTCGCATGGAAATTTTCGGCCAGAAAAGCGGCTACCTTGCGGGAGTGTGCCGCACGGCCGTGGTCGGCGACGCGACAGCGGAGCAGTACAAGATCTGGCGCAATCTAATCGAGTGTAAATATCTAGTCATGGATTTGATCAGGCCGGGCGCTAGCTGCCCGGATATTTATTGCAAGTTTCTCGACAAGTTCGGCCACCTCGGCTTCGAGCCGATCAGCTTCGTGGCCCATGGTATCGGGCTACATTTGCATGAAGAACCTTACATGGGTGGTTACGGCAATGAGGTGGTCGAAGCCGGTATGGTAGGCGCGTTCGAGCCGCTGGTTTATATTCCTGGGCAATTCGGCATGCAAAATAAAGACATGTTCTGCGTGACCGACAGGGGCTGCGAATTACTGTCCAACGTGACACCGACGGACACCCTAATCCAAGTTGGTTAAAGCAAAATGAAAATTACCAAGATCGAAACCATTCCGATCCGCTTGCCGACGCGCCGCGCGCACCAGTGGGCGAATCTCACTACGCCGATCGGCGTTTACGTGATCCTTAAGCTTTATACCGACCAGGGATTGATTGGCCTCGGCGAGGCGCCGGTGTTGAAAGACTGGGGCGGCGATCACGGCAAATATTTTGGCGAGACGCCCCAGACCACGGCGCATATCATCAAAGATATTCTCGCGCCGGCATTGGCGGGGCAAGATCCCAGTCGCTTTGAATGGATTCATGGGCTGATGGATAAGGCGGTAAAAGGTTATCCTTACTGCAAAGCGGCCATCGACGCGGCGCTTTATGACGTCGTCGGCAAGGCGCTCCATGTGCCGGCGTACCAGTTGCTCGGTGGTCTGTTCCGCGATCGCATTCCGATCGCGCATAGTCTCGGCTTGATGGAGATGGAAAAGGCGGTGGAAGAGGCGCTGCAAGCGAAAGTGGAGGGCGTGAAGACAATCAAACTCAAGGGCGGCGTCGAGCACAAGCGCGATGTCGAGCTGGTCAAACAGATTCGCCGCGCCGTCGGGCCTGACTTAAGTATTTGCGTTGACGCCAACCAGGGCTATCCGTCGGCTAAGGTCGCGGTGAAAATCATTAGGGAGATGGAAGAATATAACCTGCTTTACCTGGAACAGCCGGTCGAAGGCATCGATCAAATGGCCGAAGTCGCGCGCCGCGTCGACACGCCGATCATGGCGGACGAGAGCGCGTGGACAGCGCAGGACGTAATCGAGATCATCGGAAAAAAAGCGGCTGACGTGATCTCGATCTACACGACCAAGCCGGGTGGCATGTTCAAAGCCAAAAAGGTCGCTGCCGTCGCCGAGGCTGCCGGGCTTAAATGTAATGTTAATGGGTCGGTGGAAACCGGCGTGGGCAATGCCGCCAATATCCACTTGGCGGCATCCACCGGAGTGGTGACCTACGGTTGTGTGGTGCCAGTCTCGACGCCTAGAGAAAAAGCTACGGGCGGAATCGCCGGGGTTTACTATCAGGACGATATCATCACCGAAGCGTTCGATTACGCCGACGGCGACGTGATCGTTTCGTCGAAGCCGGGGCTCGGCATCGAGCTCGACGAAGATAAGATTAAGCATTATCGGGTCAAATAGCTTGTTCAAGCCGTTCAATACGTTCAAATCGTTCAAGCAGTTTCGAGAACGACGATAATCTATCTGAACTCGATGGCCATTAAAAACATTGCGATTCTCGGCGCCGGTAACGGCGGCTGTGCCGCGGCCGCCGATCTGACGCTGCGCGGCTTCCAAGTGCGGTTGTTTTCACGCTCCGAAGACAGCAAGGTTAAACTCGGCAAGCTGGGCGAGATCGAGTTGATCGAGAGCGGTGTGAGCAAGAAAGCGACGCCGTCGTTTGTCAGCTCGCATTTGCCGTCGGTGGTAAAGGGCGTCGACCTGATCGTCGTCACCACGCCGGCGGTCGGCCATGAGTATTTGGCTAAGGGGATCGCGAACTACCTAACGGATGGCCAACGGGTTCTGCTCAATCCTGGCCACACCGGAGGAGCGCTCCATTTCGCCAACCTGTTGCGCGGCCTTGGCTGCGAGGCAGAGGTGCGGCTCTGCGAGACGGTGACGCTGACGTACATTTGCCGTATGCAGCAGTTCGGCCAGGTTGAAATTTATTGGCGCACAACCAACCTGCGCTGTGCGGCATTTCCCGGAAAACATACGGCCGAGCTTGCCCACGAGATTCAGCTAGTATTTCCTAACGTGGTTCCAGCGGCGAATGTGCTTGAGACTGGGTTTTCCAACATCAATGCGATCATGCATCCAGCCGGGATGCTTGGTAACACCGGTTGGATCGAGAAAAGCGGCGGCGATTTTCTTTACTATCGCGAAGGCATTACGCCAACGATCGGAGCTTGGATCGATGCCGTCGACGGGGAACGGTTGGAAATTGTTGACCGGCTCGGCCTAGCGCCGCTGCGCTTCGTCGATATTTTCTTTCAGGCGGGACTGACGACTGCTGAAGCGATCGCGAGCGGCTCGGCGTACCAGGCGATTCATAACAGCGAGGCCAACTTTACAATCACAGCGCCGCCGTCACTCGATCACCGTTATCTTCGCGAGGACGTTGGTTACGGTCTGGTACCGATGACGGAGATCGGCCGGCTACTCGGCGTCAAGACGCCGGTGATGGACGCGCTGATCACGTTAGCGTCGACGGCGCTAGCAGTGGACTTTCGGCGCGACGGTTTGACGCTGGAAAAGATGGGGCTTGCAGGCATCGCCGCGGAAAGATTGCCGACGCTGTTGGAGGACGGATTTTAGGAGTTCTTATGCGTGTGGGACTTTGCTTCGACGGTTTTTATTCGATCCAGGAAATGATCGAGCTGGCTCAGTTAGCCGACGATAGCGGCATGGACTCGATCTGGATGTCGGATCATCTGTGTTTTCGCGATTCGTTAACCACCTCGATGGCTTTGCTGGGGGCGACGAAAAAGATCAAAGTCGCCGCGGCGCCCCTCAGTCCTTACTCACGTAATCCGATCATCACTGCCATGGCGATTGCGACCATGGCAGAGTTCGCGCCCGGGCGGGTGATCGCGGTTCCAGGGACGGGTAATGCGGCGGCGCTGAAAGAAGCCGGCATGGAATCACCCCATCCGCTGCAAACCATGCGCGAGTATGTCGAGATTCTGCGGCGCTATTTGAAAGGCGAGACTGTAAATGTCCAGGGCAAGATGTTTCAAATCAATGGCGCTAAAATGGGTTTCACACCGTCGACGCCGATCAAAATGTATATTACCGCGGTGCGCTCGCGCATGCTCCAATTGGGCGGCGAGATCGGAGATGGCGTCTTGCTTTCGGCTGGATGTGCTCCCGGTTACATCCGCCAGTGTGCCGATGACATCGCCAACGGCGCGCGGAAGGCCGGCAAATCAGCCGAGGATATCGATGTCGCTGGCTTTGTCACCGCGGCGGTGGCGGACGACGCCAAACAAGCCATTGACGCCAACAAGCAGTTTCTCGCGTACATTTTTCGCAATCTGCATCACGCCGAAAATATTCGCCAGGGCGGTGGCTCGGTGGATCAGCAAGGACTCGCCGCGGCAGTCGGTAAACGCGACTGGCAAGCGGCGCAGAAATTCATCAGCGATGAAGTTGTTTTCGCTCACTCGGTGGCAGGGACGCCGCGCGACTGCGCTAATCAACTCGAGAGGTTTTCCAAAACCGGTCTCGGTCTGCCGATCGTACTGCCGACGGGAACACAGGAAACCCGAAAAGAGGTGCTGCGCATGGTGCGGGAGGTCCTGGGGTAGCGATGGATGCGGGCCGAAAGTTTTCTCTACAAATCATCCATATTGACTTCACGTCGCTAGGTCGATAGCTTTTGGTTAATTTTTCAGCTAGGAGGATCGCGTGACTGACAAAAAAACTCGCAGATGGGTGCTTCTTGTCGCGGCTGTTACGCTGATGGCGCTCAGTAAGAATGCCTCGGCGCAGAGCGGTAACGTCGAAGCCGGAAAGAAAGAAGGCAAGGTGATTGTCTACGGCTCGGTCGTGCCGCAGGCGATGAAGGGTTTGAACGGAGCGTTTGAAGCCAAATATGGTATCAAGGTGGAATACTGGCGCGGCGACTCAACCAAAGTCGCCGAACGAGCGCGCACGGAATGGCGCGCCGATAAACCCGGTTTCGACGTGGTTGAGGCCAATCGCGGTGTCCAATTGATTATGAAGCAGGAAGGCTTGTTTCAAAAATTTGTTCCGCCTTCGTCGGAGAGTTTTCCAGCCAAGTTCAAAGAGCCAGACGGACTGATCACGCCATGGCGCGTCCTGCCGATCAGCATCCTCTATAACACTGAATTGGTGAAACCCAATGACGTGCCGAAATCGTATGACGACCTCTTGGACCCGAAATGGAAGGGCAAGATTTCGATTCCCGATCCGACCCGGCATACGACGACGGCGCAGTTCCTGCGCAACCTGGAGGTAATCAAAGGCGATAAGTGGCTGGATTTCGTCAAGGCTCTGGCAAAGCAGAATCCGGTTCTCGTGGCTTCCCTCGCGCCAGTGGCCCCCGCGATCATCAAAGGCGAAGCGCTGGTCGGCATCACTTACATCAAATATGTCAAACAGTATAAGGGCCCGGTTCATTACGTTCTGCAGGACAAGTACCTTTCCGATCCCAATTACCTGAGTCTGAGCGCCAAACCGGTTCATCCCAACGCGGCGAAATTGTATATCGATTTCGCCACTTCGGCAGAGGGCCAAAAGGAAATTGCCGAGGATGGGGAGTTTGTCTTATCGCCGGGGGTTTATCCGCCGATTAAAGATGCCGAAAAAGTTCCGCCGAACATGGTCTTCATGGAAAATCCTTCGGCTGAAGAATTTAAGACGCTGATGACCAAAACCTTTCGCGATATTTTTTACGCGAAATGATTCCCTGAAGTCTTTGCCTCGATCCTTTGGGATAAAGCAAGAGAGGGCTGGCCGGATTTATATTTCGATGGGCCAGCCCTCTTTCTGTATGCTGGGCGCGGGCCTTATCTCGGCGTAAACTGAGCGCAGATGTCAAGTTGCCTCGATATATTTCGGCGAAACCCCCAACTGGCCGTAGTGGGTATCGTTGGGCTTATCATCGGCTATCTGAGTTTGTCGCCGACTTTGATGCTCTTCTATGGCAGCTTCTTAAGTGCGCCGATCGGCGTGACGGGGCACTTTACGCTGGCCAATTACGCTGACGCGTATGGCGATCCGCTTACTTATCAACTACTGGTTAATTCGTTTATCTTCGCGGGATTTTCGGCGCTTCTAGCGACGGCATTGGCGACGATCCTGGCGTGGATATCGATTCGCACCAATGCTCCGGGGCGCAAGATTTTCGAGCTCACCGCGATTGTTCCGAATATTTTTCCACCTGTCATGTTGGCGGTCTCCTGGACGATTCTTTTGAGCCCGCGAACGGGCTTAATCAATCGTTTGGTGATGGAAGTATTCGGGCTCAGCGCTGCGCCCCTCGACATCTATTCGATGTGGGGCATGATTTTCGTTGAAGCGCTGATCACGACGCCTTTGGCCTTCCTCATGGTATCGGCTTCTTTGTACTCCATGGACCCCTCGTTGGAAGAGTCGGCGCGGGTTGCGGGCTCGAGTAATATGCAAATCGCCTGGCGCATAACCCTACCCATCGTGCGGCCCGCGCTTTTGGCCTCGGCGATGCTTAATTTTGTCCGCGCCATCGAAAGTTTCGACACCCCTGCGATCATCGCTTTGCCGGCGCGCATCGAAGTCTTCACGACTAAAATTTATCGGGAAGCGATCGGCGCTTTTCCGCCGAATCAAAATTTGGCCGCTACCTACGGCGTTTCCTTGCTGATGATCACGATGCTATTCGTGTACTTTTACAGACGGATGACGTTGCATTCGGAACGATATGTTACCGTGACCGGCCGGGGTTATCGGCCGATGATCATCGACTTGGGAGCCTGGCGTTATTTTGCTTCGGCGCTTGCGGGGCTTATTTTGATCCTGATCGTGGTCCTGCCTTTCTTGGTTCTCATTTATGTTTCTTTTGTCAGCTATGTGCATGTGCCGGGTCCGAAGACCTGGGGCCTGCTCACGTTCGAAAACTACCTATCCAACCTCACCGATTCTCGGACCTACGAGGCGCTTAAGAACAGTCTCTTCCTGGCTGTTTGCGGTGCGACGCTGTGTATGCTCCTGGCCGCCCTAACCGCTTGGGTGACAACCAAAACCAAGGGAATGGGTGGTGCCGTCATCGAAGGATTGAGTTTTATACCCTGGGCTTTCCCTGGTACGGCGCTCGCCATCGGGCTCTTGTGGACCTATGTTTACGTGCCGCTGCCGATCTATGGAACGTTATGGATCTTGTTGATCGGCTACATCACCCGCTTTTTGCCCTATGGTTTGAGGACCATGACCGCGACCATCGTGCAAGTGCACGATGATATGCAGCAGGCCTCAATGGTGTGCGGCGCGGGCTTCCTGACCACGTTCTGGCGCATTTTGCTGCCGCTCTTGCGTCCTGGGTTTGTCGCGGGCTGGATTATCTTGGCGACGATCTACTTGCGGGAATTTAGCACCTCGGTTTTTCTCTATTCTCCGGGGGCGGAACCCATCGGTCCGCTGCTGTATCATTTTTATGTCGACGGCAATCTGGGGCCGATGTGCTCCTTAGCCTTGATTGTCAGCGTGATCTGTATGAGCATGATCGTCATCGCCCGTCGGCTCGGCAGGGTCGATCAACACTACTAAGCAGGAAAACTCAGGGACGTCTGGTCGCAATAACCTGTATGGACGCAAATACCGCAAAAAAACTCATCGAGAAACATCTTGCCTATAACGAGACCAAGCGGCTGGCGGTGAAGCTGGTGCAATTCGCGAGCCCACAGACGGCGCTGCTTGAAGCCGAGCCGCAGGTGCTCGCGCTGATTCGCGAGGTTGTCAAACCGGAGCTCGAGCAGGCTGGCCTGCATCCCGCCATCGATAAGATGGGAAATCTCATTTTGCGTCTGAAGGGGCGCTCATCTAAGGGTCGTCTGATGCTGGTGGGCTACGCCATGTGCGCCGCGCCGAGCACGATGCAAAATCCCTATTCCGGCGAGATTGTCAACGGTGCGCCCTACAAACTCACGGGCGAATGCGTCTGGGGCCGAGGTGCTTGCGAACAGAAGGGCAGTTTGGCCGCGATGATCGCCGCGATGCGTTTTCTCGGTGCTAACAAAGTCGAACTGCCGAGCGATCTCTATTTGATTGTCAGCACTGCCGGCGAGACCGGCAAGCATGATTCACTGGCCTATGTGCTCGATCACGGCAGCGTAGCTGCCGACTGGTGCGTCATCGACGGGCCGCCGGAAATTCAACTGGGCAATAAAGGGCGCGTCGATGTGCTGGTCACCGTGCGCGGCAAGCAGGCGCATAGCAGCCGGCCCTGGGAGGGCATTAACGCCATCGATGGCGCGATGCGAGTTCTCGAACGGCTCAAGCCCTTGATGCCGTTTCCGGAAAACCGCTCTCACCCCGATCTCGGCGATGTCAGTCTGACCACCAACGCCATCGAGAGTTTCCCCAAGGCGACCCATACGATTCAGAGCGAGTGCCGCATCATGTTCGACCGCCGTTTGCTGCCCGCCGACGATCCGGCGAAAGCGGTCCAACAGATGAAAGACGCCATCGGCACCATCGAGCCGTTCGAGATCGAAATTTCGCCGCGAGATTTCATGTATCCGAGCGAAGTGGAAAAAGACGCTGAGGTGGTGCAAGTGCTCGAGCAGGGGATACGGACGATGCTCAACTATGAGCCCAAGTTTTGCTATTCCACCGCAGCCAACGACACCGGCTTATTCAACCATCGTGGCATCCAAGCGATCAACTACGGCTCGCGCCACCTGCGATTCCAGCATACCGATCATGACCTGGTGCCGCTCGACAGCATCTTCAACGCCGCCAAAGTGTTTGCATTTCTGGCAATTCACCGCTAGAAACGTCGTTCAAATCGTTCAAGCAGTTCAAAACGTTCAAAACGTCCGGAGAAGACGGTTTGAACGACTTGAACGTTTTGAACGGAGGCCGTCTGACCGGTTGAACGGTTATTTCGTTTCGTGCTTGCGCAGCATCCGCAGATAATAATCCCACAAATTAATCATCGCGTCAGGCCGGTAAATCCGTTTTCTTTTTAGTAGCGCGTCGGCGTCGGTGGCCCAGGAGAAGGCGCCCAGGGACGCGGCGGCGACCTGGGTTTTGGCGCTATGTTCGAGCAGGACGCCGCGGATACAGGCTTCCTCGATCGATGTTCCCGCCACGACGATGCCGTGATTGCGTAATAAGACGATCTTATGTTCGCCCAGTAACTTCGCCACCGCGGCGCCTTGCTCGGCGCTGACGATCAAGTCGGAAGATTCTTCGAATTTATTGATCGCCGGCGGATAAAAGGCGCAGCTCAAGTTAGTGATCGGCAACAGGCGGTGTTCCGACGAAGCAATGATCGTCGAATAAGTCGGATGGGTGTGGATGACGCACTTGATCTCAGGGTTGGTGCGGTAGACTTCGCTATGGATCGGAAACTCATTGTGCCGTTTGCGCTTGCCAGCGAGCGTGTTTCCTTCGAAGTCTATTAGTACCATGTCTTCGGCGCTCGCCTCTTCGAGGCCGATGCCCGAGCCTTTGATCCAATAGCGATTAGGCCCGTCCGCCAGAGCCGACACATGACCATAGATCATATCGTTGTGGCCTTGCATGGCGAGGATCCGGCAAGCAAGCGCTAGTTTCTCTTGGCAGTTCATTCAAAGCCTCCCGAAAATGTTGTCGTCGGTTATCGGACGGGGCCTAGCCCAATTACGTTCGCGATGAGCTTAGAGGACAGCTTGGAGCTCTGTCAAATGATGAAAAGGAGGGCCCCCGGCTACCTTCAGGCGAGCCCGAAGATCGCCGGGTGGAATATATTGCGCCAATGAGAAGCTGATATTGTGCGACTTTATTATCGACGGTCCCGGTAGTCCCGATAATCCCGATCGTTCCGACGATCGTGGCGCCTGTAGTCCCATCGATGTTCTGGGCGATTATCGAAGTATTCGCGTCGGTCATCTATATAATATCGGCCGAAGACGCGCCTTGGATGTTGCGCGATCTCTTGCTGGACGGCTGGATGCTGGCGCAAAAATTTTCGAACCTCTTCATGTTTAGCAAGATATTTACGGTCGTTTACCAATGCAGGATTCACCTGTAAATCGGTAGAAACACTAGGATGTTTCTGCATGAATGCGTGGAATTGAGCGACTTCATCGCGCATTTGTTGATAATCGCTCCAGGCCGGACCGGGGACGCTTAATAGGGAAATTGTAACGAGTGACCCGAAAAGAACGTTTCTCGCGAAATACGGTAGTGTTATTATCTTCATTGTCTCCTCCACTGCACATTAGACGTTGGTTACGTCAAATCGTTGATCCATTTTTGCAACCGAGCTTTTGCAAGCCATCAATCTTTGGTAGGCCAGCGCGTAAGCTTTCTGGCCTGCGGGCTGTGGAACATACAGAATCCAACTCCTAGCGGTGATTATTCCAGTCGCTTTGGTGGTCGCGATAGTATCGGCCGAAGACGCGTTTGGGATGATTGACGATTTCCATCCGGACGTTGGGATGGCGTTTTAAAAACCTTTCCAAGTCTTCATGCTTGGCGAGGTATTTCTTACTTTTTATCAAGTTCGGGTTAGCGCGCAGCTCGGTGGATACTTTTGGATGTTTTTGAAGAAAGTCGTGAAATTGACGTATTTCGTTTCGCAAGCGGTCATGATCGCTCAAAGCCGGCGCAGCAACCGCGAAGCACGATAGCACCACGGCGATGGCAAGCATGACTGGCGCACAAGGACGCTTGTGTCGACTTAACGCTCGCATGGAAGTGCTCCCTCTACGGAGTCAGACGTGCTAGTTGAAATTTGCTCAGGAGAAGGCGATGGCGTTTTCACTGCCCGCTATTATAACAAATCTTGGCTCTGACCAAGAAACTATTTAATCCATAGTTGGGCGCCGTGGGTGAGAACCGGGTCGAGAGGCTTAGGAGGTCGACCCCCGTTGGTTAGAACCGCGGAATAGGGTGAAGGACCGTATGTGCGCAGCCAATCGATAAGTGGACTGCCAACATCTCGCGGGGTCACAAAGTCCATAATGTGCGGCCCGGCTTGAAATAGCAGGCCGTCCGCGCCGAGCCTAGAATCAGAAATAGTCTGGCCGGAAACACCCAGAAGGGCGCTATACCACTTTGCAATGGTTGAAAGTTCTCCCACGGCGATTGTAACTCTTTCAATTCCGACGACTCTATTGGGGTGGTCAAACTGTCGGGGAATGCGCTCGCTGCGCGGCGTGACATCTTCAATCAGAAAGGGTGCCACGCCGCGATGGCTGCCGGTTGCCAGTGACAGGAGCCATTGGAGTTCGAACCCGTCCGGCCGCTTGCGCGACCATGGCACTGGGTTGTTTATCGCTACGCCGGCCGCTTGTAGTTTCTTGGTGTCGCCAAGCAGGTCATCGGTCTGAAAGCAGAAATCGACCAATCGTTCACCCTTTTGCAGCGCCTCCCACCAGCGGTGGTCGATGGCGTCGCGGTAGAAGGCGATGATTTCCAGATAGGAACCGTCGCGAAACGAGATCAGGGCGTTGTGGCTGCCGACCGGGTGCTGCCCACCGGGGGCCACCATGAAGCCGAGCTGCTCGAAGTCGCGTGCCGCTTTTTCAAGATCATTGACCACTATGACGAGATGATCGATGCCGACAATCATGGAATACTTGGTGGAATGGAGTACTGGAGTATTGCAGTGTTGGGTTGAATCTTCTTACCCACTACTCCATCACTCCATTATCCCAACACTCCGTCCTTTATCTGAACGCCGGTACCACTTCGTCGAGGAACCGTTTGAGTTGTCCAGTTTGATTCCACGAAGTCATTCGGAGCGTAATATGCTCAATGCCCGCGGCAAAATAGGCTTTTAGTTCTTCGACGCAGCGCTCCGGACTGCCCGCCGTGGTGAAACCCTCGACAAATTTCATGCTGAAGTTTGAGCTGTAGTACTTGTCAAGAAACGCCTTGCTTTCTTCGAGGGCGGACTGGCGGTCTTCGTTGATCGTAATATTGTGGTAAAGCGAGCTGCCGATTTGCTTCGGATCGCGGCCTTCCTCCCGAGCCATCGCCAGGATGCGGCTCCACTGCGACTTGAATTCATCGGGTGTCACCTTGTTAGTCATCCAGCCGTCGGCATACTTCGCGACTCGGCGTAAACCTTTCTGCACCGCCGGGTGCGGCGCGCTCGCGCCATCTTTCCAGGTGAGACCCGTGGGATTGCTGGCAATCCAGATCGGCAGGGGATTTTGCACGGGACGCGGTTGTATCGTCACTCCTTCGAATTCATAGAAACGGCCTTTATGCGATGCATTCTCCTCGTGGAAGAGCTTCTTCAGAATCACGATGCCCTCTTCCAGGCGGGCGACCCGCTCGGTGTCTCTGATGCCCATCACTTTATGTTCCAAAGCTTGGGCCGGGCTCTGTTCGTTGGGTCCGCCGAGACAAACTGCCAGCCACGCACGACCGCCGGAAATCACATCCAAACTCGCCCACTGTTGCGCCAGCAGAGCGGGATGACGATGGGGAAAAGTCGCCATGCAGCCGACCGCGAGTTTGACTTTCTTGGTGACGGCGGCCAGCGCGGACAGCAGGGTGATGGATTCCAGGCGTGGTTTGGCGAGCAAGCTGTCGCCGACCCAGACGGCGCTGAATGCCCCTGAATCTTCGCCGCGCCTTGCCATGTCGAAAAGTTCCGCAACAGTCACCGCACCGATGATCACGCCGCGGTTGGCCAAAGTCAGTCCAAATGAAGCCATAGAAAGCCTTTCAGGATGCCGAGCAGTTGCCCGCGTTATAACACAGGGTTTGGTGTTTGCGAAATGTGCGATGGGGATTATTCACCACGAAGGCACGAAGGACACGAAGGGGTTTCTTTGCGAACTTTGCGTTCTTTGCGGTTAAATGATCTTCTCCGGAATTGAACTTCACGATAGCGCTATGTTAAGCGTCCACTGGAACATGTGCTTGCGGCAAGGAGATAGAACATGAAAGCGAGCTTTCGCGATTACATCAACACGCTGCGCAAAAACGATGAACTTTTGGAAATCGAAAAACCGGTGGATCTACGCGATGTCGCCGCCTTGGTGGGGCAGTCGGAGAAAGCGCTGCTGTTTAAAAATCTGCCAGGCTATAGCATGCCGTTGGTTTCCGGTTTGCTGCAGTCGCGTAAGCGTATCGCCCTCGGCATGGGCGTCGCCTATGAAAAGGTCGGCGAAAAGCTCGGCAAAGCGATGGATAAGCCGATCAAACCTATACGGGTTAGCAACGCGCCGGTGAAAGAGGTTGTTCTCACCGGCAAGAAGGTCAATGTTTACGACCTGCCCGTGCCGGTGTTTTCAATCATGGACGGTGGTCCAATGATTACGGCTGGCGTCGTGATTGCCGAGGACCCCGAGTTTGGCATGAACGCGGGAATTTATCGCCTCATGCTCAAGGAGAGGAATATAACCGGCATCGACATCGTCACGCCCAACAACATGCGCAAGTTTGCCGAGCGTGCCTTAGCGAAAAAGAAACCGCTGCCGGTGTCGATCTCCATAGGCACCCATCCCTACGAATTAGTCGCGTCTACGTTCAAAGCCAACCTTGGCGTCAACGAACTAACGTTCTCCGGCGGTTTGCGCAACGAGGCGTTGCGCTTGGCGGACGGCGAGACCGTGCCCGTGCCGTGCATCGCCGATGCCGAAATCGTCTTGGAAGGGGAGATACTTCCCGAAGGCTGGGTCCACACCGAAGGACCGTTCTCGGAATTTAACCGCCTGATGGGCGGCACCCACATGAACCCGCGGGTGCGCATCAAATCAATTATGCACCGCAAGGAC
>Ga0214472_10002249_pt1 | contig 20954 bp, 15 predicted proteins | sample RVTome_6_FD_207662 | JGI IMG/M metagenome (GOLD analysis project Ga0214472, IMG submission 207662) | Soil microbial communities from uranium-contaminated site in the Upper Colorado River Basin, Wyoming, United States - RVT140D175 | ecosystem: Environmental > Terrestrial > Soil > Contaminated >...
GCGCCGCTGCGCGGCATTGGTTCAAACACTTGAAGACTCAATCGCTTTTCAATGCGAAGATTTACGAGCGAGTCAGAGATCAACTGGCGCGCAACTTTCGAAGTCCATTGCAGATCATCATTCAGGCGAAGTCTGAGGAAATGGAGAGAGTCTCGTCTATCGCGTTTGTACGCTACGGATCGCCGAGATTGCATGAGCAAGCCTGGGGTTAGGAATGACAAAGACCCAATTCACTGCGCGTGCGGCTGCGCTGATGGCTGTCGTCTATTTTGGCTTGTCCGCCTACGCCATCGCCAATCAATCAATCGAGGAACTACTTTTGTGCACCGACACGGGCGGGTTGAGGGTGCCATTTTCGAAGGAATTGTGCCGAAACTATCTCTTTGCGTTTCGAGGCACGCCGAAGGATATCGAAGCGCTTCATCAGGGAATTGGGGCGTCCTTCGTGGTTCAAGGGCAATCGTCAGAATCCGAGCGCGAAGAGATATTGAAATTCCTGGTTGCCAAAGGGCTTGATGTAAATCACGGGGACACGCACGGACTTACGCCTTTGCATGGCGCGGTCTTGGCCAACTCCGCAAGTGAGGTGGAGATGCTATTACGTAGTGGAGCAAACGCTCGTTTGAAAGACGAGAAGTTTGGCCTTTCCTCTCTTGAGTTGGCCGTGAAGCTTCAGAGCGTCGGAAAGCCGACCGACCGCCAGGCAGTAATTGTCCTGTTGAGGGACGCGAATTGAGACCTTCAACGGAGGTCCCAGTGATCGCGCCCGGGCGACCAGTAGCCGCTTCCCGTTCGGATGAGGACGGTGCGTCAACAGGCATGACCCCATCGCGTCGTTTCGCTTACCCATAATGGCCGAGGGGATCCTATTCATTGTCGCGTGCATGGTATTGGTCGGAATTGCATTCGGTGTATTCCAGGTACTGGGCCAGGACAGCTGGCACGCACCGCACCCGGCGTCCCGGATGCGGGGTGAGGGAGGCGCATGAAAGGCTTCGAAGCGCCCTTCTTCGACAAGCTCTTTGACGACTCGCCGCTGGCCCCGGTGCGGCGGCGATTGTCGATCGGCGAGCTCAAGGACTGCGTGGCGCGCGACCTCGAAGACCTGCTCAACGCGCGGACCGGCATCGACGAGGCCTTGAACGAGCGCTTTCCGGAGGCGATGCGCTCGCTGCTCACCTTCGGGCTCAACGACTTTGCAAGCACGAGTCTCAGCAGCGTGCACGACCGGGCCCGCATCTGCGCGTCGCTGGAGCGGACCATCGCGCGCCACGAGCCGCGCCTGAGGGACGTACATGTAGTGCTGGAGCTCGATCGGCGCTCGATCAACGCCCTGTATTTCTCGATTCGCGCCCTGCTGGTGGTGAAGCCGGCACAGGAGCCGGTCAGTTTCGACGCCATGCTGCAGCCGACCACGCTCCAGTACTCGGTCAGCAAGCACCGGCCGCGCAGCGGGACCGCGTGACATGGAAGAGCTGCTGCCCTATTACGAACGCGAGCTCGCATTCCTGCGCCGCCATTCGCGCGAATTCGCCGAGCGCTACCCGAAGATCGCCGCGCGCCTGCTCCTCAACGGCGACGGCTGCGACGACCCGCACGTCGAGCGGATGATCGAGTCGTTTGCGCTGCTCAGTGCGCGTGTGACCAAGCGGCTCGAGGATTCCTATCCGCAGTTCACCGAAGCGCTGCTCGGTGTGCTCTATCCGCACTATCTGCGCCCGTTTCCGTCCTGCTCGATCGCGCGCTTCGAGGCCGACGAGGGCAGCCTGCAGTGGTCGTCGCCGGTCTCGATCGCGCGTGGGGCGGAATTGCAGTCGCGTCCGGTCAAGGGCGCCGCCTGCCGCTTTCGCACCGCCTGGTCGCTCGATTTGCTCCCTGTGCGCGTGGCCGCGGTCCGCTTCGAACCGGTTGCCCATGCGCCGGCCGGGCTGCGCCTGCCCGCGGGATGCACGGCAACGCTGTCGATGAGGCTGACAGCCCCTCCCGCCGACGGTGGTTGGGGGGCCTGCGCGGTGAAACGGGTGCGCTTCTTCATCGATGCCGAGCCATCGATTGCCGCCGCGCTGCGCGATGCGCTGTTCCTGCGCGTCATCAAGACTTTCGCGACCTGCGACGAGGAGAGCTGGCTCGCAGCCGACGCTGCGGTGATCGGTGAAGTCGGGTTCGCGAAGGACGAGGCGCTGCTCGACTTCCCAGCCAACTCGCATGAGGCCTATCGCCACCTCACCGAATACTTCGCCTTTCCGGAGAAATACAACTTCTTCGACCTGCGCGTGGACCGACTGCCGCCGGGAGCAATGCGCGGGGCAACGCTCACCATACTGTTCGCGCTGCAGGACCTCCGCGCCGACGGCGATGCCTCGCGCCTGCTGCACAGCGTTACGGCCGACAGCCTGCGCCTCGGCTGCGCGCCGGTCGTCAATCTGTTCGCGCAGCGCGGCGACCCGATCCGCGTCACCGGACGCAACGCGAGCTACCCGGTGGTCGCCGACGGCCGGCACGCCTTCGCGTTCGAGGTTCATTCGATCGACGCGGTGCGCCGCGTGCGGCAGACATCGCAGGGCGAATCGATCACCGAATTCCGCCCCTTCTTCTGCCTGCATCACGGTGAATCGCCCGATCGGCAGGGACATTACTGGTTCGCGCAACGCAACGATGTGGTGGCCGAGAAGAGCCCGGGCTACGAGACTGAGTTGTTCCTCGTGGATGCCGATTTCGATCCGCTGCAACCCAAGTCGGATGTACTCAGCCTGGCCCTCACGTGCACCAATCGCGAGTTGCCCACCTACCTCGCCATCGGCATGTCCGGCGGCGACCTCTTCATGGAAGGCGGCCCGGCGGAACGGACCATCCGGCTGCTGCGCAAGCCGACGCCGCCGTACCGCTTCGACCACCGCCAAGGCGGGCAATGGCGGCTGATCTCGCACCTCGCGCTCAACCATCTCTCCCTCACCGCCAGCGGCCTGCATGCCTTTCGCGAAATGCTCGGCCTCTACGACCTGCCCCGCACCGCGGTGTCGCGCCGCCTGATCGACGGCATCGAAGCCATCGAGCAACGGCCGCATACCGTCTGGATGCGCGGCCGCCCGTTCGCGGCCTTCGTGCGCGGGCTGGAAGTGCGCATCACGGTCGAGGAGGAAAGTTTCGTCGGGACCGGACTCGACATCTTCGCGCGCGTCATCGACCGCTTTCTCGGTCTCTACGTGCACCTGAACAGCTTCGTGCAGCTGGTCGTCGTCTCGAGCCGCACGTCAGAGGAGTTGCTCCGATGCGCACCGCGCACGGGCGAGTCGATCCTGGGCTGATCGATCAGCTGATCGATGCACCGCACCGCTTCGAGTTCTGCCAGGCGGTGCGTGTGCTCGAGCGCCATTTCCGGCAATCGCGGGCGGTGCGCGCGGGCACCGGCGAGGTGGTGTGCGAGCGGATCCACTTTCGCAACTCCCTCGCGCTCGCCTTCGCGCCCAGTCAGATCGAGTCGCTCGAGGCCGAGTATGAAGGGGACGAAGCGGGCCGGCCCGGCGCCACGCCGGCACGGGTATGCATTACGCCCGGCTTCATCGGCCTGCTCGGCGTGCAAGGTGTGCTGCCGGTGCACTACACGGAGCGGGTGGCGGAGCGCGAGCGCTTTCACCGCGATCGCGCGGTGCGCGCGTTCTTCGATCTCTTCTCGAACCGGTCGGTCGGCCAGTTCTATCAGGCCTGGAAGAAATACCGCCTGCCGGTGCAATACGAGAACGACCGCCACAACGGCTTCCTGCCGGTCCTGCTCGCGCTCGGCGGCCTGGGGTTTCCCGCCTTGCGCGACCGCCTGTGCGCGGCCCCGGGCGGCATCGACGACGAATCGATCGGCTATTTCGCCGGCCTCGTGCAACAACGGCCACTGTCCGCGGCGGCGCTCGAGCGCATGCTCGCCGCCTACTTCCGGATGCCGATCCGGGTGGAACAGTTCGTTGGCAGGTGGTATGTGCTGCCGCCGGCGCAGCGTTCGTGCCTGGGCGGCGCCAATGTACTGCTCGGCAAGACGATGCTGCTGGGCGAACGCGTGTGGCAGCGCGACCTGCGTGTGCGCATCCATGTCGGTCCCTTGCCGCGGGCGCATTACCTGGCCTTCCTGCCCGGCGGCCCATCGTGCGCCGCCCTCGAGAAGATCCTCACCCTCGCGAGCAGTTGCCGCTTCGAATACGAGGTGCGCCCCATCCTGCGCGCCGCCGATGTGCGCCCCGCCTGCCTTGACGCCAAGGCGGGCGCGCGCCTGGGGTTCGACACCTTCCTGTGCACCCGTCATGCCACCCGTGATCGCAGCGACATGTCATTCGAGATCCATCCCGTCCACTAGCCACCGGCCGCCCATGAGTGCCTCATTGAAGACCCTGATCACCAAGCTCAACGCCACCTGCCGCACCGCGACCGAACGCGCCGCGAACCTGTGCGTCGCGCACGGCCACTACGAAATCGATCTCGAGCACCTGTTTCTGGCGCTGTGCGAACAGCCGGGCAGCGACTTCGTGTCCATCCTCGGTGGATGCCATGTGAGCCTCGACCGCCTGCAACGCGAACTCGCCGACGAGATCACCCGCTTCAAGACGGGCAACACCCGTACCCCGGTGTTTTCCTCACATCTGCCCAAGCTGTTCGCGCAGGCGTGGCTCATCGCCTCGCTCGACGCTGGTCTGCCGCAGGTCCGCTCGGGCCATCTGCTGCTCGCGCTGCTGACCGACGCGGAGCTGGCACAACTGGCCGTGCGCGGATCGCCACTGTTGGCCGCGGTCCCACACGACGAGTTGAAGCGGCAGTTCGATCGCATCACCGCGGGCTCGACCGAGGCGCGGGAACCGGCCGCCATGGCGCCGCCAGCGGGCACCGCGGAGGACGCCGGTCGCGCCGGCGCATCCTGCGCGCCCCGCACGGGCGGCACTCCGCCGACCCCCGCGCTCGATCAGTTCACCACCAATCTCACCGCGCGGGCGCGCGAGGCCAAGCTCGATCCGGTCATTGGCCGTGACGCAGAAATCCGCCACGTCATCGACATCCTGATGCGTCGCCGCCAGAACAATCCGATCCTCACCGGCGAAGCGGGGGTGGGCAAGACGGCGGTGGTCGAAGGCCTGGCGCTGCGGATTGCCGCGGGCGACGTTCCGCCCCCCCTGCAGGGCGTGGAGCTGCATGTTCTCGACATGGGTTTGCTGCAAGCCGGCGCCAGCGTGAAGGGCGAGTTCGAGAACCGCCTCAAGAACGTCATCGACGAGGTCAAGAAGCGCGTCCGCCCGGTCATCCTGTTCATCGACGAGGCGCATACCATGATCGGGGCCGGCGGCCAGACCGGCCAGAACGACGCCGCCAACCTGCTCAAGCCGGCCTTGGCACGCGGCGAACTGCGCACGGTGGCGGCCACCACCTGGGCCGAATACAAGAAGTACTTCGAGAAGGATGCCGCCCTGGCGCGCCGTTTCCAGGTGGTGAAGGTCGACGAGCCGTCCGAGCCGCTCGCGGCATCGATGCTGCGCGGCATGGTGCCGTTGATGGAGAAGCACTTCGGAGTCCGCGTGCTCGACGACGCGGTGACCGCCGCGGTGCGCCTTTCGCACCGCTACATCATTGGCCGCCAGCTCCCCGACAAGGCCATCAGCGTGCTCGATACCGCTTGCGCGCGCGTGGCGCTGGCGCACAGCGCCACGCCGGCGATGATCGACGACGGCGACAAGCGCCTCGCACGCCTGCGCGCCGAGGCCGCCGCCCTCGAACGGGAACGACGCGGCGGCCTGTGCCACGGACCGCGCCTCGACGAGCTCGGGACACAGATCGCCGCCGCCGAGGCCGAACTGAGTGCGCACCGCGAGCGCTTCGAGCGCGAACGCGCGCTGGTCACGCGCACCCTCGAACTGCGCACCCGGCTCGAGAACGGCCGCGCGGGATCCGGCCTGCTCGCGCAGGCCCCGAAGCGACGCGCAGCGCCGGGCGGCACGCACGTGCCTCCGGAGCTGGCCGCGCTGACCCGGGAGTTGGCCGAGTTGCAGGCGGACACCCCGATGGTGCCGCTGCAGGTCGACGGCCACGTCGTCGCCGAGATCGTGGCCGCATGGACCGGCATCCCGCTCGGCAAGATGCTCAAAGACGAGCTCAGGACCGTTCTCGGTCTCAAGCCCTTGCTGCAGGCGCGCGTGATCGGACAGGACCATGCCCTGGATGCGATCGCGCAGCGCATCCGCACCGCGCGGGCGAGCCTGGAGGACCCGAACAAACCCAAGGGGGTGTTCCTCTTCGTCGGACCGTCGGGAGTGGGCAAGACGGAAACCGCCCTCGCATTGGCCGACATCCTCTATGGCGGCGAGCGCAAGCTGATCCGCATCAACATGAGCGAGTATCAGGAGGCACACACGGTGTCCGGCCTCAAGGGGTCGCCGCCGGGCTACGTCGGCTACGGCGAAGGCGGGGTGCTGACCGAGGCGGTGCGGCGCAACCCCTACAGCGTGGTCCTCCTCGACGAGGTCGAAAAGGCCCACCCGGACGTCCTGGAACTGTTCTTCCAGGTGTTCGACAAGGGCGTGCTCGATGACGCCGAGGGGCGCGAGATCGATTTCCGCAACACCCTCATCATCCTCACCAGCAACGTCGGATCGAGCCAGATCATGCAGGCCTGCCTCAACAAGCCGGCCCCCGAGTTGCCCGGCGCGGACGAGCTGGCCGAAGCGCTGCGGCCGACCCTGCACAAGAGTTTCAAGTCCGCCTTCCTCGGCCGCCTCGAGGTGGTCCCCTACTACCCCATCTCCGACGCAATCCTCACGGGCATCATCTCGCTCAAGCTGCAGCGCATCCGCGACCGCATCGCGGCCAATCACAAGGCCGGCTTCCAGTGGAACGACAGCCTCGTCGAAGCCGTCCTCGCCCGCTGCACCGAAGTCGATACGGGCGCCCGCAACGTCGACCACATCCTCAACGGCACGCTGCTGCCGGCGGTCGCCGAGACCGTCCTCGCGCGCATGGCCGACGGCGAGCCGATTCGCCGCATCCGCGCCACCGCGAACAAGCGCGGCGAGTTTCGCTATTCCATCCAGTGACTGGAGATATTTCGATGACGAAGCCGTCAGCCCCGAGCCGCGCAACCTGCCTCGAGACGATGATGGACATTGATGCATTGATTCGGCCGCTGGACGGGGCGAGCCCCTGCGGCGCGGACATGATGTTCTCGGCGGCATTCGACGACATTCAACGCGCACGGCGCTTCGACGATCCGTCGCTCAGCCAGGGCGAATGGGTGACCGAACTGAAGGAAGCCGACTGGGCCGGCGTGGTGCGCCGGTGCGCGGATCTGCTCGCCACGCGCACCAAGGACTTGCGCCTGGCGGCCTGGCTCACCGAGGCGCTCGCCAAGACGCGCGGGATGGCCGGATTGGCAGACGGCTATCGCCTGCTTGCGCGGTTGTGCGCGACATACTGGGCCGATGTGCACCCCCTGGCCGAGAATGGCGACCAGGAGCCGCGCATCGGAAACCTCGACTGGTTGCTGTCGCGGTCGAGCCGCATCATTCGCGAATTGCCGCTGACCGATTCGGCGAAAGGGGTGTTCAGCTTCGACGATCTGGAGGCGGCACGCAATCTCGGGCAGGCAGTGGGGTGCAATCCGCACGAGAGCGAGTCGCTCCTGCGCGAAGCGCGCGTCACGCAGGCGCAGTTCGACGCCGCGCGCGACGACACCCCGCGGACCTTCTTCGGTGACAACCTCGCGGCCGCGCGGGCGGCGCAAGCGGCCCTCACCGAGTTGCAGCGCGTGGTGGATGCGCGCCTGGGTGCGGAAGGTCCGGCCTTCGGGGCCGCACACAGTGCGCTCGAGTCGTTCGTGGATACGCTCGGACGCTTTGCCGGGCGCGCCGACGCGGTGACCGCGCGGAGCGACGCGCCACCTTCAACGCCCGAAGGTGCCCCTCCTTCGCAATCGGCAGCAACAGGCGCGCCGGCTGCCCTTTCGGGCCCGATCCGGACACGTGCCCAGGCCCTCGCGCAGCTGCGGCAGGTCGCTGCCTACTTTCGAAGCACCGAGCCGCACAGCCCGATTGCCTATCTGGCGGATCGGGCGGCGCGCTGGGGCGAGATGCCATTACACCAGTGGTTGCGCGCCGTGCTCAAGGATGACGGCGCGCTGCGGCACGTCGAGGAACTGCTCGGCGTCGGACACGACACTCCCGGTGAAAGCGGCGACCGGCAGTAGGCTGCGCGCGCAGCCCGCGCGGTCACCCGTGCCTGGCGCCGCGCGCCGTGCGCACCGGCCGAGCCGGCGTCGACCCGCTCGGCTGCCCGTCACTCCTCGACGTGGAATTCGATGCGCCGGTTTCTCGCGCGCCCGGCCGCCGTGGCGTTGCTCGCGACCGGCTGGTCGGGCCCCGCACCGAGTGCGGCCATGCGCTCGGCGGGGATGCCCCTGGCAGCGAGATACTGCCTGACCGCATCGGCGCGGGCGAGGCTCAATCGGATGTTGGACAGGCGATCGCCGCTGCTGTCGGTGTGGCCGACGATCCGCATCCGCGGCGCCCGCAGGGTGGCGATCGTGGCGACCATCTCGTCGAGCACCTTCACCCCTTCCGCGGTCAGGGCGGCCGCCCCGAGCTCGAATTCCACGACGCGGTCGGCCAGCGTCCGGTCGAGGAGGCGCTGCGGGTCCGCCGCAACCTCGAGCGCGTTGTTCACCGTATAGGTGGGATTGAGTGCGGTGGCGATGTCACTGGCGATACGCTGGCGTTGCGCCTCGTTGGCGACCTGTCCGCTGAGGGCGACCCTGGTCCCGTTCACCTGCAGCTCGCCCGCGCGCACCCGGACGAGATCGTCGGTGAGCGCCGCGGTCGCGTGCTGCGTCCAGTTCGGCGGCGGCACGACCCCGCCGACCTCGAGCCGGTCGACGACGCGCGACGGTCCGTACAATTCGCGCAGCCGCGCGAGGAGCATGGCCCGCGCGGCTTCGTCGGGAACCGTGCCGGAAATGACGACGGGCTCGTCCTGCGTGGCGGCAACGCGCCGGTCCGGCACCGATTGGGCGTGGCCGCACGGAAGCACCAGCGCCAGCGCGACGGCGCAGAGCAGCTTCGGGATCATGTTCATTCTCCGAGAAAGACTTCCCTGAAGGTGTGTACGACCGACTCGAGCGTGATGGCCGGCTGGGCGAGGTAGCTCGAGAGCCTGGCGACCCCATGATCGTGGGTGAGATCGTGATGGTCCTCGATCCACTCGGGGTCATCGAGCATGACCCTCGCGTCGGCAACGATGGCGGGCGACAGCAGGTTGAGCAGCGTGCGCGGCGAGGCGCCGTTGAAGCCGATCACGAGCCGCTCATGGCCCCTGATGCCGCCGACGAGCAGTTGCAGCTCGCTGTCCGTGTGACGCAGGAAGGCCGACACCAGGTACAGCCACAGCGCCGCCACCAGATCGCGATACCCGGGATCGGCCGGCAGCGGCACGCTCAGGTCCTTTTCGATGGCGAGCGTGCCCTGCCCGCGCAGCGGCCGCAGCAGCAGGCCGAAGGCCAGAATGATGCGCCGCACGTCGACCGGGCGCAGCGGCGAGGCGAGCAGCTCGGCGAGGCGGCCCACGGACTCGGTTTGCATGAAGCGTGCGAGCGGGTCGCCCAGCGTGCCCAGGCGGATCTCCTCGACACAGTTCAGGTCCGAGAGCCCGCGCAACGCGGCGGCCGGATCATCGGCCGCACAGGCCTGATTGACGACGCCGCGCAAGCGTCCCCACAGCCGCGTGAATGACAACGGGGCGCACTGGAACATGTGCTCATCGGCATGATCGACGGTGGTGGCGGCGAGAAACGGAAAACGCCGATGGGATGCGTCGTGACTCGGCCGCAGGTGGCCCACGATGGCGAGCGGACTGCGCGCGCCGACGAACGCGAAACTCAGTTGCGGCGCGTTGTCGTAGAAGATCTTCCAGTGGGGGTCTTCGGACATTCGCTCCATACCGCGCGACACCCATGCATCCAGCATGTGAATCAGCTGGGCATGGCCGCCGCCCTTGATGAAGTCGCCGTGCGAGGGCACCTTGCCGAAGTAGGTGGCCGCGCTCACGCCGGGGGCTGCCATCAGCGCCATCCCGCGGTGTCGGCCACCGGGTCCGCGGCCGCGGTCACGGGGTGTGGAGCGGGCGATTCGGGAGCGCCGACCACCGCCGCGGGCAGGCGCACGCCGCCCAGTCCCGCCCCCTGCGACGTGCTGCCGTCCGATTGCGCATGCGTCTGGACGCTGCTGACGATGCGCAGATCGACCTTGACCGACACCTCGCCCGCCTGCCACCCGAGCTGGAAGGTGCCGTCGGGGCGGCGGATCCGGTCGGCCGCGGTAAGCAGTTTCTCCAGGCCGAAGCGGCCGCTGAAACTGGCCACTTCGACGCTGCGCCCGTCAAAGGTCGTGGCCTGGATGCGCACACCCGGCATCGCTCCGGGGTTCGGCCAGATGAAATTGGCCCACTGCGCGGCCCCGTTGCGGTAGCGCAGCTGCTGGCCGTCGATCTCGATCATGTACTCGGTGGTGCCGGGGGCCGGGTGCGGCATGATCATGAACACGGTCTGCGGCGAGGCGGTCTCCGCCGCAGCGGCGGACGCCCCGCCGTCGAGCGGCGCGATCCAGCGTGCAAAGTCGGCGGAGAATTCGGGCCGCAGGTGTACGCCGAGATCGCCCCAGGTGCGCGGCGCTATGGTGCTGCCGCGGCGCACGACAAGCGCGCCCATCGCGCCTTCGGCATACTTTGCGATGGCACCTTCGGGCCCGAAGATGCGGGCAATCTCGACCGGCACGGCCTCGATGCCGGAACTGGCCGAGAACGGGTACTTGCCGGCCAGCTTGCCGTTGAACGGATCATGCACCTGGGCAAGCCAGACCTTGTTCAGCTCCCGTTCGCCCGGTTTGACCACGGCCGCGAACGTCTCCAGTAGCGGCCTGACCAGCAACGGACGCAGTGTCTCGCGTTGCGCCTCGGGCAAGGTGGCGAGCATCTGTTCATCGATGAAGCGCAGGGTGTCGGACAGCTCTGAGCTGCCGCCCGCGATCGTGTCGCGCAGCAACACGACCGCACCGGGTCCCGGGTCGCCCTGGTTATTGAGCTGGTTCAGGCGCGAGCGGACCGTGGACAACTGCTTGAGATAGACGCCGGCCAGCGGTTCGGCGCCGTCTTTTGGGGCGAGCAGGCGCGCGAGGCCCGAAAACTCGGCCCCGATCGGCCCCATGGGCATGTCCCGCGGCTTGCCATCGACGTCGAGCTCCACCTGCAGGCGGCTTGGCGACATGCGCAGCACGGAACGCTTGATCCACGCGACAAAGCCGCCCTGTGCGCGCTCCAGGCCGAGCTTGGCGAGCGACGGGTTGTCCCACGAAGTCTGCGCGTAGACCGTCTGCATCAGGAGGCCGAGCGGTGAATGTATGGCGTCGCCGAGCCGGTTCATGGCCGCCACCGCGGCGGGGAAATCGGCGAACGGCGAGACGGTGACGCCGCGCACGAAGCGGTTCCACTCGAGCGCATATTCCTGCTTGTACATGGCCACCAGCGTCTTCTGAATCTGTTCGGGACTGCCTTCGAGAGTGAGATCGTCGCGCGCCGAGGTCTGCAGCACCCAGTCCGCGCTTTGCTGCGCGTTGGTTGCGGCGTCCTTGATCGCAGGATGAACGTAGTCGTGCCACGCCTCGGCCGTGAATGCCCCGGACACGACGTGGCTGCCGGCTACCAGGTGGCTGTTCTCGGGCCCGACGATGCTCCCCACCGTGACCGGTGCGAACCGGGTCGCCGCGCGCGCCTTGATCTCGCCGTATACGCGCTCGGTGGCGGGCAGGCCTCTCACCACGCGGCGCAGCCGCTCGCGCGCCTGGTCGACGATGGCGGGGTTGTTGTCGATGAGGGGCCAGGCGGGGTCGTTGGCCCGTCCCAGATGGAACGACAGCACGCGCTCGGCGCTGCGGATCATCTGTTCGCGGCTCATGTTGCCGCGGTTGGTTTCGAGCCAGCCGCGCCAGAAGCGGGCGAGCTGGTCCGAGAGGTGACCGGCCTCGATCCGGTCGCGGCTGGCGAGCATGAGGTAAGTCTTGAGCGCGTTGTAGCCGTCTTCGGCAACGGCCGGGATCGCCTCCTGGTAGCGCCGCGGTGTGCCGCCCGCGCCGTGCTCGAACGACGCGAGCCGGTCGGCATTGCGGCCGACGTCGGCCAGGAACGCTTCGAGGCCTTGCCTCACCGGCTGCAGCATGATGCTGGCGACACCGGCGAAATAATCGCGCTTGAGTCGCGCTTCCAGCTGCGGCCCCTGGAACAGCCCGAAGCCCATCGACAGCGGGTGCGCGTCGCGCAGGCTTTCGAGCTGGACGATCCGGTCCTGCAGGATTTCCAGCGCTTCGAGGCGCGACTGGAGGTCGATGCGGTCGTGCTGCACATGAACCGCCATGTCGAGATCGGCGCGCACGTTGTCCACCAACTCGCGGTTGGCCACGTACGACCAGCTCCAGGCGCCCAGCGCCAGGCCGAGTGCGGCGATCGAGGCGAAGAAGCCGGCCGCGCGCAGCCGCGTCTTGCGCCGATTCGCGTATGGGCGAACGAGGTTGCGGTCGGCGAAGATGACCTTCGAGAACAGGTCCTTGAGGAAGAAGCCGTTGCGCGAACCGATGCGCGTCGGCAGCGGCCCGCGCCCGGTGAGTCCGAAGCGCTTCTCGACCCGTTCGTCGGAGGCGCTGCGGCTCTCGCCGCTTTGCAGTGCCGAGGTGATGTAGAAACCGCGGAAGACGGGCTTGTACTGGAACGGATTGTCTTCGAACAAGGTCGCGACGAAGGCGCGCAATGCGGGCTTGATCGATGCGAATTCGAGCGGGAATGCGAGCAAACCCGGCGGCATCGTCTCGCCGCGCGCCAGCGCGAGCTGCGCCACGCTCATCTCGCGCAGACCGGCGTACAGCTCGTCGAAGCGGGTATCGAAGAGGACCATCGCGTCCTGCTTCGCGTCCGTATCGTACGGTAGCGTCGCGCCCCACACGCGGTCGCGTTCATTCCAGTCGACGTCGAGGAAGAAGTCGTTGAATCCGTCGATGAGGTCGGCCTTGGAGAACATCACGTAGACGGGCGCGAACACTTCGAGCCGCTCGGTCAGTTCCTGCACGCGCTGGCGCAGGCTGCGCGCCAGGCCGAGCACGAAGTCGGGCGGATTGGCGATCAGCTCGGCGACGCTCACCGTCACGATGATGCCGTTGATCGGCGCGCGCGGTCGGTACTTCTTGAGCAGGTCGAGAAACCCCAGCCACTCGCCGCGGTCCTCCTCGCGCACGGCGTAGCGCCCGGCGGTGTCGAGCAGGATGCCCTCGGTGGTGAAGAACCAGTCGCAGTTGCGTGTCCCGCCGATACCCTTGACCACGCTGCCGGCGCCGTCCTCGAACGGAAAGGTGAGCCCGGAGTTGGCCACCGCGGTGCTCTTGCCCGCGGCCGGGTTGCCGATGGTGATGTACCACGGCAGTTCGTAGAGCGCCGCGCTCCCCGACAGCTGGCCGAGTTTGGAGCCCTTGATGGTCCGCACCGCCTCGCCCAGTCGCGCACGCAGTCGTTCGAGCTCGGCACGCGAGTTGTTGTCCATGTCCGGTGCGGCCTGCTGCTCGAGCATGTTGCCGAGCGCCTCGGCCGATGCGCGGGCGCGGCGGCGGCGCCGCCACCAGACCCCGAGCCCAACCAGAAGAAGGATCGCCGTCGCCAGCGCGGCCCATCCGGGCGCGACGTCCAGCGCGTTCGCAGCGAGGAAAAGGCAGGCCGTCAGGGCGGCCAGCCCCAGCAGCGGGAGGGTGCGCGAGTCGGTCAGGAAGGATCGAATACGGTGCATGGTCGGCTTGAAGTCAGGTGGCGCCCGAGGGCGTCTGGGTGGGGGATGGCGCCGCGATCGTCGGCATCGCGGCATGCACGGGCAACCCGCAGCGCCCCGGCGGACCGCAGCTCGACGTGGCCGAAGTCCTTCATCTGCCAGCGTCCGCCCCATGTCATCCCGAGCTCTTCGGCGATCGCGCCGTATCGCCGGTAGCCCTCCATCGCCCACGGATCGAGCTCGGAGATGGCCAGTCTGCCGTCGCGGTAGAAGGCGACGTCGGCGGCACGCCCGCTCTGGTGGTAGCTCATGTGTGCACCGGCACGGGTGACGTGCCGCCCTTGCGCCGCGAGCGTCTCCTGGCGTTGCGCGCTGCGATAGCCTTCCAGCAGCACCAACTGGTAGCCGTAGCGCTCGCGCATGAGCTTGAACACCAGCAGCAGGCGCCGACGGAAGTGCTCATCGAGCAGCGTCCAGTCGCGGCTTGCCCATGCCGCGGCCGGACGCACCAGCACCACCTCGCGCGCGGTGAACACCTCCGGCGGCAATCGCGGCGGGGGAACCAGTTGCTCGCCGTGCAGCAGCTGGGCGATGCGACGGTCCGGAATGCGGCCTTCGTCGACGTGCTCGAGGGCGCCCGGCGAGTGGGCGGTGAATGCCAGCAGCGGCGGGACGAACACCAGCGCCGCCGCGGCGCCCAGCGTCGCGCGCCGGGCGCGAACGAATGCGCGCGTCGCTTCGCCGGCGCGCGCCGCCCATCGGCCCGGGACCGCGAGCAGGAACCGTTCGCTGCCGCCGATCCGTATGATCGTGCTGCGGATCGCCTCGGTCGTATTTCGCGCGCTGCGGCCCAGCCACGCCCCGAAGCGCGGATAGATCAGCAGCGTTGCCGTCAACGCGACGATGAGAAAGTAGCCGCAAACCAGAAAGATCACGCCCAACCCCGTCGGAACGGGTCGACCCGCGTGCAAAGCGGCGCGCAGCTGTCGACCACAACCCGTGCATATGTCATACGTGTATTCTAGTGGGGTGAGAGACGTATGTCATTGGCGATTTATCATTGCGGGGGATGAAAGATGAACGACGAGCGGTTCCAGACTTCCGGCGGCGCTCCCAGCTTGATTTCCGATGACCGGCCGGGTGCGCAGCATGTGAGCATCTTGAGCGACCTGGCCGGCGCGGCACCGGCCGGGCACCCCGGCGGTACGCGGCGCGGGCCGGCACTGGCGGCCGCGGGATTCGCGGGCGTGGTCGCGGCGAGCTTGTCGGTGGCTTACTGGTCCGCCACCGACGATGCGCGAGGTGCGCCATCAGCGCTGCCTTCGCCGGCAGCGCTGGCGGGCGCCGGCCCGGCGCCGTCTGCATCCGTCGCGGCCGACGGCGATGGACCGGGCGCCCCGGCGCCCGACCCGCACGCCGCGCCCCTCGCCGCAGTCATCGTGGACGTGCCGTCCGTCGATACCGCACCGGCGCAGCCGGCGTCGATCACGGCGGTGGCGGCCGGCGCCGCCCCCGTTACCGCAGTGCGGCCGCCCCCGAGGACTGCGCCGCCGCGCAAGGCTGCCCGCCGGCCGTCACCGCCGCCGCGCCGCCAGGCGGCGCCTGCCGCGGCCGCCGACGAGTCGGACATCGACATCATCACCGCCATCGTGCGCCACGCCAGCCCCGAACATTGAGCGCTCGGCAGACGGTAGCGAGCATCGGGCGCGGGGCGCCGCCAACCCGCAGCACGTTCGAACGATCCTCATCAGCCGGGATGTCGTCCGCCCGCGGCGCTGCGACGGGTCAGGCTTCCCCCGCCGGAGTCGCGCTGCCGGGCCGGGTGGGTGCGGCGCGCCGAGGGCGGTTCTTGACATGCAGCCGCCACAAGAACCCCACCAGGTTGTCGCCGTGGGCGATCGCCTTGCGGGGCAGTGCCAGCGGGCTGTCGGTGGACGTGGCGGGGGCGCGCACGCAGGTGCTCGCCGAAAGGTAGCCTGCCGCGGCGACGGCATCGAGCGTGCGCCGGTCGTGGCTGCCGTACGGGTAGCAGAAATGGTCGACCCGCTCGCCGAGCACGTCCTCGAGCTCGGCCTTGGAGCGGGTGAGCTCGTCGCGCATGCGCTGCTCGCCCTGCTGCGCGAGTTTCACGTGGCTGCGCGTGTGCGAACCGAAGTCCACCCCCGCCTTGCGCAGCTCGCGGATGCGGGCGGCGCTCATCAGGGGCGGCGTGTCGCGCCCGTCGGCCGCGAACCAGGCGGCCGGCCGGCCGAGCATGCCGGAGATCAGATACACCATCGACGGAAACCCGTGGCGCGCGAGCACCGGGTACGCGTACTCGTAGAAATTCTCGTAGCCGTCGTCGAAGGTAAGCGCGACCGCACGCTCGGGGGTGGGTCGTTCCCCGCGCAGGCAGGCCACCACCTCGTCCATCGACAGCACCGTGTAGCGCCAGCGGGCGAGCCACGCCATCTGGCTCGCGAGGCGCCGGTGGTCGCAGTAGGTGGCGCGGTGCGTGCGCATTGGGGCGAACTCGCCCACCTGGTGGTACATGAGGATGTTGATCGGGCGGCGCATGTCAGCGATTGTCGAGCAGCTGGGCGTACAGCGCGCGGTACTGGGCGATGACCGCGGCTTCCGAGAAATCTTCGCGCACGCGCGCGAGGCCGTTGGCGGCGAGCGCGCGCTGCAGGTCCGCATCGCGGATCACCCGTTCCAGGCCGCCGGCCAGCGCCGCCCCGTCGTCGCACGCGACGATCCACGCATCCTCGCCGTGGTGGGCAATTTCGCGCGCACCGCGGAACGCGGTGGCGACCAGCGGCTTGCGGTAGGCCCACGCCTCGAGGATCACGTTGCCGAGCGTTTCCGGCTCGCGCGAGGGAAACGCGATCATGTCGGCGAGGTGGAACCAGGGCGACGGATCCTGCTGCCAGCCGGCCCACAGGATGCGGTCGGACACGCCGCATTCGCGCGCCTGGCGCTCGAGCGACGCGCGCAGCGGGCCGTCGCCCAGCACCACGAGCCGCGGGCGGCGCCCCGCGATGCGCGCCGGCAGGCGGCGCAGCGCGTCGAGCAGGGAGCGATGCCCCTTGACGTCGATGAGCCGCCCCGCGGTCACGATGAGCCAGTCTTCGGGACGCAGGTGGATCTCTTGCCGCAGCGCCTCGAGCTCGGCGGCCGGCACGTCGCGCGCCGGCTCGGCGAAGTTGGTGATGTGGAACACGCGCTGCGCGGGCAGGCCGCCCCGGATCATCCAGTCGCACAAGCCGCGCGTGTTCCCGATCCAGGCGTGGGCGTGCGCGAACGGCGGCAGCCGGTAGTAGCCGCCGAGGCGTGACACGTGCACCTTGCCCCGGCGCGGCTCGAGCTGCGTCAGGCGGGTGGCCCGTCCCATGTAGGTCTGCACGATGGGCGCATCGCTACGCGCGATGACGCGCGACAGCTCGAGGCGCGACAGGGGATCCCACACGGTGCGCAGCGGCGACTCGACGAACGGCACGCCGGCCATGTGATGACGGGCGAGCTCGGAGCCGCGCCGCACGACCGCGGAAACCGTTTCGCCATGGCGCACCATGGCCGCCAGGAAGCGCGAGAACCAGCGCTCGGCGCCCCCCATCTGGCGGCTGCCGATGATGTGGAGCGTCTTCATCGCGCCGATCGACCCCGTTCCGCCCGGTCGCGGGGGCGCCACGCCCGGCCCCGCGCGGCGATCACCGCAGGTTGCCGACCGCCACGGCGTCGGTGAGCTGCGGGCTGAGGACCTTGCGATAGACCGACAGGTTGCCCGCGCACATCGCCTCCACCGAGAACTCCCGCAGCATCAAGGCCCGGCCCGCCTCGCCCATGCGCGCGCGCAGCGGTGCGTCGTCGAGGAGGCGATTCATGGCGGCGGCGAGGCCCGCGACATCGCCCGGTTCGACCAGAATGCCGTTCGCGCCGTCGCGCACCGCCTCCGGTATGCCGCCGATGCGGCTCGCCACGATCGGCACGCGCGCGGCCGACGCCTGCAGCAGCGACACGCCCAGCCCCTCGAGGTCGGCCGGGTGGACGAGCAGGTCGAGGCAGCCGAGGACCTCCGGCAGGTTGTCCACGAAACCCATCAGGCGCACGTTGCGCGCGAGGCCCGCCTCGGCGATCGTGGTGCGCAGCTCGGCTTCCAGCGCGCCGCGCCCGTAGATCAGCACCTGCAGCCCGGGGTGGCGCGGCAGCACGTCGCGCAGCGCCGCGAGCAGATGGCGGTGCCCCTTGCGCGGAATGAGCTGGGCGACGATGCCCGCCACCAGCGTGCCGGGGGCGAGGCCCAGCGCGGCACGAAAGCCCGCCTTGTCGTAGTCGATGAGGTAGGGTTTCGGGTCCACCGCGCTGCGCACGCAGTCGAGCTGGGCCGGCGCCACGCCCTGCGCCAGCAGGACCTGGCGGATGCCTTCCGAGATGGTGACGACGTGGTCGTACAGCGGATACTTGGCGGCGGCCAGCCAGCGCGGTTCGGGGTTGTCGACCCGGCGCGACAGCACACAGGGCACCCCGGCGAGCAGCGCCGCGGTGCCGCCCCACAGATCGGCGCCGCGGCGGCTGTGGATGTGCACGAGATCGGGCTGTTCGCGCGTGATGAGGCGGCGCAGGCGGAAAGCGAGGCCGACATCGACGTCGCCTTTCATCGAAAGCTCGAACACGGTGGCGCTCGCGCGGGCGCGTTCGGCGATATGCGAGCCGCGCGGGCAGGCGAGCAGGTTGTGCGCGCCGCGCCGCACCAGGCCGTCCATGAGGTGCAGCACCTGCATGGCGCCGCCATACAGGTGACGCCCGGATTCGACATGCAGGATCTTCATCACGCTTGCTTCCCTCTCAGTACGGCGCGTGCTTCGTGCATCACGCGCTCGGGGTGGATGTCGTGCAGGCAGCTGAACGCGCCGCCGCAGCTCGGGCGGCGCCGGCAGGGCGAGCACGGCAGCCCCAGCCAGATGACGCTCGCGTCGGGGCGGCCGGCGTCGAGATACGGACGGGTGGAGCCGAACAGGGCCACGGTGGGCGTGCCGAAGGCCGGCCCCATGTGGGTGAGGCCGGTGTCGACCCCGACCACCAGCGCCGCGCCGGCGACGAGCGCGGCGGCCTCGGGCAGGCTGGTGACACCGACCAGCGTGATCGCGCCGGGCGTCGCGTCGACGATGCGCCGCGCCGCCTCGCGGTCGGCGGACCCGCCGAGGATCACCGGCGTGAGGCCCAGGTGGTCGCGCACCGCCACGGCAAGCGCCTGCCACGCGTCCTCGCGCCAGTGCTTTTGCGGGCGGGTGGTGAACGGCGCGAATACCGCGTAGTGGCCGGGGGCGAGACCACAGGTGGTGAGCAGGGCCCGCGTGCGCCGGGCCGTCTCGTCGGTAATCGACAGGCGGGGGAGAAAACCGGCGGTGTCCAGGCCGAGGTGCTCGGCGAGATGGCGATATTCGGAGCTGATGCGCCCCGGCGTGCCGCCGGGGGGAACCACCTCGGTCATCAACCACCGGCTCGCCTCGCGCGAACCCAGGCCGATGCGCCGCTTCGCCCCCGACAGCCAGGCGAGCGCGCCGCTCTTGAGCAGGCTCTGCAGGTCGATGGCGGTGTCGAAACGCCGCGCCCGGAGCAGTCCGGCGAGCTCGCGCACACGGCGGTACAGCTCGCCCACGCGCCCTTCGTCCCAGAGGCGGCGCCACTCGGCCTTCGGCCACGGGATCAGTTCGTCGATGCAGCGATCGGCCTCCAGCAAGCCGTCGATTCCCGGCTCCACCAGCCAGGCGATGTACGCCGCGGGATAGCGCGCGCGCAGCGCGGCGACGAAGGGCGATGCGAACACGATGTCGCCGATGGCCGAGGTGCGGACGAGGAGGATGCGTTGCATGCGGACTGCGTGCGGGACTCGGCGGTTTCCGGGGTCGCGCGCGGCGGATCGGGGACTCCGCGCGGCACGGCCCGGGTGGTTTCAGGAAGTGCGCCGATTCTGGAATCCGTTTCTTGCGTGGCGATGTAGGGAACATGTCGGTGGCACGACAGTTCGATGACGGTCGCGTTGGCGACGCGATACGCCGGGGGGGGCGACGGCGGCGCCGGCGCGGCGCAGGGGGAAGCGTTGAATTGCGGCGCGCGCGGTGCGCGCCCGCCGATGGCTCAGGCCGGTCGGCGCGCTTCGTCGAGGCGGGTGCGGATCGCGTCGAACATGGCCGTGGTCTTCGCGCGGGCGACGCGCAGGAAAGCCGCCAGGGCGGCTTCCTCCGCCGCGCTCCAGGCGTAGCCGGCGGGGTCCGCGAGGGTTTCCAGGCGGCTCATCGGGACCACCCGCGCGGCATGGCCGAAGACGTCCTCGAGCAGGCCGGAGATCTTGGGCGTGTTCGACTCGAGCGCGAGAAACGGCGTATGCGTCGCCAGCGCGAGGGTGACGGCGTGGAAGCGTCCGGTGCACACCAGCTGGTGGGCGGCGAGATGGTCGATGAAGCGCTGGCGGTCGCGCGTGTTGCGCCCGAGCAGCGCCGCGCCCAGCCACTTGGCATGGCGCCGGAGGTACTCGCGGTGCAGCCCGTGGTCGGCCAGGCGCGGGCGCGCGGCGTGGGTCAGCCTGGAGTAGTCCCAGCCGCGCGCGCGGGAAAGGGCCTTCATTCGGCGGGCCAGGTCGTGCTTGACCGAATCGGTCCCGAGCACGCCGGCGCGTGCGCCACGGGCGGCGGCGTGCGTGGCGTACAGGGTGAGATCGGGGACCACGCCGGCGTCGATGGCGGAGCCCTCCAGCACCGCCAGCGAGCGGCTTTCGCGCAGGAAGATCGCCTCGAACTGGCGCAGGTTGTCGATCACGCGCGGCTCGAGGCCGAACAGCGTGCTGTTGATCAGGAACGACGGGATGCCCGCGGTGCGTCGTGCGAAGGCCGCGATCTCGGTCAGATAGTGGGCGCGATCGCGGCGCGCACTGTGGTGGATCGAGCCCTCGCCGTTCACGATCACGGCGTCGACCGTGCGCAGCGCCGCGGCGACGTCCGCGCGGCCGCGCCAGTCGTGCCCCATGGGCCAAAAGAACGTCGGTTCGAGGTGGCGTCGGCGCAGCTCCGCGATGATCGTTTCCATCACGATCTCGCAGCCATAGTGCGAGGTGCGCCGCGTGTCGTTGAAGACGGCGACGCGACGGCGGACGCTCACCGGGTCACTCATG
>Ga0214472_10002250_pt1 | contig 20949 bp, 15 predicted proteins | sample RVTome_6_FD_207662 | JGI IMG/M metagenome (GOLD analysis project Ga0214472, IMG submission 207662) | Soil microbial communities from uranium-contaminated site in the Upper Colorado River Basin, Wyoming, United States - RVT140D175 | ecosystem: Environmental > Terrestrial > Soil > Contaminated >...
AGCTCCTCGAAGCCGCCCGCGTGGATGGGGCCAATGAATGGCAGGTCTTCCGGGGCATCATCCTGCCCCTCCTGACGCCGACGATCTTCGTCGTCGGGACGACGATCGTCATCACCGCCCTGAAGTCCTTCGACATCGTGTACGTCCTCACGAACGGCGCTTTCGGAACGGACGTCATCGCCCGGAAGATGGTCTTCGAGATGTTCACGACGCAGCACTTCGGACGGGCCAGCGCGGTCGCGGTCGTCCTGCTCGTCGCGATCATCCCGTTCATGGCCGTCAACATCCGTCGCTTCCGCGAGCAGGAGGCGATCCGATGACGACGCTCAACTCCCAAGGCCCGCCGGTCGTCGTCGAGGGTCGGGCCATGGACGCCCAGGTGAAAGCAGCCGGCGGGCGCCGCCGACCGGGCGGTCGCATCGTCCTTCACGTCATCGTCATCGCCCTGATGGCCCTCTGGCTCGTCCCGACCGTGGGCCTGCTCACCAACTCGTTCCGGCCGGCATCGGACGTCGCCGCATCGGGCTGGTGGACGTCGATCCTCCCGCCGTGGGACTTCACCCTCGCCAACTACGAGCACGTGCTCGCCCAGAACAACCTCGGCGATGCGTTCGTCAACAGCCTGTTCATCACGATCCCATCGACCGTGATCCCGGTGATGGTCGCGGCCTTCGCCGGGTATGCCTTCGCATGGATGAACTTTCCCTTCAAGAACGCGATCTTCGTGGCGATCGTGGGGCTCCTCGTCATCCCGCTCCAGTCCACCCTGATCCCGGTCCTCCGGCTGCTCGCCGGAGCTGGCATCTCGGGCGAGTTCCTGGCCGTCTGGCTCGCCCACACGGGGTACGGCCTGCCCTTTGCCATCTACCTGCTCCGGAACTACATGGGCGGGCTGCCCCGGGAGGTCTTCGAATCGGCCTCGATCGACGGGGCCGGCCCGGCGACGGCGTTCTTCCGCCTTGCCCTGCCGATGAGCGTGCCGGTGATCGCGTCGTTGGCCATCTTCCAGTTCCTGTTCGTCTGGAACGACCTCCTCGTCTCGCTCATCTACATCGGCCCGACCCGGTCAGAGAACCTGCCGATGACCGTGGTCGTGGCGAACCTCGTCAGCTCGCTCGGTGGCGAGACCCACTTCCTGACCGCGGCGGCGTTCCTCACGATGGCGCTGCCGCTCGCGGTCTTCCTCGCCCTCCAGCGCTACTTCGTGCGCGGGATCACCGGCGGCGCCGTCAAGGGCTGACCGGACCGCTCCTCCGTCTGGCCCGCCGCGGCGTCCCGTCGCGGCGGGCGGCAACCCGCAGGCGGCGGCCGTGACCCAGGGCAGCGCTGTATCGCTCCGGGTGATCTACCGCGCTCGGGTAGTGCGCACAATGCCCGTGCTGATCGATCCCCACCCGCTGGGCGAAGTTCCCGCCGCCGATCAGCACCCGCGATGCAGGATGGGTCGAATCGGTCGTCGGGCGCCGCCAACCGCGCGCCCCCGAGCGTGGCCCGCCTCTGTACCGGGTCGTGCGACCGTCATCGCGTCCCCAGACGTCGTCATGGATCGCGGGCACCGATATCCGGCGAGCGGCGGTGCCTCGGGTAGGCCCGCCGCCCAGCAACGACGCAGCTGCGCGGGGTGGGGCCTGCGGCCCAGGATCAGCGGCCGAGGCGCGCCTGCAGCCGACGGACGGTGTCCGCGAGCTCCCCCTCGCGCGCCCGCGCGCCTTCGACCACGGCCGGCGGCGCCTTCGATATGAACGACTCGTTGGCCAGACGGGCCCGTGCCGCGGCGAGGTAGCCCTCGGCCTCGGCCAGCTCCTTCTCGAGCCGCGCCCGGTCACCGTCGCTCGGTCCGGACGCCTCGGTGACGATGCGGGCCTCGAGCTCACCGGCGATGACAGCCAGGCCGGACGGGGCGGCCGCCTCGAGCGCGGCGTGCGTCGCGTGGCTCGTCAGCGGGCGAGCCCGCGCCAGCCGGGCGATGGCCGGCGCCAGCGACTCGAAACCCGGCGAGAGCGCCACCGGGACGACGACGTCGACCGGCAGCCAGGACGCGGCGACGATCCCCGCCTCCGCCCGCGCATTCCTGACCGCCCTGACGAGCTCGACGATCGTGTCGACGTCGGCTTCGGCTGCCAGGTCGCGCGCCCCGGCGCCCGGCCAGTCGGCGACGATGAGCAGGTCGGGATCCCCGGCGGCATGCGGGATCGCCGCCCACAGCTCCTCGGTCACGAAGGGCATGACGGGGTGCAGGAGGCGCAGGTACGTATCCAGGGCCTCAACGAGGGTCCACCAGGTCGCCTCGAGCTCCGCCTCGGGGAGCGTGGCGTCGGCCAGGCGGACCTTGGCGAGCTCGAGGCCCCAGTCGCAGAACTCGGACCAGATCGCGTCGTAGAGCGAGCGGGTGACCTCGGCGAGCTGGAGCTCCGCGAGCTCGCGGTCGACCGCCTCGATCGCCGCCGCCGAGCGGGACCGGATCCAGCGCTCGGCCGGACCCAGGTGGGCCGGGTCCGGCGCGGTTCGAGGCGCCCCGGCGGGGATCGAGGGCGGACGGGCGCCGAGGACGAAGCGCGTCGCGTTCCAGAGCTTGTTGGCGAAGTTCCGGCCGTCGTCGAGCTTCTCGGTCCTGAACTTCTGGTCGTTGCCGGGCGACGTCCCGTGGACGAGGGCGAACCGGAGCGCATCGGCGCCGGACTCGGCGATCGCCTCGAGCGGATCGACGACGTTGCCCTTCGTCTTCGACATCCGCTTGCCGTACGGATCCTTGACGAGTCCGTGGAGGTAGACGGTCCGGAACGGGATGTTCTCGGCGAGGTGGATGCCGAGCATCATCATCCGGGCGACCCAGAAGAAGATGATGTCGTAGCCGGTCTCCATGACCGAGCCCGGGTAGTAGCGACGCAGGTCGTCGGTCTCGTCTGGCCAGCCGAGCGTCGAGAACGGCCACAGCCCGGACGAGAACCACGTGTCGAAGATGTCGGGGTCCTGGGCCAGCTCCGTGGCCGGTCGGCCGCAGGTGCCGCAGGCCGCCGGCCCGTCGGCTTCGGCGCTCACCGTGACGTGCCCGTCCGGGCAGTACCAAGCCGGGATCCGGTGGCCCCACCACAGCTGGCGGCTCACGTTCCAGTCGTGGATCGTGGTCATCCAGTGCTCCCAGACCTTCTCGAAGCGGGGCGGGACGATCCCCGTCCGGCCGGATCTCGTGGCCTCGAGGGCGAGCGCGGCGAGCGACCCGGTCCGGACGAACCACTGGGTCTTGAGCCGCGGCTCGATGACGTCGTTCGAGCGCTGGCAGCGCCCGATGAGCATCGGGTGGGGCTTCGTCCCCTCGAGGTCGCCGCGGGCATCGAGGTCGCGGACGATCGCCTCGCGGGCCATGTACCGGTCCAGGCCGGCGTAGCCGGCACCGTGCTCGTTGACGGTCGCGTCGTCTGCCAGGATCGTGATCATCTCCAGGCCGTGACGCTGGCCGGTCTCGTAGTCGGTCCGGTCGTGGGCGGGGGTGATCTTCACGGCGCCGGTGCCGAAGGCGGGGTCGACCGCCTCGTCGGCGACGATCGGGACGTCGCGCTCGACGAACGGGATCCGGGCGTGGCGTCCCACCAGGGCCGTGTAGCGGCCGTCATCAGGGTGGACCGCGACCGCCGTGTCGCCGAGGATCGTCTCGGGGCGGGTCGTCGCGACGCTGATCCACTCCGTGGCGCTCGGCTCGCCGGTCGCGTGGTCGATGAGGTGGTAGCGGATCGTCCAGAGCGCGCCCGTTTCCTCGGTCGGGATGACCTCGAGGTCGCTGACGCTCGTCCGGCAGCCGGGGCACCAGTTGACGAGGGCCTCGGTCCGGTAGGCCAGGTCCTCCTCGTAGAGCCGGGCGAACGCGACGCGGACGGCCCGCGCCGAGACGTCGTCCATCGTGAACCGGAGCCGGCTCCAGTCCAGCGACGCGCCGATCCGGCGCTGCTGGCCGAGGATGACCTCGCGGGTCGTGTTGATGAACTGCCACATCCGCTCGAGGTATCGCTCGCGGCCGAGGCTCTCGCGGGTCTCGCCCTCGCCGGCGATGATCTTGTCGAGGACGTACTGGGCGGCGATCGAAGCGTGGTCAAGCCCGGGCAGCCAGAGGGTCGGCCGGCCGGTCATCCGGGCGTGGCGGATCATGACGTCCTCGATCGTCGAGGTCAGGGCGTGCCCGAGATGGAGGGCGCCGGTGATGTTCGGCGGCGGCTGGATGATGACGAACGGCGGCTTCCCGGCGTCCGCGCGGGAGCCGGCGCCGTCGGGCGCGAAGACGTCCGCGGCCAGCCAGCGCTCGTAGATCGCGCCCTCGAAGTCGGCCGGCCGGTAGGCCTTTGCGAGCTCCCGCTGATCCGTCATGGTCGCGTGTTACTCCGTTACAACGCTGTCGTGCCGCGCGGGCGCCGCGCCGGCGCCGGCGCCACCGCCCGAGATCGAAGGCGACCCGCTCGTCCAGCGGACGAACGGGTCGTGGTACCACCTGCTGGTTCGAGGCTCGGGGCCGCCCGCTCATCGCGGGTGCCCTGGTCCGGGCCTCCTCTGGGCGCGCTATCGGGCGCCGACCGCACGGCTCGCGAGCGACCTTCGGGTCCGTCGTGCCCGCGCGGCTCGCACCATCCCGCGCTCGCTCCGTGGCCGACCCGGCCCTACTCCTCCCGGTCCTCGCCGTGAGGGCGGGAGTGTAGCACGAGGTCATCGTGGCTCGGCCCGCGCACGTCCGCCCAGGCGCTGTAGATGGCCCCGAGGAACCGGCTCCGGACGCGGTGGATGAGCCGGGGTTCCTCGAAACCGGCAACCACCGCATCTGTCCGCCACGTCTCGAACGAGAACGGATGCGGGACCCAGGGACTGCCGCGGTCGACGTCGTACTCGACGATGACCAACCTGCCGCCCGGGGCGAGAACGTGGCGAATCGCTGCCAGGACCGGCCGCCGCTCGCGGACGAAGTGCAGGCTGTTCGCCGCGAGGACGCCGTCGAACGGGCCGGACGGCAGCGTGCGGGTGAAGTCAACGACTTCGATCCGGGGCGTCGTCCCCGGGAAGGCCGCAGCGACACGCTCGCGGGCGGTCTCGAGCGCGCGGCCGTCGCGATCGAGGGCGACGATCTCGCCGCCCGCGCCCAGGACGTCGGCGAGGGCGAGCGTGAACGCCCCCTCCCCTGCCCCGAGCTCCAGCCAATGCGCCCCTGCACCCTCGACACCGCCCCGAATCAGGGCGGTGTGATCGTCGTGGTCCACGGAGCGATCATGCCGACGATCGCCGAAATCGGCAGGTGAGCGGCGTCGGCCATCATCCGCTGCGTGGACGAACGGACGACCGGGCTGGTTCTGCGCGCACTCCGCCGGCGTCGAGGCTGGCGGCAGCGAGACCTCGCCGACCGGAGCGACTGTTCGCAGGCGCTCGTCTCCGCGATCGAAGCCGGCCACGTCGGCGCGACGACCATCGATCGGCTGCGACGGATCTTCCTCGCGCTCGACGCGAGGATCGAGCTGGCTCCGCGCTGGCGCGGCGCCGACCTCGAGCGGCTTATCGACGAGGCCCACGCTGCCGTTGTCGCCGAGGTCGCGAGACGCCTCGAGCGGGCCGACTGGACAGCGGTCATCGAGGTCACCTACTCGGAGTTCGGCGAGCGTGGGTCGATCGACGTGCTGGGTCTCTCGCCCTCGCGACGCGCGGCGCTCGTCGTCGAGGTCAAGACCGAGATCGGCTCCGCGGAGGCTGTCGCGCGGAAGCTCGACGAAAAGGCACGCCTCGCACCCCGGATCGTCGAGGATCGCTTCGCCTGGCGTCCGGTGGCGATCGGTCGCGTCCTCGCCATGCCCGAGGCCTCGCGACTACGGCGGCTCTTCGCGGCGACGCCGATCCTCGCTCGGACGTTCCCTGCCGACGCTGCCACCCTTCGGCGCTGGCTTCGAGCGCCCGGGGGCGCCCTTGCGGCCGCCTGGTTCCTGTCGGAGATCAGCGTCCGTAATCCACGCCGAGTGGATCCCGGGCCGCGAGACGCCACGAGCGCATCTACGAGCGTGGGCGAGGCACGTCCGGCAGCTGGCGAGCGGCCGCGACGCTTGAATCGCCGTCCTCGATCACGACGGCTGATCCGCGACGGGCGGCGGGCGCGAAACGTGAGATGGATCAGCCGCGCTGATCAGCAGCGCCCGTGAGGCCGGACGCGCGCGCCTACGCGCTCGCGCCTCGCTCGGCGAGCCATTCCTCGTAGTTGGTCTCGTCGACGCCCTTGTCGACCTCGGTCTTCGTCAGCAGCAGCGGCAGGCGGCCGTCGCGGATCGTCTCCTCGGTGATGATGCATTTGCGGATCTCGGTCCGCTCGGGGATGTCGAACATCACCTCGAGGAGCGCCTCCTCGACGATCGACCGCAGCGCCCGCGCGCCGGTCTTCCTGTCCAGCGCCACGTCGGCCGCGGCCTGCAGGGCGCCCTGGGTGAAGACCAGCTCCACCTTGTCGAGTGAGAGGAACTTCTGGAACTGCTTGGCGACCGCGTTCTTGGGCTCGGTGAGGACCCGGACGAGATCCGCCGCCGTCAGCGCGGAGAGCGTGACGATGACCGGCAGCCGGCCGATGAACTCCGGGATGAGCCCGAACTTGAGGAGGTCCTCCGGCATCAGCTTCTGGAGGATGAGCCCGCGCTCCACCGCCGACGGGGCGGAATCCGAGCCGAACCCGATGGCCCGCCGCCCGACCCGCTCCTCGACGATCTTCTCGAGGCCGTCGAAGGCGCCGCCGCAGATGAACAGCACGTTCGTGGTGTCGATCTGGATGAAGTCCTGGTGGGGATGCTTCCGGCCGCCCTGCGGCGGCACGTTGGCGACCGTCCCCTCGAGGATCTTGAGGAGCGCCTGCTGGACACCCTCGCCGGACACGTCGCGGGTGATCGAGGGGTTGTCCGCCTTGCGGGCGATCTTGTCGATCTCGTCGATGTAGATGATCCCGCGCTGGGCCCGGGCGACGTCGAAGTCGGCCGCCTGGATCAGGCGGAGGAGGATGTTCTCGACGTCCTCGCCGACGTAGCCGGCCTCCGTGAGGGACGTCGCGTCGGCGATGCAGAACGGCACGTCCAACACGCGCGCCAGGGTCTGGGCCAGGAGCGTCTTCCCGGATCCGGTGGGTCCGACCAACAGGACGTTCGACTTCTGGAGTTCGACGTCGTCGATCGAATGGCCGGCATTGACCCGCTTGTAGTGGTTGTAGACGGCGACCGAGAGGACCTTCTTGGCCTTGTCCTGGCTGATGACGTACTGGTCGAGCGCGTCGGTGATCTGGCGAGGGTTCGGGAGCTTCGCCGCCGGCGTCTTCGCCTTCGGCTGCTCGAGCATCTCCTCCTCGATGATCTCCTGGCAGAGGTTGATGCACTCGTCGCAGATGTAGACACCCTGGCCCGCGATGAGCTTCCGCACCTGCTCCTGGCTCTTGCCGCAGAAGGAGCAGCGGTACGGGACCTTGGGGCCCTTGGTGCTGCTGGTCGTCGTGCTCACGCGCCTGCCTCGTTCATGAGCTAGGCCCGGCTCCGGCCGGCCTTAGCCTTTCGACTTCTTGGTCTCCACGTCCGTGATCTCCGCGACCTTGCTGCCTTCGCCGCCGGCCAGGCCGGCTTCATGGGCCTGCGAGATCAGCGACGACCCCTGGACCACGTAGACCGCGTCGATGATGCCATAGTCCTTCGCCTCCTCGGGCGACATGAACCGGTCGCGATCCGTGTCCTTGACGATCTGCTCGAGATCCTTGCCCGTGTGCTTGGCGAGGATCTCGTGGTTCATCCGCACCACGAGCTCCCACTCCCGCATCTGGATGACGGCGTCCGGGGCGTTGCCGCGGAACCCGCCCGAGCCCTGGTGGATCATGATCCGGCTGTGCGGCAGCGCGTAGCGCTTGCCCGTCGCGCCGGCTGCCAACAGGACCGCTGCCATGGATGCAGCCTGCCCCAGACAGATCGTGCTGACCGGGGCCCGAAGGTACTGCATGGTGTCGTAGATCGCGAGGCCGGCCGTCACGACGCCGCCGGGCGAGTTGATGTAGAGGCTGATGTCCTTCTCCGGGTCCTCGGACTCGAGGAAGAGGAGCTGGGCGATGACCAGGTTGGCGAGGTGGTCCTCGATCTGGTCGCCGATGAAGATGATCCGCTCCTTCAGCAGCCGCGAGTAGATGTCGTAGGCGCGCTCTCCTCGGCTGGAGGACTCGATGACCATCGGAACGAGCATGTCGGGGCTCCTGTCGGGCGGGTTCGGGTTCTGGTCAGCGGGCAGCGGCCGCGGAGGCGTCGGGCTCGACGGCGGCGCCAGGGTCGGTGGCGTCGATCGCCGCGTTGGAGGCGGCCAGGTTCGACGAAACGCCGCTCGGGGCATCGTCCTCGAGGTGCGGGATCGGCGGATGCTCGGGATGGGCGGCCAGCCAGCCCTCGACGAGCTGCTCGACGACGCGGCTGCGGCGGAGCGTGCTCCGGATGAAGCCGCGGCCGCGCGGCGATTCGAAGTAGGTCACGGTCTTGCGGTCGCTGGCGTAGCGCTCGCGGGCCTTGGCGACCTCGGCCTCGATGTCGGCGTCGGAGATGAAGACGCCCTCGACCTCGGCGATCTTCGAGAGGACGAGGAGGACCCGGACCCGCTTCTCCGAGTTCGGGCGGAACTCGGCGTGGAGGTCCGCCTCGGTCTTCTCGACGACCTTGAGATAGGCCTCCTCGGCGATCCCCTGGCGGGCCAGCGACGCTCGGAACTCGTCGTGCATCACCTCGACCTCCTGGTCGACGAGGATGTCCGGGAGCTCGAAGTCGGCGTTCGCGACGGCGTACTCGATGATCTTGTCGGAGAACTCGTGGCGGGCCTTGTCGAGGGCATTCCGTTCGAGGCGGGCCTTGATCTCGACCCGCAGGTTGGCGAGATCGTCGTACGAGCCGATCGAGCGGGCGAAGTCGTCGTCGACCGGCGGCAGGACCTTCTCGCGGAGCTCCTTGAGCTCGACGGCGAAGTGGGCGACCTGGCCGGCCAGCTCGGCCTCGCCGTAGTCTGCCGGGAAGGTGATGTCGAACTCGGTCGACTCGCCGGGCCCGAGGCCCAGGACATGGCCCTCGAAGCCGGGGATGAGGCGCTCCTGGCCCAGGATGAGCGGCATCCGCTCGGTCGATCCGCCGTCGAAGGCCACGCCGTCACGGGTGCCGGTGTAGCCGATGACCGCATAGTCGCCGGCCTTCGCGCCGCGCTCTTCGACCGGGGCGAGGGTGGCGTGCTGGTCGGCGAGCTCCTCGAGGACCTTGTCGACCTTGGGGTCGTCAATCACGTCGATCTCGGGCTTGAAGTTGAAGCCGCGGTAGTCGCCGAGCTTCACCTCCGGCCGGACCTGGACCGTGGCGTTGAAGATGACGGGCTTCCCCTCCTCGGCCTGCTCGACCTCGATGTCGGCGTTCATAAGGGGCGTGATGTCGTGCTCGATGAGGGCGTCACGGTAGGCCCGCTGGATGAGGTGATCCATCGCCTCGTCGAGGATCGCGGGGGCCCCGACAGCCCGCTCGACGATCGGGCGCGGCGCCTTCCCGGGCCGGAAGCCGGCGATCCGGGTCCGGCGCGAGATGTGCTTGACGGCTTCATCCAGGGCCGCCGCGAGCTGCTCGGGCGGAAGCTCGAATCGGAGCTTGAGGGCGCTCTTCGGTGCGGGGCTGACGGTGTTCGACATCGCCGGGAAGTATACGGGCGGGCGCCGGTCAGGCCGGGCGTCGCCCGATCCGCGGGCATCTGGCCCCGAGTTCGTCACGTTCATACATGGGGCGTAAAGGTCGAGCGCCGTCATACGCGGGGCGTAGGAAACCGACAGCCACCACCGCCAATCCGTCGGGCTCTTACGCGGGGCGTATGACAGCGATGCCCGAGGAGTCCGCCGCCAGCCGCTCTGTCGGCCTCATACCCCGCACGTATGAAATGGCCCCGCTCGCCGTCTCGCCCGGTTCCGACGCGTCGGCTTCATACGTGGGGCGTAACGGGTGGATCGACAGGGGGTCGTGGGCGAGAAGGGACTCGAACCCTTACGCCCCTTGCGGGGCACCGGCTCCTAAGGCCGGCGCGTCTGCCATTCCGCCACTCGCCCGCGGCGAGGATAGCGCCGCTGGCCTGCTGGCGAACGCGGCTCCCGGTCAGCGGACCGGCGGGTCCGCGTCCGCGTTCGACGTCGCGACGCTGCCGTCCAACCGGGTGCGGGCCCTCCGCAGCCCCTCCGCGAACGATGGCCCGTCGGGGTCGAAGAGTCGCTCCGCAAACTGGCGGCCGGCCCGGACAGAGGCGGGCTTCAGGAGGTTGGCCAGGAGCCCGGTGGCCACCCCGACCAGGTCGCGGTCGCGCCGATCGGGCGCGGTCGTCTCGAGGTACTTCGCGAACTCCTTCTCGAGCGTGCCGCGGACGCGGTCGCCGTCCGAGCCCATCTTCCTGAGCGTCTTCTCGACCTCGTCCGGGAGCATCGACTTCGGCAGGTCGGCGTCGGGTCCGAAGACCGCGCGGCGCGCCCGCCGCAGCACCCGCTTCGGGCCGCCGAGGAGCAGGAACGCTGCCCCGCCCGCGGCACCGAGCACCTTCGCCGGCTGGCGACGCAGGCGGGCGGGGATGTCGACCGCGGCACGGGCCGACGCCTCGAGCCGGACGACCTCGTCCTCGAGACCCCGCCGGGCGGCGAGGACCTCGTCCTGGGCGGCCAGGACGTCCGCCCGGGCCGCTACGACTTCCGTCCGAGCGGCGTCCGTTGGCGCACCCACTCGATCGTCTCCTTCGTGGTCTCGATGGTCGTACCCGGATAGAAGCGGGCCTTGAGGGTGTCGCCGTCGATCCCCGTCCGGGAGACGTCGAGGGCCATGAGCGCCGGCCAGGCGATGAGGGTCGTGAGGACCCCGAAGGCCGCCCCGACCCGTGGCCCGAGGGCGACCGCGGTCAGGACGCCGAGCACGATGCCCGTGAAGGCGCCCACGAACAGCCCGCCGACGGCCGATCCGGCCGGCGCCCGAAGCCCGCCGATGAGCCCGACGACCCCGCCGATGACGGCCAGCGACAGGACGGCGATCGCGAGCGGCCGGAACCCGGCATCCACGCCGGGCATGAGGCTGTCGCCGACGGCGGTCCAACCGCGATTCGTGAGGTCGAGGCCCAGGACAATGCCGGTGACGACGCCGATCGCCAGCGCGATCAGGAAGGCGACGCCCAGGCGACTGCCGATCATCCCCACGGCGAGGAGCCCGGCCACGACGGCGATGTCGATGAGCAGGAGCGACCCGAGCAGCACCCCCCAGCCGATCGACCCGAAGAACCACTCGCCCAGGAAGAGCAGCAGGCCGATGGGCAGGAGGAGGGCGACCAGAAAGGCCATCGCGAAGGCGAGGCCACCGAGGGCCGCCGCCCGGCCGACCTCGCCCATGATCTGGCCGAGCTCCGCCTTCCCGAGCTCGACGTGGGCGGTGACGAGCCGGCGAGCGGCCGCGATGACGGTGGCAACCTGGTCGCGCAGGCCTGGCGGTTCGGTATCGGGAGCCGCGTCGGCGGGCGCAGCGCCGGGCGACATCGCCGGGTCGGGCGCGGGCGCGGCGCCGGGCGAGCTCGCAGGGTCACCGGACACGGTCGTGGGGCCCGTCGGATCCGGATCGCTCGCCACGGTGCCTCCCGGTCGTCGAGCCGCGGGCGGTTCCGCGCGGCGGTCCGCGATTGTAGCAGCGGGCACCCGTTCGGCAGACCTTCCGAGCGGCCCCCCGTGTCCGGGCCGGAGGTCCCCGGGTCGGCTACTCTCGCTGGGATGCGCCCGATCCACACCGCCGAGCTGCTGTCCGTCGGATCCGAGCTGACCGTCGGCGAGACCCGCGACACGAACTCGGGCGAGCTCGCCCGGGCCCTGACCGGGCAAGGCGTCGAGGTCACCCGGATGACCGCCCTGCCGGACGACCTCGCGACGGTCAGCGGGGCGTTCCGAAGCGCGCTCCTCCGCTCCGACCTGGCCATCTCCACGGGCGGGCTGGGCCCGACGCCCGACGATCTCACCCGCGAGTCGATCGCCGCCGCGATCGGCGAGACCCCGGCGGTCGACCCGGACCTCGAGGCCTGGCTGCGCAACCTCTTCGATCGGCGAGGCCTGCCCTTCCCCGACGCGAACCTCAAGCAGGCCTGGCTGATCCCCTCGGCGACGACCATCCCCAACGACAACGGCACGGCGCCGGGCTGGTGGGTTGATGCCCCGGACGGGCGGGTGATCGTCGCCCTGCCCGGTCCGCCCCGTGAGATGCGCCCGATGTGGACCGGTTGGGTCGTGCCGCGCCTGCACGAGCGCGGCCTCGGGCGCGACACCGTGACGGTCACGCTGCGGACGGCCGGACTGGGGGAATCGCTGATCGCCCAACGGCTCGGCGGGCTCCTCGATCGTGGCGCCAATCCGACCGTCGCGACCTATGCCCGGCACGACGGCGTCGACGTCCGGATCTCGGCCCGGCCGGGCGGCGGATCGGACGCGGCCGCCCTCGTCGCGACCGCCGAGACGGCCGTCCTCGGGCACATCGGCGACCACGTCTGGGGACGCGGAGAGGTGACCTGGGCGGAGGCGATCGGCGAGCGCCTGGCGGCCCGATCGTGGCGGCTCGCGATCGTCGAGCTCGGGACCCGCGGCTCGGTCCTCGGTCTGCTCGGCGAGGGCCTGGGCGACCGGATCGCGCTCGCCGAGGCCCTGGCGTCCGATCACCGGCCGGCCGGCGGCGGCCGGATCGACCTCGGGGCGCTCGCCGAGCGCGTGCGCCGGGCCGGTGGGGCGGAGGTCGGGCTCGCGGTCCGGGCGGCGATGCGGGGCGCCGACGTGACGGTCTCGATCGCGATCGCCGACCCGAACGGGACGCACGCCGAGCGGCGGCTCGCCTTCCTCGGTGGCCCGATGGGCCGGACCCGCGCGGCGCTCCTCGCCGCGGCCGTCCTCCAGACGAGGCTCCGGGCTTGATGACAGGGTCTCGCGCGGGCGGCGCCGCGGGCAGCGCGCCTGGCGGGCGTCACCCACGCGGGTGTCGCCCACGCGACACCTGGCCGGTCCCTGGCGGGCTTCCGGCGACGACGCGGACCTGCGACCATCCGCGGGACGTGCCGGCGTCCGGCGCGACGCGAGGAGACGCATGCGCCTGACCGTCCTCGGCACCGGGACCGCGAGACCGCTCGCCGACACCGCTGCCTCCGGGCTCCTCGTCGAGACGGACAGGACCGCCGTCCTCTTCGACATCGGGAGCGGCATCGCCTCTCGCCTCGAGGCGACGATCGGTGCGGCGCGGCTCGACGGCCTGGTCGTCGGGCACATGCACGCCGACCACTGGATCGACATCGCCTCCCTCCGCTACCGCTTCCCCTGGGGCGAGCGGGCGCCGCGACCACTACCGGTCCACCTGCCGCCGGGCGGCAAGGACAAGCTGGACCACCTCGCGACGGTCATCAGCGAGCGGGCCGGCTTCTTCGAGGTGGCCTTCGACGTGACCGAGTACGCCACCGGCGACACGCTCCAGATCGGCGAGCTCACGGTCCATCCCCATCCGGTCGGCCACTACGTCCCAGCCTGGTCGATGGACATCCACGGTCCGGGCGGCGAGCGGATCGTGTATGCCGGCGACATGGGCCCTGCCGAATCCGTCGTCGAGCTCGCCCGCGACGCCGACCTCCTGATCCTCGAGGCGACCCTCGAGACGAGCGCCTACGACGACGAGCGGCGCGGGCACTTGACCGCCGAGGAGGCGGTCGACCATGTCGTCCGATCGGGCGTTCCGCGTGGGCTCCTCGTCCACTACGCGTCCGAGCGACGGGCCGCGATCGCGGCCATCTGCGCGCCGACCGAGGGCCTCGTGATGCCGGCGGTCAGCGGGATGGTGCTCGAGGTCCGCCGGGGCGCCGTCCCCGTGCTCGCCGTCGCCGGAGGGTAGGCCCGGCTGCGACGAGCTAGGACACCGTCAGGAGGGGCTGACCGCCACCGGTCGCGGCCCGGACGCTCATCCGGGCGGCCACGATCCGGGCCAGGTGGGTCAGGGCCTGGGCGGCTGGCCCGGGCTCGCGCTGGGCGACGGCCGGGACGCCGACGTCGCCACCCTGGCGGACGGTGACGTCGAGGGGAATTCCGCCGAGGTACTCGAGGTCGTGGTCGCGCGCGAAGCGCTCGCCGCCGCCCCGGCCGAAGAGCTCGATCGGCTCGCCGCAGTGGGGGCAGATGAGGGCCGTCATGTTCTCGACGATGCCGATGACCGGAACGCTCATCCGCTTGAACATCGCGAGCGCCTTCTCGACGTCGAGGAGGGCGACCTCCTGGGGCGTCGTCACGAGGACGGCCCCCGAGATCGGCACTGCCTGGGCGAGCGTCAGCTGGGCGTCCGAGGTGCCGGGCGGCAGGTCGATGACGAGGTAGTCGAGCTCGCCCCACTCGACGTCGCGCAGGAACTGCTGGATCGCGCCACCGACGAGCGGTCCGCGCCAGATGATCGGCTGGCCGGCCGGGACGAAGAACTGGATCGAGATCGCCTTCACGCCGTGGCGCTCGAGGGGCAGGATCTTCTCCTGGGCGCTCTTCCCGGGCTGGCCGTCAAGGCCGAGCATCAACGGCACGTTCGGGCCGGTGATGTCGGCGTCGAGGAGGCCCACCGAAGCGCCGTCCTGGGCGAGCGCCACCGCGAGGTTGACCGCGACGGTGCTCTTGCCGACGCCGCCCTTACCGGAGGCGACCGCGATGACGTTCTTGACGCCGGGCAGGAGCTGCTCCGGCGTCCGTGGCGCAGCCCGGCGAACCATCGAGCCCCAGGTGAGCTCGACCGACTCGACGCCGATCGGGTCGAGCGCGGCGTGGACCCGGGACTCGATCTCGTCCTTCAGGGGGCAGGCCGGAGTGGTGAGCTCGATCATGAAGCTCACCGCGGCGCCCTCGATGACCAGGTCCTTGACCATCTGACGGGTCACGAGATCACCGCCGAGCTCCGGCTCCTGGACGGTGGCGAGCGCGGCCATGACGGTGTCGTGGGTGACCTGGGGCATGGGTTCCTCGGCGGTGGACGGATTTCCGACGGTCGTAGCGTCGATATCCTAGACCCGACCCGTCCAATGCGCCGCCGGCGGCCGAGCGGGCTGCCGGACGTCCGGGGGCGGCGCTCGCGGAGTACGACGCGGTCGTCGGAGCCGCCCCCGAAGTTCGTCGGACGGACCCCCGATCGGTGCGAGATTCGCAGGCGAGCCTGCGTGGCCACTCGACCATCCCTCGTTTGACACCGCGGATCACGCGCCCCTATCCTCCCGCCACGCCCCGCACCCGTACGACCGGGTCCGCGCGCGGCGCACGGCGGCTGGCGGCCGGACGCCAGCGGAGGAGCGAAGCCGCACGTGCCCGAGGTCGAGGTCCGCCTGACCCAGGTCTACAAGGCCTTTGGTAGCGATACGACCGGGCGCCGCGTCGCGAAGTACGTGGAGCCCGGCGAGGGCGGCCTCATCGTCGCCGTCGATCACATCGACCTCGAGGTCCACGACGGCGAGTTCTTCAGCCTCCTCGGACCGTCGGGCTGCGGCAAGACGACGACCCTCCGGATGATCGGCGGCTTCGAGCAGCCGACCTCCGGCAAGATCGAGCTCGACGGCCAGGACGTGACCTGGCTGCCGCCCTACAAGCGCAACGTCAACACGGTCTTCCAGAACTACGCCCTCTTCCCGCACCTGACGGTCTTCGACAACGTCGCCTTCGGCCTCCGTCGCCGGCAGGTCCCCGAGGACGAGGTCAAGCAGCGCGTCGGCGAGATGCTCGCCCTCGTCGAGCTGCCCGGCTACGAGCGTCGAAAGCCCGGCCAGATCTCGGGCGGGCAGGCCCAGCGCGTGGCCCTCGCCCGGGCCCTCGTCAACAAGCCGGCGGTGCTGCTCCTCGACGAGCCTCTCGGCGCGCTTGACCTGAAGCTCCGCAAGCAGATGCAGATCGAGCTCAAGCGGATCCAGCAGGAGGTCGGGATCACGTTCATCTACGTGACCCACGACCAGGAGGAGGCGATGACGATGTCGGATCGCATCGCCGTGATGAATCGGGGGAAGTACGAGCAGCTCGGCGATCCCGAGACGCTGTACGAGCGGCCCTCGAGTGCCTACGTCGCCGGCTTCCTCGGCGTCAGCAACCTCCTGCCGGCGACGATCGGCGACCGCGAGGGCGACTACGTGGAGGCCCGGCTGGCCGACGGCGCAGCCGTCCGGGTGCCGTCGTCCGTGGTGGCCGGGAGGTCGGCGATCCAGATCGGCGTCCGGCCGGAGAAGATCCGGCTCCACAGGGAGGAGGCGGCGATCCCCGATCAGATGAACCGCCTGGCCGGCCGGGTCATCGACGCGTCGTACCTCGGTGCCTCGACGAGCTACATCATCGAATCGAAGGCCGGCGAGCGGCTCACGGTCTTCGAGCAGAACGTCGAGCGGACCTCGCACGGTTCGCTCCATCGACCCGGCGAGGACGTCCTGTTGAGCTGGTCGCCGGACCACACCTTCGCCGTCGGGACCGATAGCGCCGCCCCGATCCCAGCGTCCGCCACCGCGTGATAGTCGCGATACCCTCGTGACGAGAGGAGACGACCGCATGACCGATCTCGACCAGCGCCTCACGGCCCTGCCAGTCACCCGTCGGGTGTTCCTCCAGGGTTCCACCATGGCCGGTGTCGCCGCCTTCCTCGCGGCCTGCGGCGGGGGCAGCACGCCCAGCCCGACCGGCCAGGCGTCTGTCACGCCAACCGAGGGGGCGTCCGCGGAGCCGACCGCCGCGGCCATCGAGGGACCGCTCAACTTCGCCAACTGGCCGGCCTACATCGACCTCACCGAGGACGAGACGTCGTCCCCCACCCTCGTCGACTTCGAGGCGAAGCACGGCATCACGGTCAACTACCAGGAGGAGATCGAGGCGAACGAGGACTTCTACGCCACGATCGCCCCGCAGCTCGGCGCCGGACTCGATACCGGCTGGGACATCATCGTCCTCACGGACTACATGGCCGCCCGCGTCGTACGCGCGGGGTGGATCGAGGAGATCAGCGCCGACGCGACGCCGACCGCGCACGCCAACGTGCGCGACGAGCTGCGGGGCCTCGACTGGGACCCGGACATGAAGTTCCACTTCCCGTGGCAGTCCGGGGCCACCGGCGTCGGCTACAACGTGGTCTCGACGGGCCGCGAGCTGACCAAGGTCGAGGACCTCTTCGATCCGGCGTTCAACGGCAAGGCCACCCTGCTCTCGGGCTATCCCGATACGTTCTCGCTCGTGGGCCTGATGCTCAAGGCCAAGGGCCAGATCGCCAACCTCCCCGCCGAGATGACCTACGAGGACGCCCAGGCCGTCCACGACTACCTGAAGCCGTTCGTCGACGACGGCCATATCCGGGCCTTCACCGGCAACGAGTACCTGCAGGACTTCGGCTCTGGCGACACGTGGGTCGCCTTCGTCTGGTCGGGCGACCTGGCGTCGTCCGGCGGCGAAGATGATCGCTTCATCTTCCCCGAGGAAGGCTCCATCATCTGGACCGACAACATGCTCATCCCGAAGGGCGCCCAGCACAAGGCCGCCGCCGAGGCGATGATCGACTTCGTCTACGACGTCGCGAACGCGGCCCGCCTCGCCGCCTGGATCTACTACATCTCTCCGGTCAAGGGCGCCGGCGAGGAGATCGCCAAGACGGACGAGGAGCTCGCCTCGAACGAGCTCCTCTTCCCGCCCGCTGAGATCGCGGCGAAGATGTACCCGCAGATGGCCCTCGAGGACGAGGACGACGTGCAATGGGCCGACCTGGCGGCCGACCTCGAAGGCACGTAGATCGAGCCACGACCGGATGGCGGCCTGGATGACCCGGCCGCCATCCGGGACCCCAAGTGACGAGGGCAGACGAGCGTGTCATTGCAGCGGAGCCGACGGGCGATCCCCTACCTGCTGATGGCTCCGGGCCTGCTCTGGCTGCTGCTCTTCTTCGTCATCCCGAACGTCCAGATGCTCGTCTTCAGCCTGTCCGAGGGCACCCTCCGGACGGGCTTCACGACGCCGCCCGAGGTCTGGGACATCGAGAACTACACGGGCAGCGTCTCGAAGTTCTCCTCGAACTTCTCGAACTCGATCGTCTACGGCGCGCTGGCCACGATCCTCTGCTTCCTGATCGGCTACCCCCTCGCCTACGCGATCGCGTTCAAGGGCGGGCGCTGGAAGAACCTCCTGCTCTTCCTCGTGATCGCCCCGTTCTTCACGAGCTTCCTCATCCGGACGATCAGCTGGAAGATCATCCTCGGCAACGACGGGCCGGTCCTCGCCATCGTGCGCGACCTCCTCCACCTCGTGCCGGCGAACTTCAGCATCATCGGCTCTCCGCTCGCCGTCGTCGGCGGCCTCACCTACCAGTTCCTGCCGTTCATGGTCCTGCCCCTCTACGTCTCCATCGAGAAGGTCGACCGCCGGCTCATCGAGGCGGCCAAGGACCTGTACGCCGGTCCGTGGCGGCGGGGCGGCCTCGTCGCCGGGGCGATCTTCGGCGCGTTCGCCCTCGTCGCCCTCCAGGTCGGCCTCGGCTACGGCGCGTTCATCGGCGAGGATGCGGCACCGGCCGCGGTGGTCGCCGCGGCCCTCGTCGGGGCGGTCGCCGGGGGGCTCGTGGGGGCCTTCCTCATCAGCCAGTCCTTCATCCGGGTGACCTTCCCGCTGTCGCTGCCGGGCGTCTTTGCGGCGTCGATCCTGACGTTCATCCCGGCCATCGGCGACTACGTCAACCCGCAGCTGCTCGGCAGCCCCAAGACGCAGATGGTCGGCAACGTGATCCAGGGTCGGTTCCTCGACCAGAACGACTACCCGATCGCGGCCGCCCTCGCGTTCCTGCTCATGGCCGGGATCCTCGTCGCCATCTTCCTGTACGCCAGGCTCCTCGGGACCGAGGAGCTGACGGGCGGCACGGCGTGACCGCCGCCACCGCGACCATGGGCCCGACGGGCCCGACCGCGAGCCGGCGGCTGGGGGCGTTCGCCGACCGCTGGCTGCTGAAGCTGTTCACGATCGGGGCGATCGGGTACCTCATGGTCCCGATCCTCGTGATGATCGTGTTCTCGTTCAACAAGCCGGAGGGCAAGTTCAACTTCGTCTGGGCCCAGTTCTCGCTCGATGCGTGGGCCACGCCGCTGAACCGGCCGGGCCTGTCCGATGCCCTCTGGACATCGATTCTCGTGGCGATCGTCGGGACGTTCTTCGCGACGATCCTCGGCACCCTCATCGCGCTCGCGCTCGTCCGCTACCGGTTCCGCGGCCGGAACGCCACGAACCTGTTCATCTTCGTCCCGATGGCCACGCCGGAGATCGTCCTCGGGGCCAGCCTCCTGACGATCTTCGTGTCGACGGCCACCCTCGAGCCGTTCAAGTCGATCATCCCGTCGGGGATCTTCTACCCACTCGGGCTGCCCACGATCATCATTGCCCACATCATGTTCAACATCAGCTACGTCGTGGTCACCGTGAAGGCGAGGATCCAGGGCTTCGACCGCCACCTCGAGGAGGCGGCGATGGACCTCGGGGCCAACGAGTGGACGACGTTCTGGAAGGTCACCTTTCCGCTCATCCGGCCGGGAATCATCGCGGCGGCGTTGCTGGCCTTCTCGCTCTCGATCGACGACTTCATCGTGACGAACTTCACGTCCGGCCTCGTCAACACCTTCCCGGTCTGGGTTTGGGGCACGATCCGGAACAACCTGCCGCCCCAGGTCCACGTCATCGGGACGGCCATCTTCCTGATCGCCGTTGGCGGGGTCGCGATCGCGACGTTCCTCCAGTCGCGGGGCGGCCGAACGGTCGCGATCCGCCCGCGCTGATCGATGGCGACCCGATGACCGCGACGCCGGGAGCAGGCGCCAGGCTCCCCTTCCCCGACCATGGGGTGGTCCCGCCCGTGTGGGGCCGGATCACGAACATCGAGGTCGACCGGGGCGAGGGCTCATGGCTGATCACGCCGGCCGGCGAGCGCTACCTCGACTACTCATCCGGGATCGGGGTCACGAACACCGGTCACGCCCACCCGCGGGTCGTGGCCGCGATCCAGGCCCAGGCGGCGAAGCTCCTCCACGGCCAGCAGAACATCGTCTACCACGAGCCGGGGCTGCGGCTCTACGAGCGCCTGCGCGGACTGCTGCCCGGCGGCCCGTGGAGCGCGTTCCTCTCGAATTCGGGGGCCGAGGCGGTCGAGGCGGCGGTCAAGCTGGCCCGGGTGGCAACCGGCCGGCCGGTGATCGTCAGCTTCCGGGGCGGCTTCCACGGCCGGACGGCCCAGACCATGGCCCTGACCACCGCCAAGGACGTCTACCGGGCCGCCTTCGAGCCACTCCCCGGCAGCGTCTACCACACGAAGTTCCCGTACTGCTACCGGGCTGCGGGCGGCGCCCACGCGCCCGACGCGGATTGCAGCTGCGACTGGGAGGCGGAGCTCGACCTCCTCTTCCACCAGATCATCTATCCCAGCCGGGTGGCCGCGATCATCGTCGAGCCGGTACAGGGCGAAGGCGGCTACATCGTCCCGCCCCCGACCTTCCTGCCACGGCTCCGGGAGATCACCCGGGCCCACGGGATCCTCCTCATCGCCGACGAGGTCCAGACGGGCTTCGGGCGGACCGGCGAGCTCTTTGCGGTGCAGCACTGGGGGGTCGAGCCGGACATTCTCGTCATCGCCAAGGGCATCGCCTCCGGCCTGCCGCTGTCGGGGATCCTCGCCCGGACCGAGCTCATGGAGGCGCTCCCGCCCGGGACCCACGGCGGGACGTACGGCGGCAACGTCGTCTCCTGCGCCGCCGCACTGGCGACGCTCGACGTCATCGAGGACGAGGATCTCGTGGCGAATGCCCGCGCGCGAGGCGCCCAGTTCGCCGGTGGCCTCCGCGAGCTCGCGGCGGACCATCCGGCGATCGGCGACGTGCGCGGCCTCGGCTGCATGGTCGCGATGGAGTTCGTCC
>Ga0214472_10002252_pt1 | contig 20936 bp, 21 predicted proteins | sample RVTome_6_FD_207662 | JGI IMG/M metagenome (GOLD analysis project Ga0214472, IMG submission 207662) | Soil microbial communities from uranium-contaminated site in the Upper Colorado River Basin, Wyoming, United States - RVT140D175 | ecosystem: Environmental > Terrestrial > Soil > Contaminated >...
GGGCCGCCTCGTCCTCTCGCTGGAGGACCCCAAAGGAACGATCATGTTCGGCCTCCGGACGGAGGTCCTGGAGGAGAAGCTGCGCGAGCCCGACGAGGTCCTCGCCGGCCTCGATGCCGTGACGGCAGAGGACATCCAGCGCGTCGCGCAGGACGTCGTTCGCGAGGAGCGGCTCAACTTCGCGCTGATCGGGCCCTTCGACAACCCGGACCGCTTCCAGCAGCTGTTGAGTTTCGACGGCGCCTAGGGCGCGAGGTCGTACGGGTAGTCCGTGAGGACCTCGATGCCGTCCTCGGTGACGAGCACGAGGTCTTCGAGCCGGCAGCCCCCGAAGCCCTTGCGGTAGAGACCCGGCTCCACGGCGAGCACGTCGCCGGCGACCAGCGGGTCGACGCCGGTGCGGCCGAGCCCCGGTTGCTCGTGCACCTCGAGGCCGACCCCGTGACCGAGCGAGTGGTCGAAGCCGTCCTCGAGCACCTCGCCCGGCTCCTTCGAGAGCTGCGTCGGGAACCCATGCTCGTGGAAGAACTCACAGACCGTCTTGTGGAGCTCCTGTCCAGTCACACCCGGCCGAATCTGCCCGTACGCGAGGTCGAGCGCCTGGCGGCAGAGCTGGTGGTAGCGGACAAGCTCCTCCGGCGGCTCGCCAAGGCAGAAGGTCCGCGTCATGTCGGCGTAGCAGCCGGAATCGGGGTCTCGCGGGTAGAGGTCGGCCACGATCGGCTCGCCGGGCGCGACGGGGCCATAGCCCGGTTCGTGCCCAACCGCGGTCTGGGCCCCGTGCGAGATGATGACGATGTCGGGAACGATCATCCCGTGCTCGAAGAAAGCGCGGTTGGCCTCGTTTCGGAGGTCCTCGCTCGTGACGTCGCCGCCCTGCCTCAGGCGCGCGCGGATCGCGTCCATCGCAGCTTCCGCCGAGCGCTGCGCACGGCGTATGCCGTCGATCTCGGCGGACGTCTTGACGCGGCGGCGGGCGTCGAAAGGCTCCTTGTCTCCCCGCACGGAGATTCCGTTCGCGCGCAGGTAGTCGGCCAGCTCGAGCGGAAACTCGCGAGGTGTGATCGCCTCCTCGACGCCGATCCGCCGGCAGGCTCGAACGAGAAGCTCAGGATCGAGCTCGTTCCACGTCGCGCCTCCCTCGATCAGCTCGTCGAGCCCGAGCTCCTCGAGCGCGACCACCTCGAGGCCGTCCAGATCGTCCATCCGCGGCACCTCGAGCGAGCTGACGAAGACGTAGCGGTTGCCGCTCCGCTCCGCGTAGATGAACGGGTCCGGGACGGGCACCGGAACCTCGTGGCGTAGCTCGGCCGACCGCACCGTGTCGCCGAAAATGAGGATGTCGGGCATGCGAGCGATGCTACCTGCGGTAGGCTCAGAGCTCGTGGAAGAGGCGCTGGAACGAGCCCAGGCGCTCGTAGCGGCCTACGACGCCGAGCTTGAGGCGCTCATCCCGGACGGCGTCGAGCTATTCGACGCGCACGTCCACGTCGGCCGCGACATCGACGGTTTCGTCGCCCCCTACGACGAGCTCGTCTCCTTCCTGCGCCGCTACGGCGTTCGCCGCGCCTTCGCCTTCTGCATGGACGAGCCGGACCGCGAACCGGCCTTTCGGGCCCCGAACGACCGTACCCTCGCCGCCGCGGAGCGCTCGGAAGGGCTCCTGATCCCCTTCGTGCGCCTCAATCTCTCGGAGGAGCCGATCGAGGAAGCGCGCCGTTGTCTCGACCTCGGGGCGCGGGGAATCAAGCTCCACCCGCGCGCGCAAGGCTTCCTCCTCAACGACGAGCGGCTCGCGCCCGTGTTCGAGCTGGCGGCCGAGCGGCGCGTGCCCATTCTCATCCACGGCGGGCGAGGGCTGCCTCCTATCGCAGACAACCTCGGACGACTCGTGGACGCCTACCCGGAGGCTCAGCTGATCATCGCCCACGGCGGTATTGCGGACCTCGCCGCTCTCTCGGAAACGTTCGGCGGCCGTTCCGGCGTGTTCTTCGACACCTCGGTGTGGAGCCCGATCGACCTCCTCGACATGTGGAACCGCGTCGCGCCCGAGCAGGTCCTCTACGCATCCGATTTCCCTTACGGCCAGCAGCCGGGCTCCCTCTTCATCGCGCTCCGGACGGCTCGGCTGGCGGGTCTGACCGACCACCAGCTGCTCGACATGCTCGGGCGCTCGGCCGGTCGCATCGCCGACGGCGAGCCGCCGCTCCCGCTCAGCCAACCGGGGCGGAACGGCACGCTTTCGCAGCCGATCTCTCTCGCCCGCATCCACCACTATCTCGCCATGGCGACGCCGCTTCTGTGGACCCGCCAGACGGACTCGATCGGTGTCCTCGGCCTGGCGCTGAACGCCTGCGCCGAGCGGGACGGGCATGCCGAGGAGCGCGAGCGGATCGCAGAGCTCCTCTCCTGTGCCCGCGAGCTCTGGCGCACGCTGCCGGAGGCAGAGGAGGATGCGGAGCGGATGCAGCTCGGGCGGCTCACGTTTCGGCTCATCCACCTGGCGGACATCCTCGCTGTGACCACGGTTGCTTGAGCTGACGATCAACAGCGGGCGCTACGCTCTCGAGACCGATCCGGCCCGCTCCCTGGCGGAGGTGTTGCGCGAGGAGATCGGCCTGACGGGGACGAAGGTCGCCTGCGGCGAAGGACATTGCGGCGCCTGCACGGTGCTCCTCGACGGCGTTCCGATTCTCTCGTGCATCACGCTCGCCGGCACGGTCGCGGAGCGGGAGGTCACGACGATCGAGGGCCTGCGCGACCATCCCCTCGTGGACGCTTTCGTGCGAGCGGACGCGCTTCAGTGCGGCTTCTGCACGCCGGGCCAGATCATCTCCGCGAGCGCCCTGGTCGAGCGCAGCGCGAAGCCCACGCGCGCAGAGATCCGGCACTGGATGGCCGGGAACCTGTGCCGCTGCGGCGCCTACCCGAAGATCGAGGAGGCGATCCAGAGCTGGCGCGGCTGATCCGCACTGAGAAGGAGGTCGAAGGCAGGTTCACCGAGCAATGGATCGTCGTCGAGGAGGATGCCCTCGACCCCTGGCAGGCGGGCCCGCTCGAAACGGTCGGGCGGCCGGCGGAACGCGTGGACGGCCGCGCCCGCGCGCGCGGCGAGGTGCAGTACACGGCCGACGTCAGGCTTCCTGGGATGCTCCACGCCGCGGTGCTGCGCAGCCCGCACGCGCGAGCGCGCTTGACCGCGATCGATCTCGACGCCGCCCGCGGAGCGCCCGGGGTGCGGGGCGTCATCGGTCCTGGCGACCTGGACCTGCTCACCGGCGAGCCGAACTACCACGGGCAGCCCGTGGCCGCGGTCGTCGCCGACTCGTTCACGCAGGCGCGGGAAGCGCTGGCCGCGCTCGCGCCCCTGTGGGAGCGGCTCGAGCCGCTCCTCGATCCAGAGGAGGCCGTGCGCCGCGGCTCCCTCATCGGCGAAGCGAGGCGCTACGCGCGGGGCGAGGTCTCGCGGGGGCTCGCGGAGGCGGACGTCGTCGTCGAGGCCGAGTACCGGACGCAGAGCGTCCTCCACAACGCGCTCGAGACGCACCAGTCCGTCTGCGTCTGGGAGGACGCGCGGCTCACGGTCTACACCTCGACGCAGTTCGTGTGGGGCGTCCGCGACGACGTGGCCGAAGCGTTCGGGCTCCCGAAGGACGACGTTCGCGTCGTCTGCCGCTACGTGGGCGGCGGCTTCGGAGCCAAGAACGAGGCAGGGGACTACACGCTCATCGCCGCCGAGCTCGCTCGTCGGGCGGGCCTCCCGGTCCGCTGTGCCCTGACCCGGCGGGAGGAAAACCTGGACAGTGGGAACCGAAACCCGACGATCCAGCGGCTCGCGGTCGGCGCGCGCGCCGACGGGACGCTCACCGCGCTCCGGGGCGAGTACGTCTGCGCGCTGGGGTGGGACGGCTGGCTCCCGGGGGTGGCAGGGCCGATGAAGATGCTCTACGCGTGCGACAACGTCGAGACGGTCGAGCACGGAGCGAAGCTGAACACGCCCCCGATGGCTGCCTTCCGGGCACCAGGCTTCGTCGAAGGCGTCTTCGGGCTCGAGTGCCTCCTCGACGAGCTCGCCGTCCGCCTCGAGCTCGACCCCCTGGAGCTCAGGCGGCGAAACTATGCCGACTCGGATCCGTCCGACGACCGTCCCTTCTCCGGGAAGAACCTGGCCGAGTGCTACCGGCGCGCCGAGCCCCACTGGGCCCGGCGCGAGGAGGTTCGCGCCCGCTCTGAGGATCCCTGGAAGCACGGAGTCGGGCTCGCGAGCCAGATCTGGTACGGCGGCGGCGGCCCGCCCTCCTACGCGTGGGTGCGTGTGGGCTCGAACGGACACGCCGTCGTGGTCACGGCGATGCAGGACATCGGCACCGGCACCCGCACGGCGATGGCCCAAATCGCTGCCGAGGAGCTGGGGCTTCCGCTCGAGTGCGTCCGGGTCGAGCTCGGGGATTCGGCACGCGGGCCCTATGCCGTCGAGTCGGGAGGCTCTTCGACGGTCTCCTCCATGGGGCCCGCTGTGCGCGCGGCCGCGGCCGACGCCGCCCGCCAGATCCTCGAAATCGCGTCGCAGCGCTACGACCTCGAGGAACGGGTGCTCTCGCTCCGGAACGGCCGGGTCGTGTCGGGAGACGGCGGCTCGTGGCCGCTGGAGGAGGTCACCGGTCTGCTCGGGGACGCCCAGATCCTCGGCCAGGGCGCGCGTGGGCCCAACCCGACCGGCATGCGCGTCCTCACATTCGGCATCCAGGTGGCGGAGGTCGCGGTGGACGTCGAGACGGGTGAGGTGAAAGTGGAGCGAATCGCCGCGATCCATGACGTCGGCCGGATCATCAACCCGCTCAATGCCGGGAGCCAGGTCGAGGGAGGCATCATCCAGGGGCTCGGGCACACGCTCTCCGAGCAACGCCTGCTGGATCCCGAGAGCGGCGAGGTGCTCACCCAGACGCTGGACGCGTACCGGGTCCCGACAGCGGCCGACGTCCCAGAGATCGTCGTCGAGCTCCTCGATGTCCCGGACGAGTACCTGACGAACCTCGGGTCGAAAGGGCTCGGCGAGCCCCCGATCATTCCGACCGCCGCAGCGGTCGTCAACGCGATCCGCGACGCGACGGGCGCCGACGTCCGCTCGCTGCCCGTCTCCCGCGAGGAGATGTTGCGAGCGTTGAAGGAGGCTCGTGAGCGGGCTCTCGCTCCGCAGGCCGGCTAGCCTCGACGGCATCGAGGGCAAGCCGCTCGCAGGCGGCACCGACCTCGTTACGCTCATCCGGGACGGGCTCGTCGAGGCGGAGACGGTCAGCGACGTTCGCGCCCTGCTACCGCGAGGGCTCGAGGGAACGCGGGTCGGCGCGGGAACGACGCTCGCGGAGCTGGAGCTCTCCGAGGAGGTGCCGGAGGCCCTGCGGGAGGCGTGCCGGCTTGCCGCCTCTCCGCAGCTGCGGAACATGGGGACGATCGGCGGGAACCTCCTCCAGGCCACCCGCTGCTGGTACTGGAGGCTCGACTATCCCTGCTTCCTGCACGGGGGCGACCGCTGCCATGCGCGCGAGGGAGAGCACCGGGAGCACGCGATCTTCGGCAACGAGCGCTGCGCCTCGGCGCACCCCTCCGACCCGGCCGCGGCCTTCCTCTCGCTGGGCGCGTCGATCGAGACCGACCGCCGGAGATTCCCGCTGGCCGAGCTCTACCGGCTTCCTACCGAGGACAACCGGGACGTCACGACCCTGGAGCCGGGCGAGCTGATCCTCCACGTGGAGTACGAGCGGCCCGAGGCAAGCACGTATCTGAAGGTGATGGAACGGGCGCGGTTCAGCTTCCCTCTCGTCGGCGTCGCGGCGGCGCGCTACGGCGGCGATGTTCGTCTTGCGCTCTCCGGCGTCGCCCCGGTCCCATGGGTGCTGGGCTCGGCCGCGGAGCTCGACGAGGCGACGCCGCTCCCCGGCACGGCCTACAAGGTCGAGCTGGCGCGAGTGCTCGTCCGCCGGGCGCTCGACCACGTCGCGGCCTAGTAGGAGGGATTGGCGGAACGTGCCTCGTCGCCGGGCCGCGATGGGTGCGTGCGAGGCAAGGACGCAGGGAGCGCTCGTATTGGTGAAATACGGGCGCGACCGAGGACGCCGCCTCGCGCCGCCCAGCGCGGCTCCGGCGGCACAGCGCATGTTTCGCTAAGCCCTCCTTAGACAGCTGCGTAAAGTCGACGGGCCTCCTCGATGCCCTTGAGGGCGTGCTCGCCGCGGTCCTCGAACTCGAGCCCCGAGCCGGCGACGAGGTCACGCGTCGTTGCCGTGACGAGGACCTCTCCGGAACCCGCCTCTGACGCAACCCGCGCCGCGACATGGACGGCGATGCCCCGGGCGGCGCTGTCGACTCGCTCGATCTCCCCCGTGTGCACGCCGGCCCGAACCTCGAGCTCCAGGCTCGCGGCGGCCTCGCGGACGGCCTGTGCGCATCGAATTGCCCGCGCCGGGCCGTCGAAGACCGCCAGGAACCCGTCGCCGGCAGTGTCGATCTCCTCCCCGCCGAAGCGCTCGAGCTCGCGACGCACGTCAGCCTGGTGGGCTCCCAGCAAGTCGGCCCAGGCGCGGTCGCCGAGGGCGCGCAGTCGTTCGGTCGAGCCGACGAGGTCGGTGAAGAGAACTGTCGCGAGCACGCGCTTCGTCGCCGGGAGACGCCTCACGCCGGTAAGGAACTCCTCGACCTCGTCGAGAATCTGGTCGGTGTCCATCCACGGAACATGGTCGGTCCCCGACAGCTCGATAAAGCGGGCCTTCGGGATCTGGTCGGCGATGAACCGCCCCTCCTCGGGACGTGAGTCGCGGTCGCCCGTCCGGTGAAGGACGAGCGTCGGGACGCTGACGGTGGAAAGCACGTCGCGAACGTCGATCTGCGAGTTCATCAGGATTAGGTCGCGAGCCGCTCCAGGGCTCGCGGCGGCGCGAGCCCGTGTCGCCCACCAACGCTTCATCACTGGGTCCGCGTTCGGGGCCATTGCGCCGAGATCGGCCTCTTGACCCCAGTCCCTCTCGATGGCGTCCGCGGCCTCGACCCGCTCCTCCCAGCTCGGCGCCCACGGATAGTCGGGAGATCGGATGCGCTTGGCGTACGTCCCGTAGAGGACGAGAGCCTCGATCCGTTCGGGATACGTCGCTGCGAACAGGATCGACATCGGCCCGCCCTCGGAGTACCCGAACAGTGCGGCCCGCTTTGAGCCGACCGCGTCCATCACCGCCCGCACGTCGTCCATCCTGGTTTCCAGATCCGGCAGGCCTCCCGGTCGGTCCGAAAGACCCGTGCCACGCTTGTCGAAGCGGATCAGGCGCGAAAAGGACGCCAGCCGCTCCAGGAAATGCGACGCTCGCGGCTCCCCCCAGTCGTACTCGAGATGAGAGACGAAGCCCGAGACGAGGACGAGGTCCCGGGCTCCCGCGCCGGTGACTTGATAGGCGATGTTGACGTCTCCGCTCTTGGCGTAGCGGATCGGCGCCGTCGCGCCGGTGCTCATGTACCTATTCTCGCGCAGGTGGTCAGTGCCGTCGTTCTCGCCGCCGGTGCCGCGACCCGCTTCGGCTCTCCGAAGCAGCGGCTCCTGCTCCCGCGCGTGCTCGAGCGGCTCGCGGCAAGTCCGGTGGACGAGGTCGTCGTCGTCGCAGGCGCGTACGGGCTCGAGGCCGAGGGCGCCCGGGTGGTCGAGTGCCCGGACTGGGAACGCGGGCGTGGCGCCTCGCTTCGCTGCGGGCTCGCGGCCCTCGGCCCCGAGGTCGAGGCCGCGGTCGTCTGTCTCGCCGACGGCCCGAACCTCGCTCCCGAGTCGGTCGCCCGAGTCCTGGCTGCGTGGCGCGTGGGCGCCGGGGGGATAGTCGCCGCCTGCTATGCGGGCAATCGTGGCCATCCAGTCGCGGTGGGCCGCCGCGCCTGGAACGCCGTCCCGGACGAGGGCTTGCACGCCCTGCCGGCGACGCTCGTCCCCTGTGACGACCTTGGCCCTCCAGGAGACGTCGATCTTGCCGATCAATTAGGCAGGTTGCACCCGCCGCTCACCGAAAACCGATGACCGAAATGGCGATCACGACGCTGTCGCCGCTCGGAGCCGCCCGGCTTCGCCGCCGCCTCACAGTCGAGGAAGCCGCTGCGCGCGCCGGTATGGGCGTCGACGAGGTCAAGTCGCTCGAGGAGAACCGCATGTACCGGTTCGGCTCGAGCGCGAACGCGCTCGCCGCCGCGCTCGTCTACGCGACCGCCCTCGGCATCTCGCAGCGCGAGGCGCGCGAGATGGCCGGGCTGCCGATCGCCTCGGGCTTCCTGCGGACGAGTCGCAGGCGCCGGGCAGCCGCACTGACCATGTTTGTCCTCACCTGTCTCCTGCTGGGTTGGTTTGTCGCGCTCCCGCAGCTGGCCTCGTCCGGAGAGTCTCCGTCAGCAGTCACGCCCCACGCGCAGGCGGAATCACTACCGCCTCACTGGGAGATCGAGGTGGACGTCTACAACGGCACGCGCCTCGGAAACGCCGCCGCCGGGCTTGCCAATCAGGTCGCTGGGCTCGCTTACCGCATCGGCACGGTCCAGGATGCGCGCCGAAAGGACTACTTCGAGACGCTCGTGTACTACCCGCCGGGGGCCGAGGAGATCGCGCGCCGCCTCGCGCGGGAGCTTGGGATCGGCGTGACCGCTTTGCCCGGCGGCGACGATCCGCGCCGCCTCGTCGTCATCGTCGGACGGAAGCGGTAGGGCCTAGCCAGGCTAGAGAGGGGTCCGGAGCGACGCGAGCCGCTCCTTCAGCTCAGCGGGCATCGGCTCTGTGACCGCCTGGCGCACGTAGCGGCGCAGGCTCTCCTCGAAGCGGTACCGCTTACGGCAATACGAGCAGCTATTGAGATGCGTCTCGGCCTCGAAACGCTCCTCCTCCGAGAGGTCGCGGTCGAGGTAGGGCTGAAGCATCTCTTCGCACTTCTGGCACGGATCCGCGAACATCGCCATCAGTTCTCCACCGCAGTCTCGGCGAGCTCCTGCTTGAGGACCCGGCGGCCCCGATGCAGCCGCGACATCACCGTGCCGACCGGGATGTCGAGGATCTGCGCCGCCTCCTGGTAGGTGAAGTCGCCGATGTCGACGAGGACGATCACGTCACGGAAGTCGTGCGGGACGGCCGAGAGCGCCCGCACGATGCCGTCCTGGGAAAGCCGCTCGACGACGCGCTCCTCGCCGGCCGCGCCACCGTCTTCCTCGAGCCGGTTGTAGAGGAAGTAGTCGCCTTCCTCGAGCGGCTCGGTCGCGGGAGCGCGCTGCTCGCGGCGTCCGCGGTCGATGTTGAGGTTCGTGAGGATTCGGAACACCCAAGCGCGCAGGTTCGTGCCGGGGGTGTACGAGCGCCAGCTACGGAACGCACGGGCATAGGTCTCCTGGACGAGGTCCTCCGCCTCCTCCCGGCTCGAGACGAGCCGGCGCGCGACCCGGTAGACCTGATCGGCCAGCTGAAGCACCTCCTCCTCGAATTTCGCACGCTCGCGTGCGTCCTCGGCAAGGCGCCGCGCCTCGGTGTCCTGCTGGACGTCGCTCATCTTTTGAACGCCCCCGCCCTCTCCGTTATTCCCCCGAGGCTCCCGGCTGGAAGCCGGCACGTGAGATCGCGCCCAGGAGCTCCTCGCGCGGCAGCCGTTCGTCGTCCCAGGAGATGGTGAGCTGTCCGAGCAGATTCGCGTTCGCCGCTTCAATCCCCTCGAGCGGCTGGAGCGCGGCACCGAGCCGTATGACGCATTGCCCGCAGCGAACCCCGCCGACCTGGATGGTCTCGGACCGGATGGCCATGGTCCGATCTTACGTGAGCGCGACGAGGCGCTCACCCAGCGCCGAAAGCCCTTGCTCCCGGCCGACTGCGAGCTGCTCGTCTGCCTGGGCGAGGTTTTCGAGCGGCGCCAGCAAGCCTTCCGAGCCCAGCCGGCGCGCACTCGGCGCGACGCGCTCAAGGAGCTCGGCGAGGAGGTCAGGGACGCTGACGAGCCGTGAACCGTCGGGGTGCAGGAGCTCGGCGTCGCGGCCGAAGCGGGCCGCGGTCCAGCGGTTCTCCGCGTAGAGACCGCGATCGGCGCGTTTACCGTTTTCCGCAGAAGCGACGAGCGCCTGCGCCAGTGCGGCAAACGCCACGGTTGCCTCGAGCCGGGTCGGCTGGTCGGGCATGCGGATCTCGAGGGTGCCGTAATCCGGGTGGGGCCGTACATCCCACCAGATGCGGGTCCAGCGGTCGGCCAGCCCGAGCTCGACGAGCCGCTCGGCGTAGCGCTCCCAGTCGGCGTAGGAGGAGAAGACCGGCGGCGCGCCGGCGCGCGGCAAGAGCGCGAGGATCTCGGCGCGGCTCGACGCGAGCCCGGTCTCGCGGCCGGCGACGTAGGGCGAGTTCGCCGAGACGGCGAGCAGGACGGGAAGCCAGGGGAGCACAGCCTCGAGCGCCGTCATGCACGCCTCCGCGCTCGGCACACCAACATGCAGATGCAGGCCGGAGCAGTACTGACGCCGCGCGGGTGAGCCCGATCGCTCGACGAAGGCGCGGTAGCCGGGGTCGTCCGTGATCGGCTGCTGCTCCGAGACAGCCGTGGGCCAAGTGCCCGCAGCGGCAACTACGAGCCGCGAGCCCACTGCACGCCTCCGAGCCTCGGCACGCAGCTCTTCCAGCTCGCCGGCCGCCTGCTCGGCGGTGTTGCAGACACCCGTCGTCAGCTCGACGACCGTGGCAAAGAGCTCGGGCTTGAGCCGCCTGCCTTCGAACAGCTCCTGGGGCCAGAGCGCCGGTTCGAGCGTCTCCGCGTCGAGGACGAAGAGCTCTTCCTCGACCCCGAGCGACCACGGCACACTCTCCCCAAAGCGCTGCTCGATCATCAGAGCACCTTAAGAGTTCGCTTCAGAATGGGGCTCGTCGCCGGGGTGCGATGGGCGGATGCGAGGCCAGGACGCAGGGAGCGCTCGTCCGTCAAACATAGACGCGTAGCGTTGCGACTGAGGACGCCGCCTCGCGCCGCCCAGCGCGATTCCGGCGGCACAGCTCTCATTATGGAGCGAGCTCTTGGGAGGGAGAGGTGGCCGGAGGCCCGGGCAGGCGATCGGGCCTCCGGCCGTCTAGCCCCTGGGGGAAGGGGCCTCGGACGTCTCTAACCGGCCGGTGTGGCCGGACGACGCCCAAGCGTCAATGTCAGGGTCTCCGTCGAGTCCTCCCGGCGCACCTCGACCTCGAGCTCGTCGCCGGGCTCCTTGTCGTTCACGACCGATCGCACTTCCTCGGCGCTCTCGACCGGCTCGCCGTCGATCGCGGTGATGATGTCCCCGCCGAGCGTGTAGCTCTCTCCGTCGACGACGACGTTTCTCGAGCCGCCTTCCAGCCCGGCCTCGTCGGCGGGGCTACCAGGGACGACGCGTGCGACGAGGACTCCGCTCTCTGCGGGCAGGCGGACCTGCTCGGTGAGGTCGGAGTCGATCGTCTGCATCTCGATCCCCATGTAGGCGTGCTCCACCTTGCCGCTCTCGATGATCTGCGAGACGACTTCCTTCACGGTGTTGATCGGGATCGCGAATCCGACGCCCACGTTGCCGCCCGTCTCGGACTCGATCTGAGCGTTGACCCCGATCACCTGCCCGTCCGCGTTGAGGAGCGGTCCGCCCGAGTTGCCGTGGTTGATGGCGGCGTCGGTCTGGATCACCTCGTCGATGGCGAAGCCGTTGGGGGCCGTGATCTCGCGCTGGAGCGCGCTCACGATGCCGGCGGTCACGCTGCGCTCGAGGCCGAACGGATTCCCGATCGCGACGACCGCGTCGCCCACGCGGACGGTGTCGGACTCCCCGAGCGGCAGCGTCACGAGCGCGCGTGCCTGTGCATCGATCTGGAGGACGGCGATGTCGGTGGAGGGATCGACTCCGATCACCCGGGCATCGACGTTGTCCTCTCCGGAGAAGCTCACCTGCACGTTCTCGGCGTCCTGGACGACGTGATAGTTCGTCACGATCCGCCCGGCCTTATCGATGACGAAGCCCGAGCCGCTCGAGCGCGACTCCTGCGCGCCGAAGAACGGGTCGTCCGAGACGACGGACGTGGAGAGAACCTGGACGACACCGCGTCCTTCCTGGTCGTAGATGTCGCCGATCGACTTGCCCTGGCCGTCCTCGAACGACGTGGCCGCGGCCGAGCTGCCCTGCACCTCGCGCACAACCGTGGTCGTGCCCCCTTCGCTGACCACGGCGCCGACGCCGACCGCGACGCCGCCGCCGAGGAGGGCCGCGAGCGCGAAGGAGCCGGCGCGCACGAGGTTCGAAGTCATGCCGACGTTTATAGCCCCTCGCCCTTGAACCCTGCGTTGAGCCTGGTTAAGCGGACGTTAAGTGGTAGATTCGGCGCCCCCGGCTGAAGGAGTTCCTGATGCGGAAGCTGCACGTCCTCGCCCTCACGCTCGTCACCCTCGTCGCCCTCACCGCGGCGGCGTGTGGCGGCGACGAGGAGCCCGAGGACGCAGCTCCGGCGACGCAAGCGACGGTGGCCGAGCCCGATCCGTGTGCCAAGGATCAGCTGAACCTCGTCACGCCGGGCCAACTCACGATCGGGACCGACAACCCGGCGTTTCCGCCCTGGTTCCAGGACGCCGAGGGCGCCCCCTGGGACCCGACGACCGAGCCGACGAAGCAAGGCTACGAGGCCGCCGTGGCGTACGCGGTCGCCGCGGAGCTCGGGTTCTCGGACGGCGAGGTCGCCTGGACGGTCGTCCCCTTCGACAACGCGTTCAGGCCGGGTCCCAAGGACTTCGACTTCGACATCAACCAGGTGTCGTACACCGAGGAGCGCGATGGGGCCGTGGACTTCAGCGATTCCTACTACGACGTGCAGCAGGCGATCGTCACGCTCAAGAACTCCGAGTACGCGAACGCCACCACTCTGACCGAGTTCGACGGTGCCAAGCTCGGCGTGCCCGTCGGGACGACGAGCTTCGACGTGATCGAAAGCACGATCCAGCCCGGTGAGGACCCGGCCGTCTTCAACACGTTGAACGACGCCGTCAATGCGCTCAAGAACCGCCAGGTGGACGGAATCGTCGTCGACCTGCCCACGTCCTTCTTCATCACGGCAGTGCAGGTGCCGAAGGGCAAGATCGTCGGCCAAGTTCCCTCGGAGACCCAGGAGTACTTCGGTCTCGTCTTCGAGGAAGGGAACTCCCTCCGTGACTGCGTCAACGAGGCACTCGCAGCGCTCCGCGAGAACGGCACGCTCGACCAGATCGAGCAGGAGTGGATCACGGACAAGGCGAACGCCCCGGTCCTCGGATAGGGAGCCGTCGTGAGAGCCTCCGGCACTTCCGGAGGGCGGAGCATCCTGATCGCGCTCGCGAGCACGGTCTTGTTTGCCGTGGTCGTCGTGCTCGTCGTCTCGAACGCTCCCGGCTGGCCGGAGGTTCAGCGCCAATTCTTCAACGGCGGGCTGTTTCGGGAGTCGCTCGGGGTCATTCCGGAGGCCTTCTTCCTGAACGTCCGCATCTTCCTGATCGCCGAAGTGGTCATCCTCGTCTTCGCCCTCGTATTGGCGATCCTGCGGAGTCTCGAAGGCCCCGTCTTCTTCCCGCTTCGCGCCCTGGCGATCGTGTACGCCGACTTCTTCCGTGGCATCCCCACGATCCTCGTCATCTACATGCTCGGCTTCGGCGCGCCCGCGCTGCAGATCTCCGGCATCCCGCGAGATCCCCTGTTTTGGGGCGTCGTTGCCCTCGTGCTGGTGTACTCCGCGTACGTGTCCGAGGTCTACCGCGCCGGCATCGAGTCGGTCCATCCGAGCCAGGCCGCGGCCGCCCGCTCGCTTGGGCTCTCACGGGCGCAGGCCCTCCGCTTCGTCATCCTCCCGCAGGCGGTCCGGCGCGTGATGCCTCCCCTCCTGAACGATTTCATCGGCCTGCAGAAGGACACTGCGCTCGTCGCCCTGCTCGGCCCGGTGGAGGCGTTCCGCCAGTCGCAGATCGAAGTCGCCGCGAACTTCAACTACACGCCCTACCTCGTCACCGCGCTCCTCTTCGTGCTTCTCACGATCCCGCTCGCGCGCCTCACCGACTGGCTCGTCGCCCGTGAGCGCCGGAGCCGGCTCGCCCTCGGAGCCGCTCGATGACGGACGCTCTTCGGGTCGAGGCTTTGCGCAAGTCCTTCAACGGAACCGAGGTGCTGAAGGGCATCGACCTAATCCTCGCCGAGCACGAGGTCGTCTGCCTCATCGGCGCGTCGGGCTCGGGAAAGTCGACGCTTCTCAGGTGCGTCAACCTGACCGAGCCCGTCACCTCCGGGCGCATCCTCGTCGAGGGCGAGGAGATCACCTCGCCGCGCGTGGACGCGAACCGGGTCCGGCGGAACATCGGGATCGTCTTCCAGGCGTTCAACCTCTTCCCGCATATGACCGTCCTCGAGAACATCACGCTCGCGCCGCGGAAGGTTCTGGGCAAGCCGAAGGCCGCTGCCGAAGGGGAGGCGCTCGAGCTACTGGACCGCTTCGGCCTCGCGGACAAGGCCGAGGAGTACCCGGACCGGCTCTCGGGCGGGCAGCAGCAGCGGGCTGCGATCGTCCGCGCGCTCGCTATGCGGCCGCGGCTCATGCTGCTCGACGAGGTGACGAGCGCACTCGACCCCGAGCTCGTCGGCGAGGTGCTCGGCGTCATCCGCGAGCTCGCGGAGTCGGGCATGACCATGCTCATCGCCACGCACGAGATGAGCTTCGCGCGCGAGATCGCCAACCGCGTCTGCTTTCTCGATGCGGGCGTCATCCTCGAGGAGGGCCCGCCCGAGGAGATCTTCAGCGCGCCGGCGAACCCGCGCACACAGGAGTTCCTGCGCCGGATCATCGAAGCCGGGCGGCTCTAGTCCGCCGCTCAAGTCGTGAGCATGGGCGCACCCCGCCGCATGCGACGGGCGAGATAGACCGTCGTCGCGAGCGGCGCCACGAGGAGCACGACGAAGAGCGCGAAGGGGAGAACCGACGTGCCGCCGCCCGTACAGTCCGTCCCGGCTCTCGTCTCGACGCACGCTTCCGAAGAGCCGGCGAACAGCGCCAGGCTGAGCGGCAAGAGGAGGCCGCCGGGCACGACGAGCGTTCCGATCAGCTTGTCACGGGCGCTCCAGGCCTCCGAGACCCAGAGAAGGACGACCCCAACCAGCCAGCCGACGACGGGGATCACGACCCCGCCAATGAGGAGCAGTACGAGCGCCACGACCTCGAGCGCGCCCGATCTCTTTCGCTGCACGCCGAAGCGCTCGCGCGCCTCGGCCGCGATGTCGGCGGGCTCTCCGATGCGGTCCAGCAGCGTCCGGATCTCCGCCTCGTTCTCGGCCGCGAGCATTGCCCGTGCCTCGGCGATGTGCTCCGAGATCTCTTGCTCGAGCTCGCGACGGCGTTCACGCGGGAGACCCGCGAGCTCTTTTCGGAGGCGCTTGAGGTAGTCGTCGACCAGGTGGTCGGCCGTCGTGTTCATTTCGCCTTCCTCTCTACGAAGTGGTCGACTGCATCGCGGAAACGGTCCCATTCGCGCTTGAAGCCCTCGAGTGCGGCTCGGCCCGCGTCGGTGAGGCGGTAGTAGCGGCGGGGAGGCCCGAACGGAGACTCCTGCCACGTGGACTCGACGAGCCCGTCGCGCCGCAGCCGGCTCAGCAGGGGATAGATCGTCCCTTCGCTCGTCACCATCCCGTCCGCCTCGGCGAGCGCCCGGACGAGATCGAAGCCGTACCGCTCCTCCTCGGCGAGCAGGGCGAGGACGCAGTACTGGAGCGTGCCGCGGCGCATCTGCGCGAGAAGGGCGTCCTGCTGGCCGCCAGCTACCATGCGCTACAAGGTACCTAGCGCTACACGCTAAATCAAGGGCGGTTAGGTCTGCGAGACGGCGACGCCGCCGAAGATGGCTCGCTCTCGCCGGTACGGAAGCGGGAGGGCCGGATGCTCGGCATCGATCTCCCGCGCCAGCCGGTGGCCGTCGAAGATGACGTCGGCGATGAGCCGCGGGGCGACGCAGTCCCCGATGCGGTAGAGCGCTTCGATGCCCTTCGCGCCGAGCTCTTCCTCGTCGGCCCGAAGCTCACGGTAGAGCGCGTCCTCGGACACCCGCTGGGTGCAGAGAACGACGGCGTCGGCCTCGAGCACGACCTCGTCGCCGTGCTCGTGCCGAGCGGTCACGCGGCCCTGCTCGATCCCGGTGACCATCGTCCCCGTGCGGAAGGCGACGCCTCGGTCGTGCAGGTGCTGGCGAAGCAGCGCTCCCTCGAGCGTCTCGTCGGAGATCGGCGAGACGCGCTCGAGCGGCGTTACGAGCTCCACCCGGAAGCCGTCGGCTGCGAGCTTCTCCGCGAGGCCCGCCGCCGTGAAGTAGCCCTCGGCGTCGAGCACGACGACGCGCTCTCCAGGCGGCGTCTTGCCCTCGACCATCACCTGCTCGGGCGTGAGCACATGCGGCTGCGAGGCATCGGCTCCCGGGATCGCTTCGTGCGTCAGGAAGTTGAGCCCGTCATCGGCCCAGCGCGCGCCGGTCGCGACGATGACGATCTCGGCGCCGTATTCCCGGATTCCGGCCGCGTCGAGGCGGGCGCCCATGATCACCTCGACGTTCGCGAGCTTCGAGAGCTGGACGTTCCGCCAGTTGACGACACGGGCCCACTCCCCGAGGCCCGGGAGGCGGGGAACCCAGCGCATGATCCCGCCGACCTCGGCCTCCGCCTCGACGAGGTGCACCCGGCGCATCCCCCGCTTGCCGAGAACGATCGCGCACTCGAGCCCGGCAGGGCCGGCCCCGACGACGAGCACGTCGCGGTCTGCATTTGCGGCCCGGTCGAAGCGCTCCGGATGCCAGCCGCGCCGATACTCCTCCCCGGCGGTGGCGTTCTGCGTGCAGGCGATCTGGTTTCCGTACTCGGCCCGGGCCGCACAGACGTTGCAGCCGATGCACTCCCGGATCTCCCCGTAGCGGCCTTCCTCGATCTTCCTGGGCAGGAAGGGATCTGAGATCGACGGCCGGGCGCCGCCGATCAGGTCCCAGGCGCCGCTCCGGATGATCTCCGCCATGCGGTCCGGATTCGTCAGCCGGCCGACGCCGACGATCGGCTTGGCGGTCACCTCGCGAACGCGCCCGGTCCACTCGAGCTGGTAGCCCTCGGGGAAGAAGCGCGACACGCCGGAGTCCTTCGACCACTCTGTGATCGACCCGACGTTCACGTCCCAGAGATCGACGAGGTGATCGGCAAGAGTCACGAACCCGAGCCCCTCCTCGAGCTCGACGCCTGCCGGGCCCAGGGCCTCCACGCAGAACCGAACCGCGATGGCGCACTCGTCTCCGACCGCCTCGCGCACGAGCTCGAGGGTCTCCAGCCAGAAACGGGCCCGGTTCTCCAGCGAGCCGCCGTAGGCGTCGCCCCGCTTGTTGTAGTAGGTGGAGAGGAACTGGAGCGGGAGATAGCTGTGCCCGCCGTAGACGTAGACGATGTCGAAACCGGCGTCGCGGGAGCGCACGGCCGCGCGGACCCAGTCGGACTGGACCCGGCGGATGTCCGAATGCTCGAGCGCCTTCGGCACGACGAAGGGCTCGTAGTCGCTCGCAAGCTGCGAGGGCGCCACGGCCGGGACGCGAGCCTCGTGCGCGCGCGCGTGCGCGCCGCCGTGAGTGAGCTCGATGCCGGCTAGCGCTCCGTGCCGGTGCGCCTCCTCGCACATGAGCGAGAGGTTGCGGAGGTCGTCGTCGTCCCAGATGCGCGTCGAGATCACGGGCCAGAAGTCCGAGTCCGGGCTGACCAGCGCCTCCTCGGTGCAGACGGCGGCCCAGCCGCCCTCGGCCTTCATCCCGCGGAAGCGCGCCTGCGAGCCGGGTTTCTCGCTGCCGAAGCCGGTGCAGTGAGGCACGGCGTAGAACCGGTTCCTCAGGGTCTTCGGCCCGATGCGGACGGGCTCGAAGAGGATGTCGTGTCGGGGGTCGCGCGCCACGGGCGTGGAGACGGCTCAGCCGAGGGCTGCCGCCACCTTCTGCTCGAAGTCGGCGATCAGCTGCTCGCTCTCGGGCATCAGCCGGCCGCGCTCAACCATCCGGGAGCGCAGCCCCCGCTGCACCGATTCGACGAGCACCCGGTCCTCGCGCCCCACCTGCTCGTCGAACGCGAGCAGCTCACCCACCCATTCGTCGGTCGCGTCCGCCGCGACGAAGTAATCGAGGAAGCGGGCCGTGCGCTCCGGCCCGGCCGGGACAATGGAGCCGATGGAGACGTTCGGGCGGCCGGGCGCTATGTTGACGACCACGTTCGGCCAGAGGAAGTGAAACTGGCCCCGCTCGACCTCGCCCTGCGGGTCGAAGTCGCCCGTCCATCTCTCCCGCACCGGCCCGTACTGGGTCGAGAAGGTCTCGCCGACCTCGAGCAGATATGCGTCTGGCGAGACGTCGATCACCGCGCTGAAGCCCGGATGTGCGACCGCGCAGTGGTAGCACTCGAGGAAGTTCTCGCAGATGACCTTCCAGTTCGCCTCGAGCACGGAGTCCGAACGCAGGTGGAAGCGGAGCGAGTCGACGTCCACGCCGGTCGACGCGACGCGGTCGGGCAGATCGCGGAGGGCCTCGGCCAGCGGGGATGCGTCGGGATCCGGATTGACGAAGACGAACGGACCCCACGTGCCGACCGCGACGGGGAGGAGCGAGAGCTCGCCCTTGTCGAAATCCGCCTCCCGTTCCGAGCGAGGCGCGGCCCGGAGCGAGCCGTCGAGACCGTACGTCCAAGCGTGGTAATGGCACTGGAGGGTCTCGCGATGCCCCTCCCCCTGCACGACCTCGGCGCCACGGTGGCGGCAGACGTTGACGAAGCTCCGCAGCGTGCCGTCCTTGTCGCGGACGACGACGACCGGCACGTCGCCGGCACGCCCCACGAAATGGTCCCCTCCCGTGGCCACCTGGTCGGCCCGCCCGACGTACTGCCACATACGCCGGAAGATCCGCTCCTGCTCGCGCGCGAGGACGGCCGCGTCCGTATACCAGGACGCGGGGAGCGTGTAGCCTCGCGCGAAGGCTCCGGCTTCCACGCACGCGAATTTACCGGACGCCGCCCGCGCAGATGAGCGAAGACTCGGCAGACGTCGTCATCGTCGGAGGCGGCGCGATGGGCGCGAGCGTCGCGTTCCATCTGGCCGAGCTCGGGATCACGGACGTCCTCCTGCTCGAGCGCGACTCTTTGGCGAGCGGCTCGACGAGCAAGGCGGCCGGCGGGATCCGCGCCCAGTTCGCCGATGAGGTCAACGTGCGCATCGCCCTGCGCTCCCTCGAGGAGTTCCGCTCCTTCGCGGAACGGGTCGGCGGCGATCCCGGCTTCGAGGAGATCGGCTACCTCTTCCTGCTCGACGACGTCATCCACCTGCAGCAGTTCCGCTCGGCGCTCGCCCTGCAGGAATCGTTGGGGGTCGAGTCACGGGAGCTGACGGTCGACGAGGCGCGCGAGCTCGTTCCGCCGATCGACACGTACGAGCTCGTCGGGGCGACGTACTGCCCGCGGGACGGGCGGGCCACGCCCGAGGCCGTCGTTCAAGCCTACGCGGCGGCGGCGGCCGACCGCGGCGTGCGAATCCGCCAAGGCGTCGCCGTGCAGAGGATCCCCACGCTCGGCAACAAGATCCTCGGCGTGGAGACGTCGGCCGGCCGGGTCCGCACGGACACGATCGTCTGCACGGCGGGCATCTGGAGCCGTGAGCTCGCCCACCTGGTCGGCGTCGAGCTGCCCGTGACCGGTGAGCCGCGCTGGATGCACTACGCGGCGGACGCAGGCGACCTGCCCGAGCGTGTCCCGCTGACGATCGACTTCACGAGCGGCTTCTACTTCCACCGGGAGGGGGCTGGGCTCGTGTTCGGCGGCCGCGAGCCGACGATCGAGGGCGTGGCCACTCACGCGACGCGGCGCCTGCCGCTTCTCACCGACCTGCCGATCCAGTCGTCCTGGTGGGGCTACTACGAGATGAGCCCCGACCGCAACGGCATCGTCGGCGAGGCTGCGGAGCAGCGCCGCTTCCTCTATGCGACCGGCTTCTCCGGGCACGGCTTCCAGCAATGCCCCGCGGTCGGCGAGCACATCGCCGAGCTCATCGCGGGCCGCGAGCCGACGATCGACCTCTCGCCGCTCTCCGCCGACCGGTTCACAAGCGGGAAACCCAGGCCGGAGCGATTCGTCGTCTAGGTTAGTGCCTCGATGCGGTACTTCGTGCTCGCGCGCCATGCGGAGACGGTCCTCAACCTCGAGCGCCGCGTCAACGGCGATCCGACCCTCGACGTGCCGCTCACCCAGCGGGGTGAGGAGCAGGCGCTGGCGCTGGGCCGCCAGCTCGCCGAGCTCCCTCTCGACGTCTGCATCCATACGCGCTTCCCGCGCACCCGGCTCACCGCCGAGCTCGCGGTCGCCGGCCGAAACGTTCCGCTCGCCGTCGAGCCGCTACTCGACGATATCGACCTCGGCGAGCTCGAGGGCGAGACGATCGAACGCTACCGCGCGTGGAAGCACAGCCATCCGCACGACGTCGCGTTTCCCGGCGGCGAGAGCCTGGACGATGCCGCCCGACGTTTCGCAGCCGGCCTGCGGGCACTCCTCGGAGGCGGGCACGACCACGTGCTCGTCGTGTGCCACGAGATTCCCGTCCGCTATGCCTTGAACGGCCTCGCCGGGTCGGATCAGCTCGACGGGCCGGCGCACGAGATCGCCAACGCCGTGCCGTATTTCTTCGACGAGGACACGCTCGCCCGCGCCGCAGCGGGAATCGAGAGACTCGTCGGTAAAGTGACGGCGTAAGCGATCTAGACCGGGGAGCCGCTTTCCAGCGGCTGAGAGGGGGCTGACGAGCCCCGACCCGCCGAACCTGATCTGGGTAATGCCAGCGAAGGGAGGAGCGATGAGCGAGCGCACATGGGGGGTCACGCCGGTGCCCGACCGATTGCGCACGC